>ENA-OREM01000879-OREM01000879.1-marine-metagenome-genome-assembly--contig:-NODE-879-length-17200-cov-6.165800_pt1 | contig 17200 bp, 17 predicted proteins | sample MGYA00248623_ERZ508561 | MGnify/ENA primary metagenome ERZ508561 (study PRJEB26227, sample SAMN06264494) | marine metagenome | isolation source: Columbia River Estuary | place: USA:Columbia River Estuary...
CGAGGCGGAGAAACGCTACGACCGCATGCATACGATGATCGCCCGCGTCGAAACCGGCCTGTTCCGGCCCTACCCCGATCCGACACAACGTGAACGCATCGCCTTGATCTAAGCCGCGCGCAGGGCTACATCCCTTGCATGAAAAACCAATTGCACATCATCGGCGGCGGAATGGCCGGATCAGAGGCCGCATGGCAAGCCGCAGAAATGGGCGTGCCAGTGGTCATCCACGAAATGCGACCCAGTGTCGGCACCTTTGCCCATCGCACCGGCAATTTTGCCGAGATGGTCTGTTCAAATTCCTTCCGCTCGGATGATGATGAACAAAACGCCGTCGGCCTGCTGCATTGGGAAATGCGCGCAGCCAAGGGGCTGATCATGGAGATGGCTCAGGCGCACCGCTTGCCCGCAGGCGGGGCTTTGGCGGTTGACCGCGATCCCTTTGCCGAGGCGGTGACGGCTCGGCTGAACGCGCATCCGCTGATTTCCTCCAGCTTTGAAGAGGTGACAGAGCTGCCAAACGAAGGCCATTGGATCATCGCCACTGGCCCACTTACCTCGGGCGCGCTGGCCGAAAGCATTCGCGCCACCACCGGCGCCGAGGCTTTGGCGTTTTTTGATGCCATAGCGCCGATTGTCTACGCCGAAAGTGTTGATATGTCAGTGGCTTGGATGCAGTCGCGCTATGATAAGGGCGAGACTGAGGAAGAACGCACAGCCTATCTCAACTGTCCGATGACCAAAGACCAATACGAGGCCTTTATAGATGCGTTGCTGGAGGCAGAGAAAACCGAGTTCAAACCGGGCGAAACGGCCGGATATTTCGACGGCTGCCTTCCGATTGAGGTCATGGCCGAACGTGGCCGCGAAACCCTGCGCTTTGGCCCGATGAAGCCGGTTGGGCTGTGCAACGCCCATGATCCAGAGAATAAGCCCTACGCGGTGGTGCAACTGCGCCGGGACAACGCTTTGGGCACGCTGTTTAATATTGTCGGGTTTCAAACCAAGATGAAATATGGCGCGCAAACCCGCGTATTGCGTATGATCCCAGGCCTGGAAGAGGCGGAATTTGCAAGATTGGGCGGGATTCACCGCAATTCCTTCATCAACTCCCCCACCCTGCTCACGCCGCAAATGCAGCTAAAAAGCAAGCCCAATATCCGTTTTGCTGGGCAAATTACGGGCGTTGAGGGCTATGTCGAAAGCGCGGCCATGGGCATGGTGGCGGGCCGTATGGCGGCCGCGGAACTCTCAGGTCGCACTCTGCCGCCACCGGGACCCGATACCGGTTGTGGCGCATTGATCACCCACATCACGGGCGGCGCTGTGGCTAAGACCTTCCAACCGATGAATGTAAACTTTGGGCTTTTCCCACCAATTGATACGGTCAAGGGCGGACGCAAGCGGCGCAAGGAGCGCTACAAAGCCTATACCGACCGTGCCAAAGAGACGTTTTCAGCCTGGTTGGAGCGATAATCTCTTGCCAAAACAGCACCAAACTCTAGGCTATTGCCATGACGCAGGATCGCAATTTACCCACTAAATTCCCTCTCTGGGTGCCACGCCCGGTAGAAGAAACTTTGGAAATCTATGCCGATTGGGCCTCTCATTATGATGAGGATTTGGCCGAAGCCGGCTATGACACCCCGCGCCGCATTGCCGCGGCTTTAAAACCCTATGTGCAGCTGAATGACCGTATTTTGGATTTCGGCTGCGGCACCGGTCTGTCTGGCCTCGCGCTGCAAAATGCCGGATTTACAAATATTGATGGATTGGACATCTCAGAGCCCATGCTTGAAAAAGCCAGGGCGCGAGCGCTCTACACCAATCTTTGGCAAGGGCGCCCAGGTGAGATCACCGGTGTGACGGAAAGGCAATATTCGGTGATCATCGCTGCGGGCGTTGTTTCCCTCGGCGCCGCGCCACCCGAAACTTTGAGCCTGATCATCGATCACCTAACGCCCGGCGGGGTCATCGGCCTGTCCTTTAATGACCCCACTGTCGCCCATGGCAGCTATGATGCTGTTTTGACGACTGAGATTAACCAAGGTCGCGTCGAGCTGATGTTTCGAGAAAATGGCTTGCACCTGCGAGAGCCCCCAATGGGCTCGGATGTTCTGATCTTGAGGCGCCTGTGATCCGCACACGCTTTGCCCCCTCTCCCACGGGCCCGCTGCATCTTGGACATGCCTATTCAGCCATTACGGCTCATGACTTCGCCCGCCGCCAGGGCGGCATGTTTTTGCTTAGGATTGAAGATCTTGATCAAAGCCGCGCGCGGCCTGAATGGGAGGCGCAGATCTTTGATGACTTGGCCTGGCTCGGCCTGACCTGGGACGGGCCTGTATTTCGCCAAGCCACACGCAGCGCGGCCTATGAGGCGGCTCTCACAGCACTTTTAGGGCGCGGGCTGATCTATGGATGTAAATGCAGCCGCCGCGATATTGCACAGGCTGCCTCAGCACCCCAAGAAGGTGCACCGCCCAATTGGGGACCCGATGGGCTGGTCTATCCTGGGACCTGTCGTCCAAATATAGCCGGCCATCCCCTTGCTGGGCCGGCGCGGCGGCTTGATATGGCGGCTGCGCTGGCGGGCTGCTCTGAGATCGCGTTTCAAGAGCTTTCAGATGATCTCACAACACCAATTGATCACATTAACAATGCCGATCATATTATTGATAATATTGGAGATGTTGTATTAGCCCGCAGTGATGGTGCCGCAGCATATCATCTTGCTGTCGTGGTGGATGATGCGGCGCAAGACATCACCCATGTGGTGCGGGGCGCAGATCTGCTGAGCGCCACACCCATTCATGCCTTATTGCAACACCTCCTGGGCTACGCAAAGCCGATCTACCATCACCACGCCCTCATTCGAGATTCCAACGGTAAGCGCCTCGCCAAGCGCGATGACGCCAAAGCCATTGCAAAATTCCGAAGCAAAGGGGCGAGTCCTGACGATATCCGCGCGATGGTCGGGCTGCCGCCACGCTCCAGTTCATGATCTGATTATATATATTTCAGATAATTGGCTGACTTAATTCACGCGGATTACCCATGATAACTGACGTATAAAAACAGCTGCGGCGATTGGTGTGGCAGGCCGGTCCTTCCTGCATCACGATCGCCAAAAGGCAATCTTGATCGCAATCGTACCGCAGATCGACCAATGTCTGCCGGTGTCCGCTGGTTGCCCCTTTCACCCAAAAACTCTGCCGTGACCGGGACCAATAGGTCACGCTGCGGCTGCGCAAGGTTTCGGTCACCGCTTCCGCATTCATCCAAGCCAACATTAAAACTTCATGCGTCTCAGCGCATTGAGCAATCACCGGCAACAGTCCCTTGGCATCATATTTTAACGTTTGCGGGTCGAACATGTCAGACCTCCTCTTGCATTTCACTTCTGCGGCTTATCTATTGGGTGCAACGGGGAATGTCCAAACAATGACTGAACAAATTGAGTTGATCAAACTTTATTCCACACGCATTCTCGCCCTCGCAGCGCAGATGCCGCATGTGGGAAGTCTGGACAATCCAGACGCCAGCGCCATGAAACGCTCGCCGCTTTGTGGATCGAAGGTGGCGGTTGATGTCATTATGCAAAATGGCAAAATTACTGAATTTGCGCAAAATGTGAAAGCCTGCGCCCTTGGCCAAGCAGCGGCAAGTGTAGCGGCGCAAAACATCATTGGCCGCACCGCTGAAGAGGTGGCGCGCGCGCGCGATGAGCTGGCTGCGATGCTTAAATCCGGAGGGCCACCGCCCGGCCCGCCGTTTGACGGTTTTGAGGTGCTCGCGCCCGCCTCTGAGTATAAGAACCGACACGCAAGCATTCTTTTGTCGCTCGACGCCACAGCCGAGGCTTGCGCCAGCATCGCTGCACAAAATTCAGCATAATCCGATATATTGTTAACGCAGAATTAACCACTTGAAGACACATTGACTGCAAATTTAATCAATTTTTTGATTAATTATCTTTATAACATAAAGCGCAGTCACAATGCCCGACCATACTCTGCATGCAATCGATGGCACTGCACCCAATGTTTTGGGGGGTGGATTCACTTGGGGAAACACAGGATCGTTCACCTATGACGAGGCCAATACGCAAATCGAAACCCTCGTGTTTACCGATAATGATGCACAGCTGACAATTACGGATACCAGCTTAGAACTGCTAAAATCGCTGAATGGTATCATCCACAATAGCAACGCAAGAGTAGGTGGGTCTTGGACGGTCACTGGCTCGGACGGAACTAGCTTCAAGGTTTGGCGCATGCTCGCGCCACCCCAAGTGGAAGGTTATTTGCTTTTCACGCAGGATCTAACGGATGGGGTGACCTACAGCCTATCGAACTTCTCTTTGGGCGATCCTATGCCCTATGCGCAGATCGCGCAGCAAAATACGCTGTGTTTTTGTGCGGGAACCTGGATTGACACCCCATCCGGTGCAAAGCGCGTGGAAACGCTCCATGTCGGCGATCAGGTCAACACCCGGCACCATGGTGCACAAACCATCCGTTGGATTGGGAAAAGATCCTTAAAACTCGCGCCCTATTTCCCCAAAGACAGATTTAGACCTATCGAAATTTCCATCGGTGCCTTGGGTCAGGGTCTGCCTCGTGAGCCCCTACGCCTGTCCCGCCAGCATCGGGTTTTGGTATCATCGCCCGTCAATCAGCGTATGTTTGGAACCCAAGACAGCTTGATTGCCGCGGTAAAGCTTATAGATTTGCCGGGGATTCATATCGACACAGATTGCACCGAAGTGACATATATCCACCTCCTATTTGATCAACATGAGGTGATATTTGCAAATGGTGCGCCCTGCGAGAGCCTGCATACCGGCCCGGAGGCCCTGAAATCCATCTCCTCAGCCGCCCGCGCCGAGCTGTTTGCTATATTTCCAGAACTGATGACCGCACCAAGCCAGCACCGCTTGGCCGCGCTTTGCCCCGAAAATCGCCAGCAGCGGCAGCTGATCGCGCGTCACAAGAAGAACAAACAACCTCTGCTCTGCCCTTAACAGGTCACCTTTCCACCTTATTCAAGAGGCGCATTGCATCTGTGCCCTCGGCTAGAGGCTCGGGATAAACAGACCGATGTAGAGCATCGCGATGATTGCGAATGCACCAATCGCATCCTTGATCGCCTCTTTGGTTTCCAAGCGGCGCGTTTCCTCGGCATTTGATTTACGGGCGTTTGAGAAAAAATTGTCCATATTCTGCTCCCAATATTTATAGTTGCCACTTTGTTCTCATAGGATTGCATGCATGTAAAGAACTTTTAAGGAACATTTGCGAACAAAATATTTAACCTACTGATATTAAATTAACGGCCTGATCCTGTTCCATCAGCCAAAGCAGGATACGCGCCGCTTTGCCGCGACTGCTCGTAAGGGCCGGATCGCTTTGCAGCAGCATTCGCGCGTCTTGATGTGCTGTGGCCATCAATGCGCTCTGGTGTTCCAAATTGGCGACCTTAAATCGCGGCAGGCCCGATTGTGCGGTGCCAATCACATCCCCAGCCCCGCGCATCTTCAGATCTTCCTCGGCAATACGGAACCCGTCCTCGGTATCTCGCATAATGCCCAGCCGTCGCTCGGCGGATTTGCCCAACGGAGCTTGATACATCAACAAACAGGTCGAGGCGGCCTCACCGCGCCCCACGCGTCCGCGCAATTGATGCAGCTGTGCCAGTCCAAAATTTTCCGCACGCTCGATGACCATGATCGTCGCATTGGGCACATCGACCCCCACCTCAATCACCGTGGTGGCGACCAATACCTTTGTCTTCCCCGCCACGAAATCGGCCATTGCGGCATCCTTCTCTGCGGGTGGCAATTGACCGTGCACCAAGCCGACAGCCCCATCACCCAGGGCCGCGCGCAGAATTTTGAATCGCTCTCCTGCGGCGGTTAAATCCATGATTTCACTCTCTTCGACCAATGGGCAAACCCAATAGGCTTGGCGGCCCGAAGCAATGGCGGCCTTCAATTTAGAAATCACATCGGCCAAACGCGACAGCGGAACCGCGGCCGTGGTGATGGGTTTGCGCCCGGGCGGCTTTTCATAAAGTGTCGAGACATCCATATCGCCATATTGCGCGAGCTCCAAAGATCGGGGGATTGGCGTGGCACTCATCACGAGTACATCTACCTTCGTTCCCTTCGCGCCCAATGCCAGGCGTTGCTGCACCCCAAAGCGGTGCTGCTCATCAATGATCGACAAGCGCAGATCTTTGAAGGCAACCTCCTCTTGAAACACGGCATGCGTGCCGACAAGGATATCAATTGCGCCACTGGTCAAATCCTCGAGCTTTTGACGACGTGCGCTGCTTTTGTCCCGCCCGGTGAGCATATCAACCCGCACCCTAGCACGATCAGCCAAAGGACGTAACCCTTCTAAGTGTTGACGGGCCAAAATCTCTGTCGGCGCCATCAAGACCCCCTGCCCGCCGCTTTCCACCGCCTGCAACAAAGCCATGAATCCCACCAAGGTTTTCCCGGCCCCGACGTCACCTTGTAACAGCCGGTTCATGCGCCGGGGGCTGGCCATATCCGCCCCAATCTCGGAAATTGCCTGGCGCTGCGCTCCTGTGGGCGCATAGGGCAGTTGCTCCAAAACCTTGCCCTGCAATTGACCCGTACCGGCGGTGATCCGCCCGGTTTTAACACGCGCTTGCGCCCGCGCAATCGCCTTGGTCAGCTGATGGGCCAAAAATTCGTCATAGGCCAAGCGCGCCCGTGCCGGGCTATGGGCCGCCACATCCGCTGCGCCTTTGGGCGCATGAGCTTCGCGCACGGCGGTCGTAAGATCGGACCAGCCATTGTCACGCAGAACAGAAGGCTCGATCCATTCGGGCAAATCCGGCAGCTTGTCCATGGCCGAACGCACAGCTTTGGCCATGAGTTTGCCCGACACCCCGGCGGTGAGCGGATAGACTGGTTCGAATTGGGGCAGCTCGTCTTGTGCCTCAGGCGTCAGAATATAATCGGGATGCACCATTTGGGCGCGGTGATCAAACACCTCGAGCTTGCCAGAAATCAATCGCTCCTCACCCAGAGGCAGGATACGCTCGAGATAGTCCCCTCGCGCGTGGAAAAAGATCAACTCAATCGTGCTTTGCGCATCCTCAACGATGATCCGATAAGGCTTACCACGGACCCGGGCAGGAATATGTTTAACCACCCGCATGAGCACACTCAGCGTTTGAGGCGCCGCCAAACCTTGCACGCTTTGCACCACCCGCCGATCGACAACAGAATGTGGCAGGGTAAAAATCACATCGCGCGGCTTGGTGATTTTCAGTCCAGAAAAGGCCTTGGCGCTTTTCTCGCCCACACCAGCCAATGTGCTGAGCTCCGCAAAAAGCGGGAAAAGAATTTCGGGGCGCGTGCTCATAGCCCTTCAATCAATGCGATCCAGCCCTCTTCATCAAGGGTCTCAATTCCCAATTCTGCCGCCTTTTTCGCCTTTGATCCAGCGCCGGGGCCAGCCACTAGAATATCTGTCTTGGCACTGACAGAGCCGGAGACTTTCGCACCAAGCGTTTCCGCACGGGCCTTTGCCTCTGCTCGGGTCATCTGTGTCAAGGTGCCGGTAAAAACGACTGTTTTGCCTGCAACTGGGCTGCTTGAGCTGTCAATCTGCGGCGCCGGAATAACCTCGAGTTGCTCAAGCAACACCTGCAAGGCGGCAAAACGCGCGGGATCTTGAAAAGGCTCAACCACCGATTGGGCCATAACCGCGCCCACCCCATCGATATCCACCAAGGCTTCCGCCGCTGCACTGCCGGCCACGGCGCTCCGCATGGCTTCGCTGAAGGCCTCCCAAGTGACGAAACGATTGGCCAAAAGCTTGGCCGCACCTTCGCCCACATGCCGTATCCCAAGGGCGAAAATCAAACGGTGCAGCTCAATGCGGCGCTTCGCGTCAATGCCATCAAAGAGTTTTTGCGCAGATTTTTCGCCCCATCCATCGAGCTTGCTGACCTGCTGTAATTGTCCCGGCCCAAAACGGGCCTTGAGGGTGAAAATATCCACCGGCGTTCGAATCCAGCCCCGATGGTAGAATTGTTCAATCTGTTTCGCCCCGAGACCTTCAATGTCAAAAGCCTGCCTCGAGACAAAATGCTTCAACGCTTCAATGGCCAAATCCGCGAGGGGTTCTGCACCAGAGTACCGCCAGACGGCATCGCCCGGCGCGCGCCGGCCCTCAATGCCCTCCTGTCTCAGCTTATCTGCGAAATCAAATGGCTGGCTATCGGCCGGTCGGCGCGACAGATCCACATCAGCGATTTTCGGAATGACATCGCCGGCGCGGTAAATTTGCACCCAATCGCCGACACGAATATCCTTGCCGCCGCGGATGCCTTGGCCTTTGCTGTCACGTCCGGCGATATAATCTTCGTTGTGCAATGTGGCATTGGAGACCACCACACCGCCAACGGTCACCGGATTGAGACGGGCCACAGGGCTTAAAGCCCCTGTGCGTCCAACTTGAATGTCAATGCTGAGCAATTCAGTCCAGGCCAATTCCGCAGGGAATTTATGGGCTATGGCCCAGCGGGGGGTGGTGGCTCTGAACCCAAGCCGCGCTTGCAGCGCCAGATCATCCACCTTGTAGACCATGCCGTCGATATCATACCCCAGTTCAGAACGGGCCAATTCAACCGCTCGGTAATGGTTGATCAACTCTTCGGAGGTATCACAGGTCTTGAAGAGGGGGTTGGTGGAAAACCCCAAGGCATGCAGGCGGGCCACCGCCGCCGATTGGCTCGGCGCTAAGGGCTCGGATAGATCGCCCCAAGCATAGGCGAAAAATAACAAGGGACGTGCCTGGGTGATCTGAGCGTCCAATTGACGCAAAGAGCCTGCGGCGGCATTGCGTGGGTTCGAAAAGGGCTTTTGCCCGGCCTGCTCTTGTGCGGCGTTGAGAGCTGCAAAATCTGCATGGGTCATATAGACTTCGCCGCGCACCTCTAGAACATCTGGCGCCCCGCTCAAACTTTTGGGAATATCGGCAATGGTAAGCGCATTGGCTGTGACGTCTTCGCCGGTTTCGCCATCCCCGCGCGTCACTGCGTGAACCAGCTGCCCTTTCTCATAACGCACCGCCAGTGACAGCCCGTCGATTTTGGGTTCGGCCGTCATGCGCATGTGGGATTGGGGGGCAAGATTTAAGAATTTTTTAAGCCGGGCGACGAAGTCCTCCACATCTTCCGCATCAAAGGCATTTGACAAGGATAACATCGGCTTGCGATGACGGATTTTGCCAAAGCCTTCCTTTGGTTTTGCCCCGACTTGATCGCTTGGACTATCTGTGCGCTTGAGATGCGGGAACTTTTGTTCAATCTGCGCGTTGCGCAGCTTGAGCCAATCGTAGGTGGCGTCATCTATCGACGGGTTGTCATCGCGATGATAGGCACGATTGGCCTGTGCCAAAGCCAGTGCCAAGCGCTGCAATTCAAGGGCTGCTTGGTCTTCCGTCATATCTGATACTGGTAGATTTTGCGCCATTCCGCCCCCCGGATTCTTCGGGGTAAACTAAGGATTGGATCCGATCCCGTCCAGAGGCCTTATGCTGTGAATTATGTACGGCTCTGGCCTATACAGGGTCTGCATTCGGTCATGCCACACGGTGATTTGCGTTCATACAACGTAAAGCGACGTCAATGTCACAGGGTTTCTGACACCAACCACATGTGTCAGCTTGCCGAAGCGTGAGGCCCAGAATGTTGACCGTCACGGCAAGCCATGCCTGTGCCTCTTAGGCCGAAATTGCCATATCTTGCGCCGCATCATCGGGCTTTGGGTCACGCAACACATATCCGCGCCCCCAGACGGTTTCGATGTGATTTTCGCGCCCAGTGGCTTCGCTTAATTTCTTTCTCAATTTACAGATGAATACATCAATGATTTTTAGCTCAGGCTCATCCATGCCACCGTAGAGATGGTTTAAGAACATTTCCTTGGTAAGTGTCGTGCCTTTGCGCAGACTCAACAGCTCCAGCATTTGATATTCCTTACCGGTCAGATGCACAGTATTCCCGCGCACTTCCACGGTTTTTCCGTCCAAATTCACCTCTATATCGCCTGTCTTGATGATGGATTGCGAATGTCCTTTTGAGCGGCGAATTATCGCGTGTATCCGTGCGATCAATTCCTCCCGGTGAAACGGTTTGGTCAGATAATCATCCGCCCCAGAGCCAAATCCGCGCATTTTATTCTCAGTATCGGTCTCGCCAGACAGGATCAAAATCGGGGTATCAATCCGAGCAACACGCAACTGGCACAACACAACATGCCCATTAATATCAGGCAAAACCAAGTCGAGCAAAATCAGATCGTAATCATAGAGTTTGGCCAAATCAATGCCCTCTTCCCCCAGATCCGTCGTGTAGACGTTGAAATTCGCATGCCCCAGCATGAGTTCAATACTTTTCGACGTGGCAGGATCATCTTCAATCAAAAGTATTCGCATAAAAATCCCCAATAACAGCTAAATACATCCTGAAATAAACTGGTTAATTTAATGTTACCCATAAACACTATTTCTGTAAACTATTGATCAAATTGGCGATACTTTTTCAACGCCGTGGCGCGCAGCGCTGACTCCCCGTGCCGGGCCACAGCAGTTTGCCAGCTGCTGTATTCATCTTGGGTCAAGTCGTAGAGGTTACAGGCCTCCTCCAATGAAATCAGTCCAAAACGCACGGCTTTCACGACAGTCGCCTTGCGTGAGGCGACCCAGCGTTTTGTCGTGGGGGGCGGCAGGTCGCCACGGCTCAAATATCCGCCATCGGGCAATTGAACCGTGCGTGGACCGCGAACCTTGCGAATATGCATGTGCAGGCTCCTTTCTCGCGGCCAATGGACCGCAAAGCACTTAAAGTGTTGTGAAGCGCGCGATTTTTGTTATTATAATTTAGCTAAATTCTGCAGGACTGAGCACCTCCCATGAGCCATAAAACCCCTTTAAATTCCCTTGGTTTTGCCAAGGCGCCCGAAGACACGCGGGTGGTTGTTGCCATGTCAGGCGGGGTTGATAGCTCGGTTGTTGCGGCCGAATTGGCGGCGCAAGGCTATGATGTTGTTGGCATTACGCTCCAACTTTATGACCATGGAGCAGCACTCGCTAAAAAGGGCGCATGTTGCGCTGGCCGCGACATTCACGACGCGCGCCGCGTGGCGGAAGAGCTCAATTTTCCGCATTATGTTTTGGACTATGAGAATAAATTTCGCGAAGCGGTTATCGACGATTTTGCCGAAAGTTACCTGGCTGGGGCGACACCCGTGCCCTGTATTCGCTGCAATGAGCGTGTGAAATTCAAAGATTTGTTGCAAACGGCCAAAGATCTTGACGCAGATTGCATGGCCACGGGCCATTACATCCAACGCAAAATCGGCCCAACGGGTGCGCAATTGCATATGGCCGCAGATCACAATCGCGATCAAAGTTACTTTTTATTTTCAACCACGACCGAGCAGCTCGAATATCTGAGATTCCCGCTGGGGCATTTGACCTCCAAGGCTGAAACGCGCGCTCTGGCGAGCAAATACGGCCTTGGTGTGGCCGATAAACCTGACAGCCAAGATATTTGCTTTGTACCAGATGGTAACTACGCGGCGGTCATTGAAAAGCTGCATCCAGGCTCGGCACAACCGGGTGACATTGTCGATCAGAGCGGCAAAGTTCTGGGGACCCATGAGGGCATTATCCATTATACCATTGGCCAAAGACGCGGTCTTGGCATCGGTGGATTGACGGATCCCATCTATGTGGTCCGTTTGGATATCGAAAACCGGCATGTGGTGGTTGGACCGAAAGAGATGCTGGCGACACGGCAAGTGCGCCTTAAGGAAGTCAATTGGCTTGGCGACAAGCCTTTGACTGACCAAGCCGAGTGGAGCATAGCCGCAAAAGTCCGCTCCACCCGCCCGCCCCGCGACGCAGTCCTGCGCCCATTGTCGGAAACCGAAGCGGTGGTAGAGCTGATGATGGCCGAAGAGGGTGTGGCGCCGGGCCAGGCTTGCGTTTTCTATGATCCCGATGGCAGCCGGGTTTTGGGCGGTGGTTGGATCACCCGGGATTGAGCCTATTGGAGCCCTTTGAGGACCGCGCGCGCAGCGCGATAGGGCAACTCGGGATCTCCACGGCCAAGGCGCGACATCGTCTCCTCTATGGCTTGCGCCTGCGCCGCGGGAGAGCTCAGAATTTGCCGCAAAGCGGGTGCGATTTGTGCGGCTTTACAGTCCCGACCAATAAATTCTGGAACAGCCCGGGTCTCTGATACAAGGTTGACCAAGGTCACCGTGTCAATTTGGAGCATAGCACCGATGATCAACCGCGAGATGAGACCCATGTCATAGGCAATCACCATCGGCGTGCCGGCCGCTGCCAGCTCAAGCGACACGGTGCCAGAGGCCGCCAAAGCCGCTTTTGCGGCGCCATAGGCAACCAGCCGCTCTTCGGCGGCGGCCGCCGCGCTGAGCCCGGAGCCTGTGACCAACACTGTCTCCTGCGGCAAGCCCTCAAGCGCTTCGCACAAGAGCGGCTCCAAATGCGGCAATGTCGGAAAAATCAGCTGAAAATCTGCGAAACATGGCTCTGATAGGACCTGGCAGAACACGGGCAACAAGCGCTTGATTTCTGAGGGTCGAGATCCCGGCAGAATCACTAAAGACTCACGCGCTGGATCTAAGGCGTAGTCGGCTTGAAACTTAGCAATCTGTTTAGAGGTGATCGGGGCTTGCGCCGCGACCGGATGACCCACAAAATCGCAAGCCATGCCTTCGGCCTCCATATAGGGCGGCTCGAACGGCAATAGCGCCAGCACATGATCAATAAAGCCCGCCATTTTCTTTGCGCGCCCCGCTCGCCAAGCCCAAACTGACGGCGCAACATAATGGCAGGTTCTGATCTTCGGGTCAGCCGCCCGCACCGCCCGCGCCACCCTTAAGGAGAAATCAGGACTGTCGATGGTGATCAAAATATCTGGCTTCCAGGCCAGCACCTCCGCCACGGTCTGATCCAAGCGGCGCTTTAGGGCGAAATATTTTGGCAAGACTTCCGCCAAACCCATGACGGACAGCTCGGACATATCAAACAGGCTGTCCAAACCTTCACTTTGCATCTCAGGCCCGGCGATCCCTCGAAAGGTCACATCCGGTGTAAGGTGACGCAACCCGCGCATCAGATCCGCCCCAAGCCGATCGCCGGAGGCCTCACCTGCCAAAAGGAACAGCTTCACAGCTTCGCCTCACACACCCATAGAAACAGCCCCAAACGATCCGCCTCAGCAATCACATCTGGTAAATCCAAGGCAACCACGCCGCCCTGCACTATGGCGACCCCCGCCAGCCCTGCCTGCGCCGCCTGCGCCATGGTCTCAGGGCCAATGGCCGGCAGGTCTATTCGCCGCTCTTGGCCGGCCTTCGGAGCTTTATAAAGCACCCCCCCTTCGGGCCAATCAGCGGGCCGAACGGCCGGCAGGCGCGATAACATCCACCGGGTGCCGCCAAAAGCTTCAACGGCCAAGATATGGCCAGACGCCACAACGCAGCCCTGCCCCATGTCCAAAGCTGAGAGCCCCTCAACCACCGTTTGAGCCCGCGCCACATCTTTGTGATCCTGAGCGTCAGGTGCGCGTTTGCTCAACACCCCGCCCGGCGGCAATAGCTCAGGTACAAGCTGCGTAAAACCAACCACCTCAAATCCGGCCTGTTCGAAAATATCAATAACGATGCGTAGGGCGGCATCATCGCCGTCAGAAAGCGCTCGGGCAATCTGGCTCACAAGCGGCTGCGTGGCCGCGTCAATTTGCGCGGGATCGACTTTTGGCCGCCTAATCGCGCCGGCGAAACAAACCTGCTTAACCCCGCGGAGTTTCAAGTCGTTCAAGAAAGTGCCGAGGGTTTCCAGGCGAAACGTCAAATCGACGGCAAGACCCTCGGGCCCAAATTGCTCCAGAGCCGCAATCAAAGGCACATGGGAGATGTTTCGAACAATCAGACCCGGCAAAGCACCCTGCCCGCATATCAGCGCCAGCATCCGTTTAACCCGGTGTCAAAAAGGAGCGACCGCTGTCGCCCAGAATAAAATCGACAATTTCCTGAACATAGGCACTGTCGGTTTCCTCCCCAAGTCGTTTCGCACGATCTTGAAACGCCCCTTCTCCCTGCGCCAGCATCTGAAAGGCGGCGCGCAGAGCCGTGATGTCTTGGCGATCCACCCCACGGCGCTTTAAGCCAACAAGGTTGAGCCCATCCAACTGTCCCCGTGACGCCTGCACCAGACCATAGGGAATCACATCATTGGTCACCATAGTAACCGCGCCAATAATAGCGCCCTTTCCAAGGCGCACGAATTGATGCACGCCGCAAAGCCCGCCGACAATCACGTCATCCTCAATGACCACATGGCCCGCAATGGCTGCAGAATTTACGATAATGACCCGATTTCCCAAACGCGCATCATGGGCGATATGGCAGCCCGCCATCAGCAAACAGTCATCGCCAATCGAGGTGACGCCGCCGCCGCCTTGGGTGCCAAGATTGATGGTCACATGCTCGCGGATGGTGTTGCGCTGGCCGATCTCCAGCTGGGACACTTCGCCTTTAAACTTCAAATCCTGCGGAATTTCACCAATTACGGCAAATGAGAAAATGCGCGTGTCAGAGCCGACTTTGGTCTGCCCACGAATAACCACATGCGATGTGCAAACAACATTTTGGGCAAGCTCCACATGGGCCCCTATCCAACAAAACGGCCCAATCTCACAGCCCGCCCCGATGCGGGCCCCCGGCTCGATGACCGCTGACGGATGAATCTGTGCGGTGCTGTCGACGCTCACTTGGCGGTCTCCGGCAAATCCATCATGGCGGTGAATTCGGCCTCTGCCGCCATTTCGCCATTGACCAAACCACGGCCTTTAAATTTCCAGATTTTGGATCCGCCGCGCAGGGTCTCCACATGCAACTCCAGAACATCGCCGGGCAAGACTTTGCGGCGGAATTTGCATTTATCGATCGACATAAAGTAGATCAACATATTGGTATCTGCCAAGTTATGGGTCACCCCCACCATAACAGCGGCCGTTTGCGCCAGAGCCTCAATAATCGTTACCCCCGGCATAATGGGCGTGCCCGGGAAATGGCCCTGAAAATGGGGTTCATTCATCGTGACGTTTTTGATACCCCGCGCCGATTTCACCCCGTCGATATCTTCGACACGATCTACCAGAAGAAAGGGGTAACGATGCGGAAGAATGGCTTGAATCAGTTGGATGTCAGCGCTTGCAAGTTCGGTCATGTATTTTATCCTTAATTTTAGTAAAGGTACCAAAGCCTGACGCGCCGTGCAACATTTGCCCGAACAGCCATTCTGGCGCCTGTTCGGAGCCAAGGCGCAAACCGAGGTCTAATTTTCAGCGGCCGGCTCGGTGGCAGAAATGCTGGCCAGATAGGCATCATCCACCCGCTCGACCAGAAGATCTGTGATATCGATGCCCTTGATGCTGCGTAAAACCGAGCGTTTCTCCAAGATCGCAGTTGCATTGAACTCCCGCATAACCAGGTCAAAAAAGGGCTCAATTCGACTAAAAAACAATGGCTTCAGATTCTTAAACTGCTCATCCACTTGCCTAATTTTTTCAAGCCGTGCGCTGCGGATTTCCTGGACTTTCGCATCAAATGCGGCGGCGGCGGCGGCGAATTCTTCGGCAGACAGCGTCGCACGATCCTCTGTCAGCTGCAGCTCTTCATCTTTCAAGGCATTCAATAGGAGCGTATTTTCAGCTGCTACGTCTTGATTATCTTCGCGAAACTGCGCGCGCATAGATTTGCCAAACAAAGAGGTTTCATAGGCCCGATCAAGATCGACCACCAATATTGAGGCCTCCTGCGCCGCCAAGGGCGCCGCCAGAAGCGCCCATAGCAAGCTAAGCCACAGTAAAGAGAATCGGAGCAACCTGGCGCAAGCGCCCATCAGAAAGACGCCGAAATGGTGAGATCAAAATTCTGCTCAACATCATACTCTGCAGTTTTAACCGCATCGGTGAAGTTGAAACGCAGTGGACCAATCGGGGTATTCCAAAAGATGGACACGCCAGCCACCGCGCGCAGGGTGAACTCATCATAAAGGATCGTATTGGCCGGTGCTTGGTTCGCACCCTTCCCCACATGGGCCGAATCCAAGCCCCAAACAGAGCCCGCATCAAAGAAAGCGCCGAACTCAATGCCATATTCTTCTGGCAGGCCGATTGGAAATTGCGTCTCAAACCGCGCAACCGCGTAGTATTCACCGCCAAGCGCGTCATTGATCGAGTTGCTCGTGTCGACTTCGCGGGGACCCAGACCGCCGGGTGCAAAACCTCGAAACAAGCCAGACCCAAGGAAAAAACGATCCGTAACCCGGCTTGAACTGCCACCGGCATAACTCAGCGCGCCGCCCTCCAAAATCGCTGTGACTTTGAAGTCTTCATTGCGCACATAGGTTTCACCACCCAATTTTACATTCGTGCGGACAAAACGCGCATCCCCGGTCAGGCCAAAATCTTGTGACAGCCGCAAAAACAATCCGGAATTCGGATTAAGGCCCGTGCGGCGGTTGTCGAAAGAATAAGTATAGCCCAGGCCAAGCGTTTTGCGGTCACCCTCCGCAGCTTCGCCTGTGATAACTGCTGAACTTGTGGTCACATCTCTAAGCTCTTCAGTTTCATAGAAGAGCTTGGGGGTAAAAAATCCAGATTCGCTGACAGGAAAGCCCAAGGCTGCATCAATTTCAAACGAACCGGTATTATACCGCGCATTGTTCTTGTTGGTGCCACGGTAATCCACCCCAAAACTCAAGCTCAAATCTCGGTTAAATAGCGATGGTTCTTTGAACCCAAAATTAAAACCGCGCGTGCTTGTCGTGGTATTGATTCCAAAACTGGTGGCTTGCCCCCGCCCCAAGAAATTTTCTTCGCGGAAACTGGCCACCAATCCGACCCCATTGGCCGAATTATAATTGGCCCCGAATTTCAAGTTGCCAGTTGGCTTCTCAGTCACTGAAACTTCGACGATCCTTTGATTGGGTGCAGACCCCTCGCGGGTGGTTACATTGGAGCGTGCAAAGAAACCCAGCGCGCGAATCCGTTCAGCGCTGGCGCGAATTTCACGGGGGTTTAACGCATCTCCCTCAACGACTTTGAACTG
>ENA-OREM01000883-OREM01000883.1-marine-metagenome-genome-assembly--contig:-NODE-883-length-17088-cov-2.693140_pt1 | contig 17088 bp, 19 predicted proteins | sample MGYA00248623_ERZ508561 | MGnify/ENA primary metagenome ERZ508561 (study PRJEB26227, sample SAMN06264494) | marine metagenome | isolation source: Columbia River Estuary | place: USA:Columbia River Estuary...
AACTAATGGGAATTACCATAGTGCCAAAAACTCTTGCAGAATTCCAATCGTGTATTCAAGTGCATGGCGATGTAATTTTTGTGCCTGACAATTCAGCCAATGGCAGAGCAATAATCGAAAGAGACGTCGAAAAGTGGTTTGCAGCACTCTGCATGCATGGCTACATGGACTTCGCCCTGTGGCAGATTGAAGAACTCAAAATACCTAAGCCTGCGTTGATTACTCAGACCGAAGAATTGCTCCGAAAAAGTTAGCGGTTAACAAGGGCGCGGGCAACGCCTGCAACAAGCGCAGCACGCTCGCCCATTGTCGAAATCAAAACATGCTCAGTTATGGCGTGCGCCCCACCACCAACAGCGCCCATGCCATCAAGTGTCGGAATACCAATCGCTGCAGTGAAGTTGCCGTCTGAGCCACCGCCGACTGCAACACCTTGCAGATTTTTTATCCCTAAATCTTTGGCCACAACTTCGGCTACACCAAAAAGTGCACGGCCAGCCGACTCGTGCATCGGCGGACGATTCACGCTTCCGGTCACCTTGATCGTCGCCCCCGAAACAGTTGGTTTGAGTTGCGATAGTTCAAGTTCAATACGCTCTTTTTCTTCGGGCAACACAACCCGCACATCAACTTTGATCATCGCTGCATCGGGCACAACGTTTTCTGAGTTGCCGGCAGTCGCCACGGTGGGCGTCACTGTCGTGCCAAGTTCAGGACGAGCCATCGCCACAATGCACTGCACCTGCGCAGCAAGTTCGACAAGCGCGTTGATACCTTTTTCGGGTTCAAGTCCGGCGTGTGAAGCCCGACCACCGATGTGCACCGTGAAAGTTCCAACACCTTTGCGTGCAATCTTCAATGCGCCACCATCGGCACTCGGTTCAAGCACAAGCACCGCGCCAGTCGCCCGCGCGCGCGATTCAATCAATTCGCGCGACGTATAAGAGCCAACTTCTTCGTCGGCAGTGATCAACATTTCGACTTGACTTGAGTCGCTGATCGCGCTCAACCCATGAATCGCCTGCACGATGCCGGCCTTCATGTCGAAAATTCCGGGGCCACGCGCGATGTCGCCATCAACTGAAAACGGTCGCTTCGCAGTTGTGCCCAGCGGAAACACCGTGTCGTGATGACCGACGATCAAAACTTTTGTGTTGTCGCCACCTTTCCAATGCACATGCGGGCCACTTTCTCCGTGGATAATCTCTGCCCGCCTCCCGGTTACTTTTTCGAAAAGTCCGGCCAAGTATTTTGCGCTCACTTGCAAATGTTCAACGTCAAGCGACGGTGACTCAAGATTTACAAACTCGCCAAGTTGTTCGACCATCTGCGGCACGCGTGCTTGCATCTGCTCGCGCAGTTCACTTGCGGTGGGGGTTCCCGTTGTCAAACTCACCTATCTATAGTGCCACGCACAGACACGAGAATCTCGCTGAAATATCTGTGCTTTCTCGCACAGTTTCTTGAAAATTAGTGTGCCCGGGATCGGACTCGAACCGATACAGCGCTTTCGCACCAGGGGGGTTTAAGCCCCCCGCGTCTACCATTCCGCCACCTGGGCAACCCTGTCAGGCTACGCGCGTTTCACCCTCATCGCTAACCAAAAGCATTTCAACACTCTGCCAAAGCACCGTTCTCGCAATTTCAGCTTCGCGCCCAGCGAGCCGATTCGCAGCAACCACACCCTCGATCATGTCGCTCAGCACAGCCACAAACGGACGCCCACGCAACAACACAGACACAACCACGCCGTTATTTATTCGACGCAAACTGCGATCGACGCCCACAATACGTGGCGGACTTCGAAAACCAGGTGGCTTCAGACCGTGCCTGTGAGCTTGACTGGCGAGCACTCGGGCCGCACCGGCGAATTGCGTGTAGTGCGTTGAAACGAGCTTTTGATTTTGAGTGTTTACGCTCGTCATGTTGCAAATTATTACAGAGGGGTATCGCACAGTTAATTCTTAAAACACCCATTCTGTATTGTAAGTAATCACTTCATGACAACAGGCGAACTCAATCCGATGCAACAAAGTGTTGTCGATGTTCTCGGCAAACCAGCGGGCTGGGTGCCGTTGCCAATTTCTGTTGTCGAATCTCTACGTGAACAAATCGAAACTGCGCTTGCACCATTGGCTGCAAAACTCACGGCTGATCGTCCACTATTTATAAGTAAAAGCAGTTTGACCACCGTGCACGGTTGCGAGGCGCATTATTTGGCTTCGCTCGATTCTTTCGAATGGACAATCCTGAATGTTCGTGGCACGGTCATGCACAAAGCTGTAGAACTCGCCATCAATTGGCGTGGCTCAGTTGAACCTGCAGATCTCGTTGACGAAGCACTCGCCCGCCTCGAAGACGAAGAGAGTCGTGGCCCGAGCGAGTTCATCGCCCAACTCTCGCCTGGTGAGCGTGCCCAACTTCGCAGTTATGCGGTTGATCTCTATACAAAATTCGAAGAAAGTTTTCCGCCGCTTAAGGCATCGTGGCGACCAGTAACAGAAAGTGCCGCCCGGGTTGAACTATTTAAAGGTCTGATTTTTCTTTCAACTCGAGTCGACTTAACGCTTGGCGGTCCAGGCAGCAAAGTGATCATCGACCTCAAGAGCGGTCGAATTTATTCGAACCACCGCGAAGACCTGCGTTTTTATGCTTTGGTCGAATCGCTTCGATCAGGTCAGCCACCAAGGCGGTTGGCTACTTACTCACTCGAATCGGCTCGCGCTGACGTCGAAGAAGTCACTGAAGGTGTGCTTCAAGCTGCTGTGCGCCGAGTTGTAGATGGCGCAAACGCAATTTACGAGTTAACTCGCGAAGAACGCGAACCCAAGTTGAACCCTGGTTCGCAGTGTCGATGGTGCCCACTAAAAGAAACTTGCGAAACCGGCAAACAATTTTTAGAGCGCGGCTTCGAAGACGACTAGCTAGTAATTAGCCCCGACCCATGTTTGGGCGCTTGCCATGATTGGCTTTTGAACGACGCATGCGGGCTTTTTTCTTTTTTGTTTTCTTTGACATGGCTTAATCCTAGTTGGTGAACTTACGCCAACGGGCTCGAAAGCCTGCATATGGCGATCCCTCGGCGTTTGTTTTTGAGCAAACATAAACCAACCCTTTATATGTGCCGAGGCCATCTAGCGGCGCGCAATAAGAACCTGGGTATATGTCTTTAACACCAGTGTTCGACCCCGATGTGCTTGGCACCGTCGAGCTAGTTGAGCTCGTCGAACTTGTTGCAACCGCTGAGCTCGATCCTGAACTCGTGTTGCTCGTTGCAGTCTTTGGCGTAGTGCTTGTTGAAGCAACACTTGTTGGCGCTGTGCTCGTTGGCGCTGTGCTGGCAGGCACCGTCACAGTTGTTGTCGCAACTGGCGCGGCGCTCCAGCCCGCGATAGTCAATCCAGAACAATCACTGTTCAACAAGTTTTTAACTCGACCAAATTCGCTTTGGTCCATCGACAAACCCCAACGGGCTTTAACTGAAATCCAATCGCCGAGATACGGACACCAATAACTGCGCAAAGGCGGCATCCAATTTGACGGATCCTTGTCGCTCTTCGAAGCATTTACCCGATCACGCACTGCAACCAATGTGCGGCGATCAGTCAAGTCGTTGGCATAAGCCTTACGTTGCGACTCGCTCCACGCCCACGCACCTGAATCCCACGCTTCTTTTAACGCCACAACATGGTCAATATCAACATCGCCGCGATCATTGAGTTTTGCTCCGTCGTAAACCGAATACCAATCGCCTGCCACTACATAACACCGATACGGATCAACCTGTGGTCTTGACGTACTGTCGCGCTTCAAAACTTCTTCTCGCGTGTCACATCCATTGCCGTCTAGATCAGACCAGTGCGTGAACAAACTGCGTCGATACCCAGTCTTATATTCATTTTCAACTTTTATTGTCGAAAGAATTGTCTTGGCATCATTAGCCACAAATCGTTGCGGCGCTGTTTCGCTGCGTGTGCTCGAGCTCGCTGAAGCAACAACCGCAACACTCGATATGGCAACAACTAAAGCAACGCCATTCGCTGCAATGCGCCACTTCACTTAAATCAGCGTACTGCTATGCGACGTCAGAAATATTTGTTGCAGTCATTTCATCGCTGACATCAATAAAAATACATTCGCCAGGGCAAACTTCTGCGGCACGCAAAACGCTTTGTCGGTCGCGAGGCGCAACGCGCGCAAGACTTCCTGCTCCACCCGGATCATTCAGTGCCACACCTAACTCAGCGACATAAGCGATGCCATCTTCAAGCAACTTAAACGCGTCGGCACAGTGGTCTTCGCACAGCCCATCGCCAGTGCATAAGTCTTGATCAATCCAAACGCGCATCAGGTCAGGTTACTGAGTTAAACCTGCGCCAATCACGAGAGCGATCAAAATCAGATTTCGCCCGACATCTATCCAACTCATCGGGCGTTGAGAAGTTGCCCCAAAACACGAACATGGCAATCGCTCAGGGTCTCGCAAACGAACAAGCAACAAAACAGTAAAGGCGACAAGCAATACAAAACTCGCGATCAAAGTTTGTGTGAACCACCATCGCCCAACAAGCAAAACCGCCAAGGCAATCTCAGCCAGTGGTACCAGCACAACAAACGGGTCTGGTGCTCCGAGTGCTCGTGCCTGAAACGTCCAATTGTTGAATGTCGCAAACTTTGCGACTCCTGCGTAAACGAACACCGCCGCAACGACAACGGCAAGAAAAAAACTCACGTCAACTGTGATGTCGTTACAACGGCTCCCTTAGAAAACACCATCGGGCTTCCTGCCCCCGCCACAGCCTCAAGACTCTGCACACGACCAACAATCAATAAGTGATCCCCGATTTGCGAACTTGATTCAATTTCACAGTCGAGATACGCGACTGCTCCCGCGATCTTTGGCGAATTATTTGGCGAATTCGACCAATCCACGCCGTTGAAACGATCTTCGCTTTCTTTCGCAAAACGCCAGCACAAATCCGACTGGCTAGCAGCCAAAACATTTACGCAGAAAAATCCCGACTCGGCGATTGCTGGCCAACTCTTTGAATTCAATCCCGGGAAAAATCCAACAAGTGGCGGATCAAGCGAAATTGAACTAAATGATCCGATCGTCAAACCTTGTGGTTTACCCGCGCCATCAAGCCCAGAAATAATTACTACCCCGGTCGGAAAGTGACCAAGCACTTGACGAAACTCTTTGCTATCAAATGAATCGTTCATCGCCTACGAGACTACGGCAGAAACCTCAACCGACATTTCATCTGCTGCGGCGAATACCTCAAAACCCCGATTTTTAGCCACACCTGCGAGGCGGTTTGCAATCACATCTAAAGCGTCGTCGGTACGCGACGGGTCGTGGTGAAACAAAGCAAGTCGCTTAGCCGACGTAGTCTCGGCGACCCACATTGCAAACTCAATTGTCGAGTGTCCCCAGTCTGATTTGAATTCGAATTCTGCTGGCGTGAATTGTGAGTCGTGAATCAGAAGATCTGTATTTTGACAAAGTTGTCGTGCGCCTGTAGTCAGAGCGAATTCGCCAAGTGGCTGCTGATGGTCAGATAGATACGTCACGGTCGCATTGTTTGCAACGACACGAAAACCAAGTGTTGGCCCCGTATGTGGCACAAATCGACTCATCACTTGTACATCGCCGATTGAGAAGTCGTCGTCACCAATTTCATGGAAGTTGATCGTCGCTTCAAACTCGTTCAAACAAATTGGAAAAGTTGGAGGTGCGATTTTTTTCAAGAAGATCTCACGCAACGAAGCGCCATCTGGCTGTTTGGGTGCGTAGATATCAAGAACGGTTTCAGGATGCAAAAGTGACTTGAAAAACGGCAGTCCTTGAGTGTGATCCCAGTGCAAGTGAGTTAACAAACACGAACCAACAAATGGTTTTGGTTCAGAACTTTCTGTTTGGCAGTTGATGTAACGCAACCCTGTGCCGAGATCAAAAATCAGCGGAGAACTTGCCCCGAAGTCAACAGAAACACAAGAGGTGTTTCCGCCATAGCGCTGTGTCTCTCGACCATGACATGCGGTTGAACCACGCACGCCATGAAACGACACCGTTAACCCTGATTCCCCCACAAACGAAACGGTATTGGATGAAGAATCAAGATGTAATGACCCGATGGGGTGACCTTCGTCGCAGACAACTAACTTTTAGTCATGGCAGAAACAAAAATCACGATGGACTGCATCGCGGCCAACAACACAGAATTCTCTTATCTCGAGTGCGGCTCTGGCAAGTTAGCGCTGTTGTTGCACGGCTTCCCCGACACGGCTCAAACTTGGCGACACCTAATGCCACAACTTGCCAACGCTGGCTACCGAGTAGTCGCGCCATTTATGCGGGGCTATGCACCAAGCGCCGTGCCCACAGATGGCTGTTATCAAACTGCGATGCTGGCGCGAGACGCCAACGCATTGCATGAAGAACTTGGTGGCGACGGCGATGCAGTAATCATCGGCCATGACTGGGGTGCGCCATCTGTTTACGGTGCTGCAATCGACGCACCTTCGCGATGGAAAAAAGTTGTCGGCATGGCAGTGCCACCAACAGCAGCGTTCGGTCTTGCATTCGTGCAGAATCTTGAGCAGCTAAAACGCAGTTGGTATATGTTTTTCTTTCAACACGGATTAGCCGATTTAGTAGTCGGTGCAAACAATCACGCATACATCGAGATGCTGTGGCGAGATTGGTCGCCTGGCTACGACGCCAGTTTTGATCTCGAGGCAGTAAAGAAGTCGCTTGCTGATCCAAAAAACTTGCAGGCAGCGCTTGGCTATTATCGAGCGACTCTTGGTGACGGTTATCGCGATCCTTCACTTAAAGCCTTGCAAGATCAAATGGGTTCGGCTGTGCCAACTCAGCCATTGCTATATCTACATGGCACAAATGATGGATGCATCGGTGCTGAAGTCGTGGAAGCGGCAAAGTCAATGGCTCCTGCAAATGTGAACTTTGCGATTGTCAAAGACGCCGGCCATTTCTTGCAACTAGAGCAACCACAAAAAGTCAACAAACTAATTTGTGACTTCATCACTGGCTGAGACTTTCGTGACGCAAATCAAAAACCCATTACGTGACGGTTGGACACTTATCGTCAAGCGCGAATGCGCAACATGTGTCATGGTCGTGCCAGTCATTGCGCGACTTGTGCGCGAATTGCCGTCACTCACGGTTTACACCCAAGATGATCCAAAATTTCCAGATGGCATCGTCTCGATCAGTGATGCTGATCTTTCTGCAAGTTGGCATGCCGACATTGACACCGTGCCGACTTTGATTTTCCGCGAAAAGGGCATTGAAACAAAACGCACAGTCGGCTGGCTACGCAGTGAGTGGCGTGAACTCACGGGCATCGCCGATCTGGGCAGCGAACTTCCAGAGTTTCGCCCAGGTTGCGGTTCGATGAGTGTTGACCCTGACGTGATTGACAAGCTTCGTGTTCGTTTTGGCAGCGCAGTGCTGCATTCACGGCAAATCGAATTTGCTTCGGCCGAGGACGAATTCGAAGCAATGTTCAGTCGCGGTCTCACAGATGGTTTACCAGTTGTGCCACCAACACCAGAGCGTGTGATGCGAATGTTAAGCGGCACATCTCGCCTACCTCAAGAAGTTGTGGCGATTGCTCCCCCAGATCTCGTCGAATTAACTATCGAAAAAATTGCGATCAATGCCGTGATGGCTGGTTGCCTGCCCGAGTATCTGCCATGGGTTATCGCCGCAGTCGAAGCAATTTGTACCGACGAATACAACATCCACGGTGTTCTCGCCACGACAATGCCAGTCGGTCCCGTGATCGTCTGCAACGGCCCAGGTACGCGCGCAATCGGCATGAACTCTGGTGTCAATGTTTTAGGTCAGGGCAATCGCGCGAATCTAACGATCGGTCGTGCGGTGCAACTGATTATTCGCAATGTCGGTGGTGGACGCCCCAACGAGGTTGATCGTGCAAGTCACGGTCATCCTGGCAAGTTAAGTTTCTGTTTTGCTGAAGACGAAACAAATTCGCCATTCACATCGCTTGCCGTTGCCCGCGGATTTGACGCTTCGCAAAACACAGTCACGGTGTTTACCGGCGAAGGCCCGCGATGCGTAGTTGATCAACTTGCCCGCGAACCAGAAGCTCTCGCACAAACTTTGGCTGCATGCTTGCGCACTGTGCACCACCCGAAACTTCCATTCGCTTTTGACGCTCTACTAGTTGTTAGCCCCGAGCACGCACGAGTTTTCGCCCAAGCCAACTGGAACCGTGAGCGTGTGTTGCAAGAAATCCATGCGCGATTACAAATGGCCGGCAGCGAAATCGTGCGTGGCGCAGGTGGCATGGCCGAGGGCGTGCAAGAAGCATTCAAAGATGCAACTCTGCCGAAGTTTCGACCCGGTGGGTTACTGCTCGTGCATGCCGGTGGCGTTGCCGGACTTTTCAGTTCAATCATTGGTGGCTGGGTCAGCGGTTCTACAGGCAGCGACCCAGTGACTAAGTTGGTCACTGCATGAGCAATCGCGTGATTCTTGATCCGACCAGTGAAAAAAAGTTCACGTCACGCGAACTGCTTGCAAGACCAACTGGGCTTTCGGGCCAGACGATTGGTCTGCTTGATATTTCCAAAGCTCGTGGCGATATTTTTCTGAATCAACTCGAATCGCGACTCACAGCGGCTGGCGCCAAGGTTTTGCGCTTTCGCAAGCCGACTTTCACTAAACCAGCCCCCGTCGATCTGCGCCACGAAATCGCCACCAAGTGCACGCTGGTAATCGAAGCACTCGCCGATTGAGGCAGTTGTACGTCGTGCAGTGTGCACGACATAGCCGATCTTGAAACTCGCGGTGTGCCGGCGATGTTCATCGCCTCTGATGCGTTTGTAGTTGCCGCCGATTCGCAGTCGAAAGCTCTCGGGTTTCCAAGTTTGCAACGCGTCTTTGTGCCCCATCCGATTCAAGATCGCACAGACGATGAAATGAGCGCGCTTGCCGATTCGGCATACGACTCAATCGTCGCCGCAATTACAAAAAACTAGTTAAGGAAAATTACTCCCAGACGTCTTCGGCGTTGTATGGCCGCGCACGGGTCGGGGCGCTATCGCGCTTCCAAACCAAAACACGTCGACGGAAGTAACAAACTTCTTTGCCTGCTTGATTAAAACCTTTGCTCTCGACAGTCACGACACCGCGATCTGGTTTTGACGACGAAGGCTTGACATCCAGCACGCGTGTTTCAGCATGAATCGTGTCGCCATGAAAAGTCGGATGTTTGTGTTGAAGCGTTTCAACTTCAAGATTCGCAATCGCCGACCCGCTTACGTCGGGCACACTCATGCCAAGAACAAGTGAATAAACCAAATTGCCGACAACGACGTTGCGGCCTTGCACGCTTTGTTGGGCAAACCAATCGTTCGTATGCAACGGGTGATGATTCATCGTGATCATGCAAAACAAATGATCGTCAGCTTCAGTAATCGTTTTGCCTGGCCAATGTCGGTAAACATCGCCGACAACAAAGTCTTCTAAGTATCTTCCAAATGGTCGCTCGTGAGTTGTCACGATCTACACGCTAATTGCCGCGCCGACGATCTTCACGTGACTCTTTAATTACGGGCAACTCATCGGTATCTGCAAGGCCATAACGCGGGTCGTATTTCGGCAACGGAATTTCTCGTGTGCGGTCGGTGGTCGCGTTTCGCTCAGCCCACTCGTAACGACTCGTACGTGTCTTGTTGCCAGCAACCGCGTATCGCTGCAACGACTTCAGCTCGCCAGCTTGTTGCAACGCGAAGCGACCAAAACGCAACGACACGTAACACACGCCACCCACCAACATTGGCAACCAAAATTGAACAAGTCGATAACTCAAAACGCTCACTGTTGCCGTTGTCGTGGTGAGACCAAAACCAACAAGCGATGGAATATAAATGCCCTCCACAATTCCAAGTCCGCCAGGCGTGATCGGTATCGAAGCAAAAATATTTGCCAAACAAAATGAAACTACGAGTCCTATGACGTCGACAGAGCCTCCGAATGCGCGAATGAAAACAAATAAAGCGGCAATATCTAAAAACCAATTGAGCAACGACCAAGACAAAACCTTGCGCAACAAACCTGGCTCGTTAGCCAAGCCGCGTAAACGCTCACCCAGATGCACGGCAACTTCGCCTGCTTTGTCTTGATCAAATCTCATTTTCCGCGCAAACCAACGCGTCACGCGCTCGGCACGACCTTCATGGTCGACTAATCCGAGAACAACTCCGCCAGCAAGCAACATCACAATTACACCGAAGATCGCCGCAGTTCCGTAAAACGCGTTTACTCCGCGACCCGGAATCGAAACAATCAACGCAACCCAAAGAATTAAATTCAGTACCACGGCCGAACCCACCCCAGCAGTGGCGAGAGCGAAACCTGCGTCACGACCATTGGCCCCCGCAAGGGTCATCAATCGAAAACCAAGGGCGTTGCTCGCAGCCGACCCGCCTGGCACCAAACTTCCAAGCGAACGCGTCGATAGCTGAATCCGAAACAGTGTGAAAATTCTCACTTTGTCTGAATCTTGACCTAAAGCCACGTGAGTCAGCATTGAATAACAGAGCAACGCGGCAAACTCGAGGGCGATTCCCAAAAACAGCCACATTGGTTCGACTTCGCCTAATTTGCTTAAAGCATCGCCAAATCCGGGCACGATCGGCAAGATAAACAACCAAAAGACCAAGAGAAAGATCGGCCACTTCGCCCATCTAAAAGTGGCACGCAACCCAGTCGACCTGCGTGCCTTAGGGGCGCCGTTCATCTGCCTATATTACGACCTGATAACAACAATTTCGGGTCATCTATGTAGCGTTTATAGTCATGGCTAATTCTCCAACTGCGATAAGTGTTGCCAATACATCAGCTGCCAGCGACTTAATTGTCGCTGCGCGAACCATTGAACTCGCAAGTGCGATCGTTGGTAAAGGTGTTCGCACTCTCGCCGCAACTGGCGGCCCCGACAAACAACAAGTGCTGGCTTACGACCTTGCTCACGCTGGCGCCGCAGTTGAAACAGCGCGCTCAATGCTCGACTACGGCGGCAAAGGTGAACTCGAAGCAACGCTCACGTGCGCATTCGTCGCCGACATGGCCCACGATTTGGGTTCACGATTAATTGGTCGCGAGAAACTTTGGGGCGTTGATTCGTCAACTCTTAACGAGACACGCGACTTCGTACAAAAATATTTAGATCCAGAATTTTTAGCATCACTCGCCGTCAAACCAGGCCCTCGCCATCTCGAAAGCGACTATGAGATGGTGCAAGACACTTTTAGAAGTTTCGCCAACAAAGTAATCGCTCCACACGCAGAACATGTTCATCGCGAAAATCTTGATGTTCCCGAAGTGATTATTTCTGGTCTTGCCGAGATTGGTGCGTTTGGTTTGTCAATTCCAAGTGAATACGGTGGCTTCAGCGAAGGCGGCGATGGCGAATACATGGCAAGTTGCATCGCCACCGAAGAACTCTCACGAGCTTCACTTGGCATCGGTGGTTCACTGATCACTCGTCCAGAAATCCTCACGCGTGCGCTGGTCAAAGGTGGCACCGAGGCACAGAAACACGAATGGCTGCCAAAACTTTCAACAGCAGAAGTGATGGTTGCAGTTGCCGTTACCGAGCCTGACTACGGCAGTGATGTTGCTTCCATCAAAACAACTGCTGTTCCCGCTCAGCAAGACGGCAAAGACGGTTACGTAATCAATGGAGTAAAAACATGGTGCACATTTGCGGCACGAGCCAACGTGTTGATGCTTCTCGCCCGCACCGACCCAGATCGAACAAAAGCCCACAAAGGATTAAGCGTGCTGATCGTGCCCAAGCCTCTCGGCGATGCGCACGGTTTCGTTTTCAATCAGCCAGCCGGCGGCCGCATGGAAGGTCGCCCGATCGACACAATCGGTTATCGCGGCATGCATTCATACGAAATCGCAATTGAAAACTGGTGGGTACCAGCCGATCACTTGATCGGCGAGACCTCAGGGCTTGGCAAAGGTTTCTACTTTCAAATGGAAGGCTTTGAAAACGGTCGACTACAAACTGCAGCCCGCGCCGTTGGTGTGATGCAAGCCGCATATGAGGCAGCTTGCGACTACGCACAAAATCGAAAGACATTCGGCAAAAATATCGGTGAATATCAAATCATCCAAGCAAAGCTTGGACGCATGGCAGTTGTCATTCAGGGTGCTCGCCAATTCAGTTATGCAGTCGCCAAACTCATGGGCAAAGGTGAAGGCGCAATGGAAGCAAGCATGGTCAAGGCTTATGTTTGCAAAGCAGCCGAGTGGGTCACGCGTGAAGCAATGCAAATTCACGGCGGTTACGGCTACGCCGAAGAATATTCAGTCAGCCGACTTTTTGTCGATACACGTGTTCTCAGTATTTTTGAGGGCGCCGACGAAACTTTGTGCTTGAAAGTGATCGCACGACGTATGGTCGAAACTGCAACAGCTAATTCGAATTAGCTGACAAACTGCACCAAGTCGTGCAAACTTTCAATTCGCTCGCAGTCGGCGTTCAAATGAAATTTATACGGATCTAGTAACAGCGGGTTCAGGCCGGCGTTTCGCGCACCACCCACATCGTTGATATACGAGTCGCCGATGTATGCAATTCGCTCACGGGGCACGTTCATCACTCGAATCGCATCATCAAAAATTTGTGGCTCTGGCTTAGCGACGCCCACAACATGCGAGTCGGTCACGATCAAAACTGGCACACCTGCGCCATCACCGACTTGACAAACATTCTCATTGGCCAATGTCTGCTCAATCTGTCCACTTGCGTTCGAGACGATTCCGATTCGCACGCCGAGCATGTGCAACCGCCACAAACCAGCCACCGATTCATGCAACGGAAACCGCCACAAAAACGCTGAAAAGACTTTCAGCAATGCTTCGGCAGCCTCAACCACTTTTTTCTCAGGTACACCAGCTTCACGCGCATATGCCTGGCGATATGAGCTCCACGAAATTCGCTCAATTGAACTTGCTGATTGCGCGGCAGTCGCCTCGTCGATCGCTGCCATTCCTGCATAGTGACACCGCACAAGCGAGCCAAGATTCGTCGTTCCACCAAATGGTTCAAGCACCATTCCCGTTGTCAAAGGGTCAGGCACCACAAACACACCACCTGCGTCAAACAGCAGGGCATCGAAACGCTTAGTCAAATTATTGGCTGCGCTTGAGGCCAGCTCGACCACCGCGCGAAATAAATTTTAAAGCCATCTTGCGACTTGCCTCGTCGATCATCTCGTCACCAAACATCACTGCACCTTTTCCTTCGCCTTCAGTGGCGGTCGAATAGGCGTCCAAAATTGCCCATGCTCGATCAAACTGTTCTTGCGTCGGAGAAAATACCTCATTCAAAATTGCAACTTGATCTGGGTGCAATGCCCACTTGCCGTCGTAGCCCAACGTGCGGGTGCGCTGACAGTAGTTTCTGAAACCTTCTGAGTCACGTATATATAGGTACGGTCCGTCAATAACTTGCAACCCATTAGCACGACCGGCCATCAAGATTTTTGAAAACACATAATGAAAGTGGTCGCCCGGGTATTCGGCAATCTGCACACCACCAGTCAAAACTGGCATCTCCATGCTCGCTGCGAAATCTGCCGGACCAAAAATAATTGTCTCTAGTCGCGGGCTTGCTGCGCAGATTTCTTCGACGTTGATCAGACCGCGGGCGGTTTCGATCTGTGCTTCTATGCCGATATGTCCGACTGGTAAACCGTTTGCAATTTCAACTTGACGCAACAGCAAATCTGTCGCCACGATCTGGGCGGCAGTTTCAACTTTTGGCAACATAATTTCATCAAGACGGGCACCTGCGCCACCGACTACTTCGATGATGTCGAATGCCGTCCACTTCGTGCTCCAGTCGTTGACACGAACACAAAGAACTTTGTCGCCCCAATCTTGCGTACGAATTGCATTTGCAACCCGAGCTCGCGAAGACTCTTTTTCTTTCGGCGCAACTGCATCTTCGAGGTCTAAGAACACCATGTCGGCCGGGATACCAGGCCCCTTGCCCATCATTTTTTCTGATGAACCAGGAATCGAAAGACAACTTCGGCGGGGTAAATCTCGTGAGCGTGCGGACATGTCCTAAATCCTACATCGCACGTGATTGCAGCGGCGAAGTCGCTCGCGCGATTACATCGCGCTGTGTTTCAACAGCTCAGTCGCTGGTGGACATTCGGGTAAAAACGGCGAGGTCAAATCGTCGCTAATTCCAAGTGGCGAAATTACGCGCGAGAACAAACTCGCTGGCACAACATCAACCAGACTCTGATGATCATGATCATCGTGATTATCGCGATCATCGTGACCTTCGCTAGTTGCAACTCCTAAAACCTGGCTCGTCATACCCGCCCACAACACATTCGGTAAACGCGTGCCCAGTGGCGTTACAAGCCAAACGGGTTTTTGTTCGCAATACCCAAGTGCCGCTACACCGTGACTGCCCGCACTACACATGACTTCACTCGAACTGGTTGCCAGAGCCTCAACGATTACATAGTCGCATTCAGCAATCACTCGCGAGAGGTTTTCAAATTGCACCAAATTTGCATTTACATCCATCGACGACAAACGGTCGACTGCAGCATCGCCATCTCCGTTGCTCTCAACAACAAAAATCTTCAAATCACTTCGCGTCGCCAGCGCATGCAAAATCGATGTGGGCCAACCAACAACGCAAACTTTTGCATCTTGTGGCACGGCATCACGCAAATTTTTTATTGTTGCGTCGGTTCGAATCTCTTCTTCACATTTTTGAATTGCTTCAAACGGGTCGGCAGCGTTAATCGCGTGACTGCACAACCACCACAACGGCCCCACAGTTGGGTGGCGTTGCACGATTCGTCGCACAGCCAAAACGATTCCGGCTGGCTCGTGACTCAGGCCACTGAGCGCCGCCGCAGTCTCGCGCACCAGTGAAACAGGGTCTGCCCCGCGTGCCCGCGCCACATATCTCAAATGCTCAATCGGGTGCATTTCCGAAACGCTACTGCCGACTTGCTACGGTCTTTGCTGATGATTATTTCGCCTTCCCTAGATACGCAGATTCAATCCCTAAAGGGAGATGCTCGCCCACTTGAAGAATGGTTGACTACTTTCCACTTAGCGACAATCGTGCTCGATCCATTCACGAACGAAAGTGCGTGGATCTTGCCAACCGCAGTTCGCATCTTGCGCCAGTTTGCTGGTGCATCTGTTCGTACAAACTTTGTAATCACCTCGACACCCGACGAAGCGCGTCAATTCTTGGGGCCATACGCCGATGAGTTTCTCGTGTTTTGTGATCCTGCTCGAACATTCGTCAAACAACTCTCACTTACAGAAATTCCGGCATTTGTTTACGTGCAGATCAACGGCACGGTTCCGGTGAGTGCGCAAGGATGGAATGCCAAAGAATGGAGCAGTGTCGCTGAGCACATCGCCACCGCCGTCTCGTGGCGTAAGCCAATCATTCCTGTTTCGGGCGACCCTGGTTCGTTCAAAGGTTCCCCCGCACTCGCCTGACTGTGTTTTGTCAATAACCTGTAGTTGTGGCAAACAAACAACCTGAGCCATTTGTCAATTCACCATTGCTGCCACTCGGTCCAGATAAAACTGTTTATCGAAAAATTTCAAGCGACGGAGTCACTCTAGAAAAAACAAGTCTCGGCACATTCGTGCGCGTCGACTCAAGTGCGATCACGTTGCTCACCGAGCACGCAATGCGCGACATCGCCCATTTGTTGCGCACCGAACATTTGCAACAACTCGCCGACATCCTCAAAGACCCTCAAGCCAGTGCCAACGATCGCTTCGTGGCTCTTGACTTGTTGAAAAATGCCAGCATTTCTGCAGGTGGCGTTCTGCCGATGTGTCAAGACACAGGCACGGCAATCGTCAAAGCATCAAAGGGTCAACTTGTGTTCACCGGTGGTGGCGACGAAGAGGCAATTGCTAAAGGCATCTACAACACGTATCAGACCTCAAACTTGCGATACAGCCAACTAGCACCAATTTCAATGTTCGAAGAAGTAAACACCAATACCAACTTGCCTGCCGAAATAAAGATTTCGGCAACCGACGGTGACGAGTTTAAATTTCTCTTCATCGCCAAAGGCGGTGGCTCAGCCAACAAGAGTTATTTGTTTCAAGAGACAAAAGCTTTGCTCAATGAGAAAGTTTTACTGCCGTGGCTGTTTGACAAGATGCAGACTCTTGGCACGTCGGCTTGCCCGCCGTATCACCTCGCAGTTGTTATCGGTGGCACATCTGCCGAGTATGCAGTCGAAACAGCGAAACTCGCCAGCACAAAATACTTAGATTCATTGCCGACAAAAGGTTCTCGCGCCGGTCACGCTTTTCGCGACATTGATCTCGAAGCCAAAGTTCTCAAACTCGCCCAACAAACCGGCATTGGTGCACAATTCGGCGGCAAATATTTCTGTCACGACGTGCGCGTCATTCGCCTGCCGCGCCACGGCGCAAGTTGCCCCGTAGCCATGGCAGTTTCTTGCAGCGCTGATCGCCAAGCACTGGGAAAGATCACAAAAGACGGCGTCTTTCTCGAGCAACTCGAACAAGATCCAGCAAGATTCTTGCCCGAAGTAACGACCGAAGAACTTTCAACAGATGTCGTGAACATCGACTTGAATCGACCGATGAGCGAAATTCGCGCCACGCTTTCGAAATACCCGGTTAAAACTCGCATCATGTTGACTGGCCCGATGATCGTCGCTCGAGATCTCGCCCACGCGAAACTCAAAGAGCTCATCGACTCTGGCAAAGGTCTGCCTGACTATTTCAAGCAATACTGCGTTTATTACGCCGGACCAGCAAAAACTCCGACTGGTTTTGCTTCAGGCTCTTTTGGCCCGACAACTGCTGGTCGCATGGACAGTTACGTCGAAGAATTTCAGCGTGTTGGTGGCAGTTTGGTGATGCTCGCCAAAGGCAATCGTTCAACTCAAGTGACACAAGCCTGCAAAACACACGGTGGCTTTTATTTAGGATCAATCGGCGGCCCCGCAGCACGTCTCGCGCAAGACTGCATC
>ENA-OREM01000884-OREM01000884.1-marine-metagenome-genome-assembly--contig:-NODE-884-length-17077-cov-3.336294_pt1 | contig 17077 bp, 17 predicted proteins | sample MGYA00248623_ERZ508561 | MGnify/ENA primary metagenome ERZ508561 (study PRJEB26227, sample SAMN06264494) | marine metagenome | isolation source: Columbia River Estuary | place: USA:Columbia River Estuary...
GTCTCTCACTATTTGCTGAGCGGCACAGTTGCCGTGTGACCTCGGAACCTGAAATTTTGACCAAAGCGGACAAAAAGTCGCACGACTTAGGCCGTGGGCCCCGTCGGGCTCGAACCGACGACCCACGGATTAAAAGTCCGTTGCTCTACCAACTGAGCTAGAGGCCCTAGGACAAGTCTACTAATGAAGAAAACCTTTTCATCCGGCAATGGGCAAATTTGGCCTAATCTGTGTAATAAGCTGTGTTGTCTTTTGTTAACATCACCCCATTAGGACGCACAATGTCTATCTGGTCACGCGCTTCGTTTGCTGCACTGTCAATGTCCGCACTTTTGCTTGCCGGGTGTGCAGTGGAGGCGACTCCTGAGCCGGTTGATCAGGTCGTGGAAGCAGAAGTTGAACAAGTGGAAATCGAAGTTCCGCGTCACCCTTTGACTGGTGTTGAGTTGGGAACGGCGAGCTTGTCGGGCCCCAGTCTCGCGGTGAAAATTGACAACACATCTTCTGGACGCCCACAAGTAGGAATTGCTGCGGCGGACTTGGTTTTTGAGGAACTGGTCGAAGGCGGCGTTACCCGATTCTTGGCCGTTTTTGAGACCGTTATCCCTGATGAAGTCGGTCCAGTTCGCTCCGGCCGCCCTCAAGATGCCGACTTGGTCAAGCCATTCGGCGGTGTCTTTGTTTTCTCTGGGGTGGGAAATAGCAACGTCCGAGAGATTATTCGCGGTACTGGCTTGCAATTGGTGGAGCATGACACTTCGGGCGGAACGCCCGATGGCGAGTTCTTTTTCCGCAGCAATATCAAGCCAGCCCCCTGGAACTTGCATATCCAAGCCGCAGATCTGATTGCCAGCTATTCAAACTTGGAAGCTCCCGTTCAGCAGTTCCAGTACAAGAGTGATCCCGCGGAAGCTTCCGCGATGATCTCAGGCGAAGCGGCCGAGGAAATGGTGGTCGTTTTCAGCAAGGGTACTGAATCGATTTGGAAATGGGATGTTGCGACGAACACCTACCTCAAGTTCTTGAGTAATGGCAGCCCCCATAACGACGCTGACGGCACTCAAATCTCCGCTTCGAATGTTGTCATCTTGACCCCTAACTACACCGACATTGAGGGCCTCCCTTCGGCCCAAATTGCTGGCACCATGGAAACCGCGTATGTTGCAACCGGTGGCAAGATTCTTCAAGGTTTGTTTGACGCATCGGCTTATGGAGAGCCCATTACCCTGATTGACGGTGAAGGAAATCCGCTCTACCTAACCCCTGGAAAGACCTTTGTTCTTCTGCCTCCGGGAGCTAGCTCCAACGCGGGAGGGGTAACACCTGGCCTGATGACCTACCTCTCGAATGGGGAAACTCAGTCGAGAAGCTTCTAGTCGGCTAGCGCCAACTGGCTAAGCTTGCGCTCGCGCATGGCAAGGAAAAGCGGGAACGTAAAAGCGAAGGCCGTGACGCCAGAGAGCACGATATAGAGCCACACCCGTTTCATTCCTAGCTTTCGCCCTTCCATAATCATGAAGGCGGATCCTGCAATGGCGGCGATGAGTAAGTCGAGGGAAAGCACCCAGTCGACCGGGGAGCCAAACCACGCAGAAATGTAGTCCGCCTGGGAAACAGAGGCGATGCCGTTGAACACCCAAGCCGTAATCAAACCCGCAAGGGACACCATGAGGTAGAAGATGAATCTGGCGTGATGAGGATTAGTTTTCGTCATGGTGCCTAGGTTAGTCCGAGGGCGTCGGGGGATTTCTTACCTGGTGTGCTCTAGCGTTAAGCGTCATGTCTGAATATCCAAAGCCCGTCAAGATGAGCGCGGATCGTCTTGCAGCGGTCGTGGACAATCAGGTTGTGGGCGACAGTGTTGACCCGGCGCACAAGTCAGCCTTAGCCCATGCAACAGCGGAAGCCCTGATTTATCGCGAGGCGCCCAGCGACTCAGCCATTGTGGAGCGGTTGGTGGTGTTTGCTGATGAACATGGCCTTGATGTCTTGGCATCATTGTGGTCCGAGGCCCACCCCACGAGCTTGCCCGGTGCGTTATGGCGCCTCTATCTGGTCCGTGCTGCACTTCGTCACACCATAGAAAATTCGCGGGTGTTGTTTCAAGAAGGCGTAGATCAACTCAACACCATTGATCAAGTCGTCGCGGGTGCTCCGGACCCGCTGGATACCAAAGGCTTAGAAAAGGTACTTGATGATGTCCTTCGGGGAGCTTTCAGTGGTGACCTTGCGCAGGCGCTGGAAAGAGCAGCAGCAATTGCACGCGCAATTTCGGCAGGTTCTTTGCATTATTCCTGGATTAACGAACGAGACGCTCACGACTTGGCGACCAGGTCGCTCAACTGGAGCATTATTGCCCGGGAGCTCTCGACCAGTGCCACAACAGCCCGCGAGGGAAAGCTGAGCTAGGGGCTTATCGGCAGCTTGGTAGAATGGGAGGGCTAGGTCGTAGTAACCCCGGGCTCCATCATTAGCCGCTTCGAGCGGCCACGCGCCGAGAGGCGTTCTGCGGCCTAGCTCAGTCTTTACTCCACAGGGGAGGTTGGTGGGTTTCAATCGCCACAATCTGTGGTGTCTCGGAGTCTTTCGAGAAATGAAGGACACTAAAACTCCCGACGCCTAACGTTGCTGCGTCGGAGAGTGCTGTGTAAGAGCCACCGTGGCCAAGCTCCGCTGCGGCTGAGACCAGCTGAGGCAGAACGGGCCCATGAGAACACATCACCGTAGGCATTTTCTGGGACACTCGCTTTTCGACAGCTCGAAAGGTCTTTGTGCCCTGGGAATCGTAGGCATCTTGGCTGAGCGATTTGGAGGACTTAAGTTCTAAGCCGGTTTTTTCTATCAAAGGCTCCATTGTCGCTTGGCACCTGGTTGCCGTGCTTGAGATGGCACGAAGAGGGCCAAAAGCTCGAATTCCACCGGCGATATTGCGAGCTTGGATCAAGCCTTTGTGCAACAGAGGCCTGGTGTGATCTGGGCCATCCCAGTTCTCGGGGGGCATGGCCTTGCCGTGGCGGACCAAAATCAGCGGAAAAGTTCGCGCCCGACCCGTGTCAAAAAGTGACTGGAAGTTGTCAAGAATCTCTGCGTCGTGCTCATAGGTCAGCTTCTTCCGCGCCTTCTTGATTCCAACCCATTCCAGGGCGTAAATTTCATCGTTGGATTCAAAGGGCGTGCGCTCCGCCGCACCGGCATCGACTTCAGCAGCCCAGTAGTGGACCTCTTTGGGCTTTCTGCTCGGAAGCTGGTAATCCACTCGGCCTAAATATGCACCGAGTATGACGTTCAAGCCGGTTTCTTCGAGAATTTCCCGCTGAGCAGTTTCGGGAACAGTTTCGCCCGGGTCAACTTTGCCTTTAGGAAGGGAAACGTCTTGGTGCTGGGTTCGATGCACCAGGAGCACGCGAAGCTCACCATCGACGATCTTCCAGCACACCGCCCCGCCGGCAACCACGGTTTCTGGTGACTTACTCATCGACTCGGCACTCCACGTTTCTTATTGATGATTTCGATCATGGTGTCCTGTTGGACATCACCGAGAAGCGTGCCATCCTTGCCGCGGGAGTGGCGAACCCACGCTCCGGTGTTATCCAGGCTCCAGGATTGCATGTCATCGCTCATTCCGCGCGAAAGCTGGCCGTCGCACTGGTCAATATGGCTCTGGTCTGTAATCTGAATCAATGCTTCGATGCGTCGATCGAGGTTACGGTGCATCATGTCCGCACTTCCGATGTAGACAATCGGCTCGCCCGCATTCTCAAACCAGAAGATTCGAGAGTGCTCTAGGTAACGCCCCAAAACACTCTTGACCGTGATGTTGTCGCTGAGCCCTTCAACACCGGGCAGGAGGGCGCAAATGCCACGAACCCAAATCTCTACGCCAACGCCGGCCATGCTTGCCCGATACAGCGCATCGATGATGACCTCATCGACTAAGGAATTTAGCTTCAGTCGAATTCGGGCAGGTTTACCCGCTTCGTGGTTCGCTATTTCATTGCTGATCAGCCGCAGGAGCCCTTTTCGCAAATAGCGCGGAGCCACGAGCATCCGTTTGTATTTCTTCTCAATGGCATAACCGGATAGTTCGTTGAATAACCGGGTGAGTTCCTTACCCACTTGGTTATCAGCGGTGAAATATCCGTAATCTTCATAGATCCGACTGGTCTTCGGGTTGTAGTTTCCGGTCCCCACATGCGAATAGTGGCCCAGTGATCCATCCGATTCCTGTCTAATAACCAGAGCTAATTTGCAGTGGGTTTTGAGCCCGACAAGCCCATAGACGACGTGGACGCCGGCTTTTTCGAGCTTTCGCGCCCAGGAGATATTGGCCTCTTCATCAAACCTGGCTTTGATTTCCACTAAAGCCAACACCGACTTGCCAGCCTCTGCGGCTCGAATCAGAGATTCAATAATCGGGCTGTCACCACTGGTTCTATACAGGGTTTGCTTGATAGCGAGCACTTTGGGGTCCGTCGCCGCTTGTTCCAAGAACGCCTGAACACTGGTGGCAAAGGATTCATAGGGGTGATGAACAAGGACGTCTCCTGCGCGCAAAGAGCGGAAAATGTTGGGCTTCTCAGTCGGTTCTGAGGGAAGAAGTTGGGTGGAGGTCACCGGAAGATGGGGTGGATATTTCAGGTCAGGGCGATCGAACGTACTGATTTCGAACAACCCTGTTAACCCCAAAGGGGCGGGTAGACGGTAAACCTCTTGCTCCGTGATGCCTAGTTCCCCAATGAGTAACTCAAGTGTCACCGGGTCCATGTCGTCGGTGATTTCCAGGCGAATAGGGGGGCCAAAGCGGCGACGAAGCAATTCACGCTCGAGGGCTTGAATCAGATTTTCACTTTCGTCTTCATCAATTTCAACATCCTCATTTCTGGTCACCCGAAATTCTTGATGCTCCAGTACTTCCATTCCGGGGAAGAGCTCTTGAACGTGGTGGGAAATGAGGTCCTCGATGGGAATGAAGCGCGAGCGACCGGTGCCATCATCGGGCAGGGGGATGAACCTGGAGAGGATGGGTGGCACTTTCAACCGGGCAAATTCAATACTTTTTGTTTTGGGGTGTCGAATGCGAACGGAGAGGTTGAGCGACAGTCCTGAAATGTAGGGGAAAGGGTGTGCAGGATCCACCGCGAGCGGCATCAACACGGGAAAGATCTGCTCGCTAAAGAGCTCATCCAATCTCTCTTGATCAGCGTCGTCGAGATCACTCCACGATTCGATATGAATGTCGTTCTCATCCAGTGCCGGTTTCACCAGATCGTGGAAAGCGCGCGCGTGGCGCTCTTGTAGCTCATGGGCCATCTGAGAAATATCGTCCAAGACTTGCTGGGCTGATCGCCCCGTATTGGTGGGGACCGCAATTCCGGTGACGATGCGACGCTTGAGTCCCGCAACCCTGACCATAAAGAATTCGTCTAAGTTGCTGGCAAAAATTGCTAAGAAATTGACTCTTTCCAGCAGCGGGGTTTCAGGGTCTTCCGCCAGTTCCAACACCCTCTGGTTAAAGGCCAGCCAGCTCAGCTCCCGGTCGAGATAGCGTTCAATCGGTAAGTCATCCGTTATCGGGGGGGTTCCTTCATCGAAGTCGTCGCTAAAGTCACCGCTAACCCCGGCGGTCACGTCGTATTCGGCGCGAATATCGTTCACTCTCGATATTGTGGCACCACTTAGCTCACAATGGCAGGCCTCAGGGTGAACACAGGGTTAATCGCGACTAGGTCCAGGGAAAGCTCTAGTTAGGCAGAACCCTGTGCGGGGGAGGAGCTCCTGGTGGAGGAATCCTCCAGGGAGTCCGCTTCATCTGCAGTGTCCGTGACGGTAAAGCGGTAGCCCACGTTGCGCACAGTGCCAATCAGGGATTCCATATCGCCTAGCTTCGCTCGAAGGCGTCTGACATGAACGTCCACTGTTCTGGTGCCGCCGAAGTAGTCGTATCCCCACACTTCGCTCAAGAGCTGCTCTCGTGTGAATACCCGCTGGGGATGGCCGGCAAGGAACCGAAGAAGTTCGAATTCCTTAAACGTGAGATCGAGAGCGCGACCATTGACTTTGGCTTGATAGCTCACTTCATCAATGGTGACGCCTGAGGCAGAGATCATGTGATCATCGGCTTCCTTGACGCTCTTGGTGGTCATCAAACGGATTCGTGCATCAACTTCCCCCGGGCCAGCGGAGGACAACACCACGTCGTCAAAACCCCACTCAGAATTGACAGCCGGCATTCCTGCTTCCGATACCACCACCAGAAGTGCCGCGGAAATTCCTGTGGTGGTGAGAATGCGACACAGCGCTTTGGCCTGGGATAGATCTCCCCGTGCATCGACCATGACGACATCGGCAACGGGAGCGTTCACTAATGAAGCTGGCTGGGCGGGAATGGTCCGTACTTTGTGGCCTAAAAGACCAAGAGCAGGGAGAACTTGTGCGCCATCATCTGAGCTCAGGGCAAGGATGCTCGCCATAGCGACCTCACCTCACTTCCCGCACGTTTACCCCAGTGTACCTGGCGTCTATCCTGGTGTCGTGGCGCATTTTTTCAGCAACATTGTTCCGGTATGGGTAGTAACCGCCCTCGGTGTCGTTTTGGTGGGCCTTTTTGTGGGAGTGGACCACCGAGTATCGAGCATGGTGGCAGTGCTGGCGACCTCGATTTTGATGGCGTTTGTTCTTCAGGTAGTGGCCTATCAATCTGGGGGATTAGTCGGCAGGCTTTCCTTAGCGCTGACCGGGAGTGTGCTGTTAACTGCCCTGGCCGCCGTGGTGTTTCAGGTGTTGAGCGTCGTAGACTAGAGGCATGCTTCTCGCACTTGAAATTTTCTTCCTCGGGCTGTTGGCCCTTGCCTCTCTTGCCATTGCCTGGGTTTCTGGCATCGTGCTGGTGAATCTTTTTAGAGGCCAGCGCTAAGTCAGTGACACCCGCCGCGGCAAAACAGCAAAGTCCCGTGGAAAGTTCGGGGGATGTCCTTCGCCATCAGCGCCTGCTGGTCTCGGGGCAAGCGCGGGTGGATTGCTCGGACTCTGAGATAGTTATTGTCACCGGGCCAGATCGACTGGTGTGGCTTAATTCGCTGATAACCCAACGGGTAGATGATCTTCTCCCAGGACAAACGAGAGAGTCCCTGATTCTCGACCCCCAGGGAAAAATCGAGTTCGCGTTTCTTATAGCCGATGATGGCGTCTCAACCTGGCTTTTGGTGGAGGCTCCCTATGGTGAAGCGTTGCGGAATTGGCTCGCCTCCATGGTGTTTCGAATGGATGTTTCTCTCACCCATCGTGGGGATCTTCGCATTGTGGGCTCGAGTGGTTCCCTGCCCCACTCCGAAGTGTTGATGGAGTTCGTGGATCCCTGGCCCAGAGTCAGCGAAGGTTCCACGGGTTACGCCACGGAGCCTCATCTGGGGTCTTCCTGGCAGATGACATATAGCGTTCTTGCCAGCGTTGCGGGGCCCAGCGATTCCCAAAGCCTCGAGGGAGAGTCGCTAGTGTCCCCGGTGGCTCTAGATGGCTTGATGGTTGCCGCTGCGCGACCAACGATGAGCGAAGTGGATGAGAAGGCATTGCCTCATGAGCTGGATTGGCTAAGAACAGCTGTTCATCTGGATAAAGGTTGCTATCGAGGTCAAGAAACAGTGGCCAAAGTTCACAATTTGGGTCATCCACCCAGGAGGCTCACACTTCTTCATCTTGATGGCTCACACTCCACCCTTCCCAGGGCGGGTGATGTGCTCACCAACGGAGATAAAGCAGTGGGGGTAATCACCCGGGCGGGGTGGCATTACGAACTGGGTCCCATCGCTTTGGCTTTGCTAAAGCGCACCACGCCAGTGGAGGTGGAACTTGAGGTGGCCTGCGAGGGTGTTGTCATTGCTGCAACGCAAGAGGTGATTGTGCCCCCCGATGCCGGAGCGACCAGGGGTGTCCCGCGATTACCGCGACTGTCAAAGCGCTAGGAATTAGTAGGCTTGGGCTATGGCTCACACACTGATACTTCTTCGCCACGGTCAATCCGAATGGAACCAGAAAAACCTGTTTACCGGCTGGGTTGATGTTCGACTCACCGAGCAGGGGCATCAGGAAGCACGGCGCGCAGGGGAGCTTCTCGCCAAGCACAAACTGTTGCCCGATGTGGTGCACACGTCTTTGCTTTCTCGGGCCATTCAGACATCGCACCAGGCTTTGGACACCTCGGATCGGCTGTGGATTCCCGTCAAGCGAACCTGGCGTTTGAATGAGCGCCACTATGGCGCCTTGCAGGGAAAAGATAAAGCCAAGACGCTGGCTGAATACGGTGATGAGAAATTTCAACTCTGGCGACGAAGCTTTGATGTTCCACCACCGGAAATTGACGCATCGAGCGAGTTTTCCCAAGTGGAGGACCCTCGTTATGCCGATATCAAAGGATTTGTGCCGGCCACAGAATCTCTCAAAATTGTGATCAATCGCATGCTGCCGTATTGGCACTCAGATATTGTTCCCGATGTCGCCACGGGGAAAGTCACCTTGGTTGTCGCACACGGTAATAGCTTGCGTGGGTTAGTCAAGCACTTGGAAGGCATCAGCGACGAGGACATTGCGCAGCTGAATATCCCCACTGGCGCGCCCCTGGTCTATGAGTTCACCAAAGACATGAAGCTCAAGGGCAAAGGCCGCTATCTCGATCCTCAGGCCGCTGCTGCAGGTGCCGCCGCCGTGGCAAAACAGGGCGGCAAGAAGCGCTAGTTACTGCTTGGGTTCCATTCGCCCGTTGAGAGATACATCATCTTTTTGGCAATCGACACCGCGTGGTCGGCAAATCTCTCGAGGTACCGCGATGCCAAAGTGGCATCGACGGTGGTTTCAGTTCCCTGTGACCACGATTCGCTAAGCACTGTTTCAAAGACTGACAGGTGCAAGGCATCTACCTTGTCGTCTTCGTCTCGAATTTTTTCCGCGATTTTCACATCTTGGGTTTTCAACAAATCAACCAGCATGGTCGCCACGGCAACGTCGAGTGCGCCCATCTCCTTGAAGGTAGGTCGAATTGCCTTAGGAACCACCTTGTCGGGAAAGCGGTACCTGGCCAATTGAGCAATATGCTCGGCCATGTCGCCCATGCGCTCAAGCGAGGCACTAATCCTCAAAGCTGAGACGACCATCCGAAGGTCTCGGGCAACCGGGGACTGGCGGGCAAGAATCGCGATAGCGTGCTCGTCAAGTTCGTTGACAGCGTCATCAATTTTCGAATCTCTGGCAATAACAGATTCCGCCAAAGTGACGTCCGATTTGTTGAAAGACTCAACAGCATCCGTGATGGAAGACTTCACCAATTCGGCAATGCCTACTAAACGGTCTTGGACCTCAGACATTTCTTGCTGAAAAACCTCGCGCATGATGCTCCTCACATTTGAGCGCTAGCTCGCGAACGCTGTTGGGTCCGCTTAATCTCGCGTAGTTTGGTTAACAACCGGTGAGGCTTTGATTAACACTGACTACGTGTTGCCTAGTTTAGCTCCCCTGGGCCTGATATCACTGAGGCGCACGCCCTAGGCTTAGGTCATGGAGCTCTTCTGGGCATCGGGCTGGAGTCTGGGCATAGGGATCGCCTTGGGCCTAGCCATCGCCGGCATGGTGTGGGCGGCACTGTCCTGGCAGCGCAGAGCGGAAACCGTTTTTGAGCCTCCCGTTCCCGACGGTGTGGATACGGCACTCGAAGTCATCGGCGCGACCGGTGTGGTGCTCGATTCTGATAATCGGGTGCTGCGGGCGGCGTCCTCAGCAATTAATTTGGGCCTTGTTAAGGGTCATGACGTTGTCTATGCGCCAATTCTTGACCTCGTTCAAGAATCCAGGGACCAAGGTATTGCCCTGTCCCGCGAATTTGAGCTCGCAGGAGAAACAAAATCCGCTCCTCCCATTCACCTGCTCGTGAGAGTGGCTCCGCTGGGGCTTCGACTCACCCTGGTCGTGGCGGATGATCGATCTGAAATGTATCGCCTGGATGCTATTCGCCGGGATTTTGTCGCCAATATTTCGCACGAACTAAAAACCCCGATTGGGGCCGTATCGCTCCTGGCCGAGGCGCTTGGTTATTCCGCGGACGACCCCGATCAAGTCCGCTCTTTTGCCGCCACCTTGGCACACGAAGGCCAACGCTTGGCAGAGATGACCAATGACATCATCGAGCTCACTCGGCTGCAATCCTTGGGCAGTATTGACGATCCTGAAGTCGTGGCCATTGACAATGTGGTGGAGCAAGCTCTTTCCACCAATGCGGTCCTGGCTAAGAACTCAGGAATAACGCTGGTGAGTTCTGCCCAGACGGGTGCTTATGTGTTGGGAGATTCTGCCTCACTTGCCACCGCACTGCACAACCTTGTCCGCAACGCCATTACTTATTCAGGCAGGGCCACGCGAGTGGGTATTGGCGCCACGGTCAAAGGTGGGGTTATTGAAATTTCAGTGACCGATCAGGGTGAAGGCATTGCCGAGAGCGAACTCGAGCGAATCTTTGAACGGTTCTATCGAAGTGACCCTGCTCGTTCGCGGGACACCGGAGGCACCGGTTTAGGTCTCGCCATTGTCAAACACGTCGTGAATAACCACCAGGGGGAAGTGCGGGTGTGGTCACAGGTGGGTAAAGGCTCGACCTTCACGATTCGGCTTCGTCAAGCCCAAGAAAAAGACATTGCTGCGATGGGGGATAAGCGGGAAATCGCACCGATCGACACTGCCAAATCTCCCAGACCAGCGGAATATCTGGCCACTGATGAGATACCCCTGATCACGTTAGACGAGGACGCGGAAAGCATGAAGGGAAGTGCATGACCACCATCTTGTTGGTTGAGGATGAAAAGTCTCTCAGCGAGCCCCTGGCCTATTTATTGCGTCGCGAGGGATATGAGGTGTCCATTGTTGATAATGGCCCTGCCGCACTAGAAATGGTGGACCAGTCACCCCCAGACTTGATGCTGTTGGATTTGATGCTTCCGGGTCTCGCAGGAACCGAGGTGTGCCGTGAAGTCCGAACTAAGTCTTCTCTGCCCATTATTATGCTCACGGCCAAAGACTCTGAAATCGACATTGTGGTGGGCCTTGAATTAGGCGCCGATGATTATGTCACCAAGCCCTATTCATCCCGAGTCTTGTTATCTCGAATCAAAGCGGTCTTGCGGCGTCGCCAGAGCGATTCAGAAGAATCAGAGAGTCCCCTCGAATACCACGGCGTGGCATTGGACACCGATCGCCACCAGGTGTCGGTCAGGGGAGTACCCGTGTCTCTCCCGCTCAAGGAATTTGAATTGTTGGAGCTCTTGATGGTCAATGCCGGAAGGGTGCTCACCCGGGGACAAATTATTGATCGGGTCTGGGGATCAGATTATTTTGGCGATACCAAAACACTCGATGTTCACATCAAGCGCTTGCGCTCCAAAATCGAGCTGACCCCCTCAGAGCCCACCATGATTGTCACGGTACGGGGCTTGGGCTATCGTTTCGAAGCTTGATATCGCTTAGGCGCTAGGGAACAAACAGTTCGTATTCCGGCAGTGAACCATCCAGAACAGGCACAAAAAGCAGTTCGCCGGGTACGTCACCATATTGGAAGTAGACGGGGAATAGCCCACCGGGCACTACCTCATCACTCTCGATGACAATCGAGGTGCCGTCATCATCGCCGATTCGGTTGCGAGGAGGCACGGCCGTGATATCCACAACGCCTGTCGTTCTCGAAGCCCCATCCCCGTATTGAACGCTGAGCGAAACATCCTCCGCACCAGAGTTGACCACGGTCATCACCAAGTTGGCCGCGCCGTCCCCGTTACTGATGAGAAGCACATTGCGAATAGCAAGCTCGCCCATGAGGGCGCCCACACCATCGGAGGGTTCGTAATCCTTTTGAGTTGCCACCTCGGCGCTGAGCGTGCAGCCGGCTGTGCCCAGCGAAAGAGTCAAAGCAAGGGCAAGAGGCGCATACACACGGCGTCGCACGAAACATTCCTTCTGGTCGCGTAAAACTCTGGAATCGGGCATCCCGCATTGCGCGAAGACACTCTAAGCCTACTGGAAACCGCGGAGGCACCTGGGCCTTCGCCCGAGGCTCAAGGCTGAAAAGCCCCGAGAATTCAGGGGGAGGGCCTGTGCTAAAATAGGGGGTTGCGAAAGGAATCCCTGCATGCTGTTTGAAGTTGGCGAAACAGTGGTCTACCCCCATCATGGAGCGGCCACCATCACGGAAGTAAAGAATCGCACCATTAGGGGCGAGAAGAAAATGTACCTCAAACTCAACGTGAAGCAGGGTGATCTCACCATCGAGGTCCCCGCAGAAAACGTTGATTTGGTGGGTGTCCGTGACGTTATCGGCAAAGAGGGACTCGACAAAGTTTTTGAAGTACTGCGCGCGCCTTTTACCGAAGAGCCTACGAACTGGTCACGTCGTTACAAAGCCAATTTGGAAAAGTTGGCTTCTGGCGATGTCATCAAGGTCTCTGAAGTTGTGCGCGATTTATGGCGCAGGGATCAAGACCGCGGTTTGAGCGCTGGAGAGAAGAGAATGTTGGCTAAAGCTCGCCAGATTCTTATTTCTGAGCTTGCCTTGGCGGAAAAGACGGACGAAGAGAAAGCTTCGAACGTTCTTGATGAAGTTCTAGCGTCCTAGGTTCGAGCTAAAGGCCACGACCGGTGAGCACAGCGGTTGTTATTGTTGCCGGTGGCAATGGCACAAGGTTAGGGTCGTCTTTTCCCAAAGCCTTTGTGCCACTGGGAAACAAAACCCTGCTGGCGCACTGTCTCGACACTCTCAGCCAGTGGAATACACCACATTCTCTGGTGGTCGTGGTGCCAGCTGGCTGGGAAGAACCAGCGCGCGCGCTGGTGGCCGAGTATTCCGCAGTGAGTAGTGTCGTCACCGGTGGTGAGACGCGAACTCAGAGTGTTCGTGCCGGTCTAGAGGCTCTTTCCGAGGGAACTACTGCTGTGTTAATCCACGATGCGGCTCGAACACTGACCCCGTTGGATGTGTTTGATCGAGTCTTGGGAGCACTCGATGCAGGCGCAGCGGCCGTTATTCCCCACGTTCCCGTGGTGGATACTCTGGTCCATGTTGACCAGTCAACGGGAAACACCGCCGGAGGTATTGATCGAGATGAACTAGGCGGTGTTCAAACACCGCAGGGGTTTGATGCCACGCTCTTGGTGGCGGCCTATGGGCTTGTGGATGGTGACTTTAGTGATGACGCGGGCGTGATGCGCCACGCGGGGCACGATGTTCGAGGTGTTGCCGGCGATACCCGAGGATTCAAAATCACCTATCCCGAAGACCTTGCTCGAGCAACCGCGTTGTTGGGGGGAACAGCTCCCCGGGTCGGGGTGGCGATGGACGTTCATCAAAATGATGCCAAAGCTCCCCTGCACCTGGCAGGACTGTTGTGGCCCGGTGAACCGGGATTATCCGGTCATAGCGATGGCGACGTCGTCATTCACGCCATGGTGGATGCCCTCTTACAAGCGGCAGGGTTAGGTGACTTGGGCGAGCATTTTGGTGTGGATCGACCTGAATTTGCTGGCGCAGACAGCGCCGTTTTTCTCTCCCACACCCTGGAGCTGTTGAGTGCTCGGGGCTTGCGCGTGATGTCCGTTGGCGTTCAAGTGATTGGTAATGCCCCCAAAATTGGCCTGAGGCGAAAGGAAGCTCAGGAGAAGCTGACTGAGTTAGTGGGAGCCCCCGTGTCGCTTTCGGCCACCACTACCGACGGTCTGGGACTCACCGGGAGGGGCGAAGGGGTGGCGGCTATGGCCACTGCAGTGATTTCTGCTTAGTGTGCCCCGGTCTGGCACCTCGTGTGAGGGTCTTATCCTCGCTACCATGAAGCGGTGCCGATTAGATTGTTTGACTCCCAGCGCCATGAGATGGTGGACTTCACCCCCATCGTTCCAGGTGCAGTCTCCCTCTATGTCTGCGGCCCCACCGTTCAATCCTCTCCCCACGTAGGCCACCTTCGCAGTGCCCTGGTCTATGACCTGTGGGCTAGGTGGTTTGGTTATCGTGGCCTGCACGTCACCATGGTGAGAAATGTGACAGATATTGATGACAAGGTGCTGGAGCAGGGTGAGGGCTCGTCAGAAGCCTGGTGGGCCTTGGCTGAGCGCATTGAAGCAGAATTTGCCAGTGTGACTGACGCGATCAATATTCTTCGCCCCACGAAACAACCTCGCGCCACAGGAGATATTCCCGCAATGGTGGACATGATTCAGGTGTTGATGAGATCAGATCACGCCTATGCCTCAGAGGATGGCTCGGGTGATGTGTATTTTGATGTCTCGGCGTGGCCAGAGTATGGCCAGCTGACCAATCAGAGCGTAGAGAATTTACAGCAGGGCTCGGGTGAGAGCGGCGCGAAGAGGAATCCTGAAGATTTTGCTCTCTGGAAAGGCCACAAGCAGGGCGAGCCGGACACTGCGGCCTGGGATGCGCCATGGGGAGCAGGTAGGCCCGGCTGGCATATCGAATGCTCCGCCATGGCCACACGGTATCTCGGTAGCCATTTCGATATTCACGGCGGCGGAATGGACCTTCGCTTTCCCCACCACGAAAATGAATTGGCTCAAGCGCGTGCTGCTGGTCACCGCTATGCGAATCACTGGATGCACAACGCCCTGGTGACCGTGAAGTCCCAGAAGATGTCGAAATCCTTGGGAAATGGTGTTCTCGCGGCGGATCTCCTGAAGCAGGCGCCACCCTTAGTGGTGCGATACGCCCTAGCAAGTGCCCACTATCGCTCGGAGCTTGATCTTCACGACGGTTTCTTGGCTGAAGCGGCCAGTGCGCTGGGGCGTGTTGAGACTTTTCTCTCCAGGGCTCACAGCGCTGGTATTGATACGACTACAGGCGATGTTCCGGATGCTTTTGTCCAGGCCATGGATGACGACTTGGGGATTCCCCAAGCGCTTGCCGTTATTCACGAGGCTGTTCGTGAAGGAAACCAAGCGTTTGATGATGACAAGACGAAGGTAGCGGGTCGCCTGGCAGGTTCTGTGAGGGCGATGATGGCTATCCTGGGTCTAGACCCACTGGATTCTGCGTGGAGCGCAGGTTCGTCCCAGAGCGCGAGTGCTCTGTCCTCTGTGGTGGAGTCTGTGCTGGATCTTCGAGCGCAGGCTAAGGCAGAAAAAGATTTCGCGCAGTCTGATGCTCTGCGTGCGATTCTTGATATGGCCGGCATTGATGTGTCCGATGGACCAACTAAGAGCACTTGGAGTATTCGTGGCTAAAAAAGGACATCCCTCTGCCCGGAAGGCAAAAAAGCCACCCACGGTGGGCACTGGAGGGCACGGCAGGCGGGCTTTAGAGGGTAAGGGCCCCACGCCCAAAGCTGAAGACCGCTCGTGGCATCCTGCGGGAAAACGTAAAGCGGCCAAAGAACGTTTAGAGACGGCGAAGGCCCGGCATGGTTCGTCAACTCCGTCTCCGCGGCGAACTGTGCGTCCCTTAGTCTCTGATGGCGAGTTAGTCACTGGGCGCAATGCGGTGATTGAGGCATTGCGTGCCAAAATTCCTGCCACAACGCTTCATATCGCCACGAAAATAGATATGGACGACCGTGTCCGGGAATCTCTAGCGTTAGCTAACAAACGCGGCATACCTCTCCTTGAAATTCCCCGACCAGAGCTCGATCGCATTACCGGTCCAGACACCGTTCACCAGGGCATTGCGCTCGCAGTTCCGCCCTATCAATATCCGCATCCACTCGAAGTCGCCGACAAAGCGGAGAAGGACACCAAGAATCCTGTTTTTGTTGCCCTTGATGGTGTGACCGACCCTCGAAACCTAGGTGCCATTGTGCGCTCGGTGGCAGCATTTGGAGGCTCCGCTGTCATTGTGCCCAAACGCCGCTCCGCCGGCGTGACGGCAACGGCATGGAAAACTTCCGCTGGCGCCATTGCGAGAACTCCGGTCGCGCTCGCTGCCAACCTCACGCAGACTCTCAAAGCATTTCAAGAACGCGGCTATTTCGTTATTGGTTTGGATGGTGATGCCGAGGGTTTTGTGCCCGGCGCTGATATTGCCGACTCCCCTTTAGTGATAGTCGTGGGCAGCGAGGGCAAAGGTCTCTCCAAGCTCGTGACCGAAACGTGCGACATGGTGTTGAGCATTCCGATTTCAGGCAAAGCAGAAAGCCTCAATGCAGGAATTGCTGCCAGCGTGGTGTTGTATGAGGTCGCTCGGCAGCGATGGGTGAAAAAGAACCCTTAGACACGGTCTCGCCAATCGTGCGCGATAGTTGGGTTCGGTAGCGTGAGCGCTTCTGTGGGGGGACCCGTAATCATGGCTTCATCCCGGCGGTGTTGAAGGACTTCTTCGATATAGGAAGTGACGCTCTCTTTCAGAGGAATTTCACGATCCTCCCGCCTGGATCGCTCACTGCGGTGTTCTATCCACTGGTGGAAGATTTCTGCTGCTTCTAATTTGCCTCGATATTCGCGGGGTATCGCCCGGATGACTTTGTCATAAACCTCGGAGAGCCACTCGTGGGCCACCATCTCTTCGTCCACATCATCATCGGGATATCGAAGAGCCCGGAAAGAATCCAGGTCGTTGAGCAAACGCCTCGCCTGGTTTTCTCCAGCATCAATCCCCGTCAAGCGCAGCAGACGCCTGGTGTGGTGACCAGCATCGACCACCTTGGGCTGAATCTTGAGCTCCGAGCCCGATTCGTCGCTGGATATCGTGAGGTTTTCGATATCGAAGCCCAAGTCGTTCAGCCGCTGAACGCGCTGGGATATCCGCCAACGCTCAGATTGATCGAAACTCTCCCACCCGGTGAGCTCATTCCACAAAGATCGGTAGGAATCAAGAATCGACATAGCGACGGCTAGTGGGTCAATATCTTCATCCAGTCGACCGCCGGCTTGAAGATCTAGTAGCTCACCAGCCACATTAACCCGAGCAATCTCCAAATCGTTTTCTCGCTGGCCATCTGAGAGGCTGCCCGGCATGAGCTCACCGGTTTCGGCATCGACTAGGTAGGCGGCGAATGCTCCGGCGTCTCGGCGAAAAAGGGTGTTGGAGAGCGAGACGTCACCCCAGAAGAACCCC
>ENA-OREM01000886-OREM01000886.1-marine-metagenome-genome-assembly--contig:-NODE-886-length-17048-cov-4.686878_pt1 | contig 17048 bp, 11 predicted proteins | sample MGYA00248623_ERZ508561 | MGnify/ENA primary metagenome ERZ508561 (study PRJEB26227, sample SAMN06264494) | marine metagenome | isolation source: Columbia River Estuary | place: USA:Columbia River Estuary...
CAAACCATTTCGCGAAAGGCGGGTTGCTGTAATCGCAAACGGTGTCAAACGGCTTGACCCAATCGATCAGAGACGCTTGCTCACGCCAGAACGTATCTGGCGCCTCGATGGATTGGCGGTATACGGACTCAAAGTTTTCATTCACTGACATGGGTACCCCTCGGCGTTGCAATGGCCCACAAAATGTGGACGACGGTGTTCAAACCGAATTCATAATTATGAATAATAGTCTTGCTACACCCTGACGCCAGCCCCCTTATCAGGCGGCTTTGATGTAGGCCAAAGCGGCCTCAAAGTCAGGATGATCAGCGGACCCCAACCATTCGAAGGCGGCCATTTCTGCCGTGATAAGTTCGACGCCGTTGCCGGCCAGACGGTCAAAAGCAGCGTCACAGTCGCGCGTATTTCGCGAACTGCTGGCATCACTGACCACCCAAACCTCGAATCCCTGCTCACCGAGATCCAGCGCTGTTTGGAGCACACAGACGTGGGCCTCAACGCCCGCCACCACAATCACCGGGCGGCTCGGCTCAGCGGGCGCGGGCGTGGCGGATGGTTTGCGTAGATGTTTGGGCAAACTGCGTGCGTTTTTACCCTGAGTAATTGGCGGGGCCTCTTGGGGTTGCAGCCACGCCAGCAGCCCGTCTGCACACGCATTGAAGGCCAATTTGTCCAATGGCTGAGGAACAAGCGGCGCCAACTCCGGAACAAACGGACCCAGCGCATCAGCGCGCTGGGTCGTTGCCCAGACAGGTATATCCATCAGATGGGCCATTTGCGCCAACAACCGCGCTTTTCGAATCACGCGCTCGTGGTCGTGAATGGCCGGCATGAGTTTGACCTGGTAGTCCACGAGTACCAATTGACACTGATCGGGATCGAGTAACACGGTGAATCCTTGCTGATTGACATCTATTGAAGGCGTTATTGTCCCGTAGATTCATGCACGCCTGTCAAGCCTCGCAAGAAAAAGCAAATAGAAAACTCGAATAATCGATCGTAAGTAACTGATATGTTTGTATATTATTGAATAAATATGATAGGCTTCAAACCCAAACATCTGTTCACAAGCCAACATGCCCCTCTGTTCGACTCGTCGCATCATCGCGCTGCTATCGGCAGGGCTCTGGGCGCTTTGTGCGCAGGCCGTTGAGCCCGTTGCATCCCAGCCAACCGATCCACTGACCGAGTTTTTGGACAGCAAAGGCTTAGTTGCCCGCTGGAAAGTGGACCCTCAACAGGCGTTGAGCCTCTCAACACAGTTGTCTTTGAATGCGATGGGCCTCATCGGTGTCCCCTATATTTGGGGCGGCTCAAAAACCAGTGTTGGACTGGATTGCAGCGGTTTGGTGCAATCCGTCTATCAGCAGACCGCACACATTCGATTGCCCCGGAGCACGGCTGAACAAGCGGCAGCAACCGAGGTCATCCCACCGGAGGCGCTGCGCCCCGGCGACCTGGTGTTCTTCAACACACTGAACCGACCGTTTAGCCACGTCGGCATCTACGTCGGCGAAAACCGCTTTGTCCATGCCCCCAAACCGGGCGCGCGGGTTCGCATCAGCTCGATGTCACGCGAATACTGGGCAAATCGCTTCGACGGCGCTCGCCGTGCGATCACGGCTGACGCAAAGCTCAGCTTGTTGGGCCTGGCCAACCAGTAAAGCCCCGCGTCGAGACCGTTATTTCCGCTTGACCGGTGGCAGGTCGGTACAACTGCCATGCGCCACCTCGGCGGCCATACCAATGCTCTCCCCGAGGGTCGGGTGCGGGTGGATGGTCTTACCGATGTCAACCGCATCGGCACCCATTTCAATCGCAAGTGCCACCTCGCCAATCATGTCCCCGGCATGCGTACCCACCATGCCACCGCCTAGGATGCGACCGTGGCCATTGGCCTCAGGTGAGTCATCGAACAGTAACTTCGTAACGCCTTCATCACGGCCATTGGCAATCGCACGGCCGGAGGCTGACCATGGGAATAAACCCTTTTTGATCTTGATACCCTGCGCCTTGGCTTGGTCCTCCGTGAGTCCCACCCACGCAACCTCAGGATCGGTATACGCGACGCTGGGGATCACCCGAGCGTTGAACGCCGCTGATGCCAAATCGGCATTACCCTGCAACTCCCCAGCAATGACCTCGGCGGCGACATGGGCCTCATGGACCGCCTTATGGGCCAGCATGGGCTGCCCAACAATGTCACCGATCGCAAAAATGTGCCCAACGTTGGTACGCATTTGAATATCGACGTTGATAAAGCCGCGATCGGTAACGGCAACACCGGCGCTCTCAGCCCCGAGCTTTTTACCGTTGGGGGAACGCCCCACCGCTTGCAAGACCAAGTCGTAGGTTTGCGGCGCTGGTGCCCCAACCCCCTCGAAACTCACTTCGATGCCTTGGGCTGTGGCTTTGGCACCGACCGTTTTGGTGTTCAGCATGATGTTGTCGAACCGGGGGGCATTCATTTTTTGCCAAACCTTGACCAAATCACGGTCAGCGCCTTGCATGAGGCCATCCATCATTTCGACCACATCCAAGCGAGCGCCGAGCGTGGAATAGACCGTCCCCATCTCCAAACCGATGATGCCGCCACCCAAAATAAGCATGCGCTTGGGTACCGACTTGAGTGCCAGCGCACCGGTGCTGTCAACCACACGCTCGTCGTTCGGCATGAATGGCAGATGGACCGCTTGAGAGCCCGCTGCAATGATGGCGCGCTTGAAGGTGATGCGGCGCTTCTCCCCTGTCATCGCTTGCCCACTGCCGCTTGTCATGGCCACTTCGATCTCGTGAGAACCCGTGAACTGGCCAAGCCCGCGAACGATTTCCACTTTGCGCATTTTGGCCATAGCAGCCAGACCGCCCGTCAATTTGCCGATCACATTTTCTTTGTGGGTACGCAGCTTATTGATGTCAACTTTAGGCGCATCGAATGTCACGCCAAGATCGGCAAAGTGCTTCACCTCATCCATGACAGCCGCAACGTGCAGGAGTGCTTTGGAAGGGATGCAGCCAACGTTCAGGCAGACGCCACCGATGGTCGCGTAACGCTCGACCAAAATCACCTTGAGACCCAAGTCCGCTGCGCGGAAAGCGGCGGAATAACCGCCAGGGCCTCCCCCCAAAACCATCACATCACAATCGGTATCGGCTGGCGTTGCCACTGACACCGCAGGCGCGGCGACGACCGGCGCGACCGCAGGACTGGGCGCTGCCGCAGGACTGGGCGCTGCCGTCGCCGATGCGCTGCCCTCAACCTGCAAAACCAAAGTGCCTTTTGCAACCTTGTCGCCCAACTTCACAGCCAATGCCTTCACCACACCCGCGTGGCTTGAGGGAATTTCCATCGATGCCTTATCCGACTCCACGGTGATCAAAGACTGGTCAACCGCGACGGTATCGCCCACAGCAACCAAAATCTCGATCACGGAGACCTCATCGAAATCGCCAATGTCGGGAACCTGTACGTCAATCAATGCCATCACAGCTCCTTACAACAAGACACGGCGGAAGTCCGCCAAAATTTGACCCAGGTAGGCGTTGAAGCGCGCAGCGGCCGCACCGTCAATGACCCGGTGATCCCAAGACAATGACAAGGGCAACATCAGTCGTGGCTGGAAGGCCTTGCCATCCCAGACAGGCTCAGTGGTCGATCGACACACCCCTAAAATCGCCACCTCTGGCGCATTGATGATGGGTGTGAAGTAGCGCCCACCGATGCCTCCCAAGCTTGAAATGGTGAAGCAAGCACCCGTCATTTCAGCAGGGCCTAGCTTCCCATCGCGGGCCTTCTTGGCCAGCTCACCCATCTCAGCGCTGATTTGCAGCACGCCTTTTTTGTCCGCATCTCTGATCACGGGCACCACCAAACCGTTGGGGGTATCGGCGGCAAAACCAATGTGGAAGTACTGCTTCATCACCAGCTGCTCGCCATCCAACGAGCTGTTGAACTCGGGGAACTTCTTCAATGCCGCCACACAAGCCTTGATGAGAAACGCCAACATCGTGACCTTGACGCCCGACTTTTCGTTTTCTTTGTTGGTGAGTACGCGGAACGCCTCCAGCTCGGTGATATCGGCATCATCATGGTTCGTGACGTGCGGGATCATGACCCAATTGCGATGCAAGTTGGCCGCACTGATCTTCTTGATACGTGAACGGTCCACACGCGACACAGGGCCGAATTTCGCAAAGTCGACCTTTGGCCACGGCAGCAGGCCCAAACCGGCCCCGCTGTTGTCGCCTTCAGAGGCTTGAGACTGTGCGATTGTTTTTGCAGCACCCGCCATCACCGATCGAGTGAACTGTTGTACGTCCGCCTGCGTGATACGGCCCTTCAGCCCTGAGCCTTTCACTTCCTCAAGCGGGACACCAAGCTCGCGAGCGAACTTACGCACGGACGGCGACGCATAGGGCAACTTGCCTGACGGCGAAACGGTGGGGTTGTGGGCGGGAGCCGACGTCGACATGACCGTCGCTGTGGCCGCAGGAACGGCCGTAGCGGTAGCGGTGGCGGTCATGGGGAGGGCTGCCGCTGCATTCGCCGCCGCTGGGGGCGATACGCTCGCACCGATCCCCCCCGCAACCGTGATCTGCCCCATCACATCGCCAATGTTCACCACATCACCGACCTTGACGGACAGATGCTTCAGCGTACCGGCGTGGCTGCTGGGGATCTCCATGGATGCCTTATCGGACTCAATGGTGATCAAAGACTGTTCAAGCGCAATGGCGTCACCCGGTGACACCAAGACCTCGATGACAGTGACGTCTTTGAAATCGCCAATATCAGGAATGACCAATTGAACGTCACCCCCGGGCGTACCAGCACCAGCACTGGCAGCAGGCGCAGGCGCCGAAGCCGCTGGGGCAACGGGTGTAGCTGCTGGCGCCGCAGGCGCGGGTACAGCGGCCGCTGCAGGCGCGGCACCCTCGAGCTCCAAGACCATGACGCCTTGCTTCACCTTGTCGCCGAGCTTAACGTGCAGGGCTTTCACCACACCCGCATCGCTCGACGGAATCTCCATTGACGCTTTGTCGGATTCGACGGTGATGATGGATTGATCTTTGGTGACCGTATCGCCAACAGCCACCAATAACTCGATCACCGAGACTTCATCGAAGTCACCGATGTCGGGCACATTCACTTGAATAATAGACATGTGTTTGTTCTCCGTTCGATGACTGACTTACGCGTACAAGGGGTTGACTTTTTCGGTGTCGATGCCGTACTTCTTAATGGCATCGGCAACGGTCTTGGCTGGAATGGCACCCTCGTCGGCCAAACACTTCAGGGCAGCGATCACAACGTAATGGCGATTCACTTCAAAGTGCTCCCGCAGGCGACCGCGGAAGTCGCTGCGTCCGAAACCATCCGTTCCCAGGACGCGGTAGGTGCGGCCCTTCGGGATGAAGGGGCGAATTTGCTCGGCGTAGGCTTTCATGTAATCCGTTGTCGCAACGACGGGGCCAACAGAGCCGCTTAATTGTTGCTCAACAAAGGACTGGCGCGGCTTCTTGGTGGGATGCAGGAGGTTCCACCGGTCGGCATCTTGGCCATCGCGGGTCAATTCGTTGAAGCTTGGGCAGCTCCACACATCGGCGGCAATGCCCCAGTCATCCGCCAACAGGGCCTGAGCTGCAATGCTCTCGCGCAAAATGGTGCCGCTACCCAAAAGTTGAACGCGCTGTTTGGCCTTGCCACCGCTTTGCAGCAGGTACATGCCCTTGATGATCTCTTCCTCGGTGCCAGCCTTCAGGCCCGGCATCGGGTAATTTTCGTTCAGCAACGTGATGTAGTAGTAGACGTTTTCTTGGTCCTCCACCATGCGCTTCAAACCGTGTTGCATGATGACACCCACCTCGTGTGCAAAGGTCGGATCGTAGGACACGCAGTTGGGAATCGTGCCTGCCAAAATATGGCTATGGCCATCTTCGTGCTGCAAGCCTTCGCCGTTGAGGGTGGTGCGTCCAGAGGTACCGCCGAGCAAAAACCCGCGTGCCTGCATGTCGCCAGCCGCCCAAGCCAAATCACCAATGCGCTGGAAACCAAACATTGAGTAGTACACGAAGAACGGAATCATGATTCGGTTGTTCGTGCTGTATGACGTTGCCGCCGCAATCCATGAGGCCATACCGCCTGCCTCGTTGATGCCTTCTTGCAGGATTTGTCCGGCCTTGTCCTCTTTGTAATAAGACACCTGATCGCGATCCTGCGGCGTGTAAAGCTGGCCGTGCGGGTTGTAAATACCAATCTGCCGGAACATGCCCTCCATACCAAATGTGCGGGCCTCGTCCACCAAAATTGGCACCACGCGCGGACCCAGCGCTTTGTCGCGCAGCAACTGCGTGAGGAAGCGCACATAGGCTTGGGTCGTCGATATCTCGCGCCCCTCAGCGGTTGGTTCTAAAACCGCGTTAAAGTGCGCGAGCTCGGGTACTTTGAACTGCTCATCAGACTTGGGCAAACGCTTTGGCAGGTAGCCCCCCAGTTTCTTGCGCTGCTCGTGCAAGTAACGCATCTCGGGCGTGTCGTCGGCGGGCTTGTAAAAAGGCAGGTCTTTTAGCTGGCTATCCGGGATTGGAATATTGAAGCGGTCGCGGAAGTGACGCACATCCTCGTCAGTGAGCTTCTTGGCTTGGTGCGCGGTGTTTTTACCCTCACCGGCCTTGCCCATACCGTAGCCCTTGACCGTCTTGATGAGCAACACAGTCGGCTGACCCTTTGTGTTGACTGCACGGTGATAAGCCGCATAGACCTTCTTGGCATCATGCCCACCTCGGCGCAGCTTGAAGATCTCATCGTCGGTCATCTTGGAGACCAGCTCAAGCGTTCGGGGGTCACGGCCAAAGAAGTGTTTACGAACAAAGGCACCGTCGTTCGCTTTAAAGCCCTGATAGTCACCGTCAAGGGTGTCCATCATTATTTTGCGAAGGGCACCGTCTTTGTCACGCGCCAAGAGATCGTCCCAATCAGAACCCCACAGGAGTTTGATGACGTTCCAACCAGCACCGCGGAACTCACCCTCTAATTCCTGAACAATCTTGCCGTTCCCACGAACGGGACCATCCAAGCGCTGCAAGTTGCAGTTGACGACAAAAATCAAGTTATCCAGGCCCTCACGCGCCGCCAAACCAATGGCACCCAAGCTTTCAGGTTCATCCATCTCGCCGTCACCGCAGAAAACCCAAACCTTTCGATTTTCGGTATTGGCAATACCGCGCGCATGCAGGTACTTCAAGAAACGGGCCTGGTAAATCGCCATCAAAGGGCCGAGTCCCATTGAGACGGTGGGGAACTGCCAGAAATCAGGCATCAACTTTGGGTGGGGATAGGAAGACAGGCCCTTGCCGCCGACCTCTTGACGGAAGTTCAGCAGCTGGTCCTCTGTCAAGCGGCCTTCCAAGTAGGCGCGGGCATAGACGCCAGGCGCGCTGTGGCCCTGGATGTAAAGCAAGTCACCGCCGTGGTCATCGCTCGCACCATGCCAAAAGTGGTTGAAGCCGGCCGCGAACATGTGTGCCAACGAGGCAAATGAGCTGATATGGCCGCCAAGATCACCACCGTCTTCTGGGTGCAAGCGATTCGCTTTGACCACCATCGCCATGGCATTCCAACGCATGTAGGCTCGCAACCGCCCTTCCAACTCGAGGTTACCTGGCGAGTGCGCCTCTTCCTGGGGCTCGATTGTGTTGACGTAACCGGTCGTCGCCGAGAACGGCATATCCAAGCTTCTTTGACGCGCGTGCTCCAGCATCTCCTCGAGTAGCTCATGCGCGCGCTCGGGACCATTGGCCTCCAGTAGCGCATCAAAGGAATCGAGCCATTCGCGGGTTTCAGCTGCGAACTCATCAGCGGCGGCGGCAATTTGTGATTTCTCGGACATACAGTCTCCCTTTCTCAGGCTTGGTGTATTGGTAATTTTTACAGCCTGAAAGTTTCCCACAAAATAAATAATTTTTCAATATGTGCGATGCAATTTCACATAGTGAACTTTTATGAAAACAAAGAGTGCCACTACACTTACGCCATGGACCACTCGCGCCGCCCAAATCGCCCCCCTGAGGCCAGCCAAACCGTGCTCAAGGCGCCGACGCGCGCATGGCGTCAGTGGTGGCGCGCCCAGACCCCAGCCAAGCAGGACCGTGTCGCGACCCTGGCACCGTTGTTCGCGGTGATCATCTTTTTGATCGCGATCGTTTTGGCGATTGGTTACCTCCGGATTGAGGAGCTGGACCGAGAGCAAGAGACCATCACCCGCGACCTTGAATACGCGCAACAGCGTCTCCGACTGAGCATTATTGACCGCCAAGAGCGCCTGAATGACCTGGCGAACGCACTGACGACAGGACGTGGACGCACGGCGGACTTCGACGCGCGCGCGCGCGCGATGGCAGAGAATTTTCGGGACCTCGAGAGCGTTTCTTGGTTGGATAAAACCGATAAGGTGCTGGCCAATTACACGGCGAACTACGCAGCGATCTCCCGAACCTACTTCGTGGGCGAAACCCTGAGCGACTCACAAACCGCGGGTGGCTTGACTGTGCTGCGAGATATCCAGCAGACGATCTATACGCGACCAATCACCACAAGCCCGCTGTTTCCGGGACTGGATGAAGAGGCGAGCTTCATGATCTTGATCCCCGTCAAGGCACAAGATAAGTGGATCGGTACGATCGTGGGCGAGTTCTCGATTGCTGGACTCCTGCGCTACGGGCTTCCACCTGAGGTTGCGATCAAATACGCCGTGGCACTCGTTGATCCCCGCGGGAAAGTGTTGGCAGGCACCCTGCCGCCGATGCGACAAGTCCTGGGAGATTGGCTCCCGTGGGCCCCCCATCAACCCAGTTACGAGGTCCCTGTCTCCCCAATTGGCAGCAGCCTGCTGCTGAAAGCGAGAACGTGGCGGACATCTCAAGGCGTCTTAGGCAGCGCCATCTTTTGGGTGATTGCTGCGTTAAGCGCCCTCACGATCTGGATGTTGATGGGCAACTGGCGTCACAACCGCCGGCGCGCTGAAACACAACATGCCTTGGTCGCAGAGACGAATTTCCGAAGGGCAATGGAAAACTCCATGCTAACGGGGATGCGCGCGCTGGACATGTCTGGTCGCATCACCTACGTCAATCCGGCGTTCTGTCAGATGACGGGGTGGGAAGAGTCTGAGCTGGTCGGACAGACACCGCCCTTCACATACTGGCCCCACGAGGACCGGGGCATGCTGATGGCCAGACTTGACGACGAGTTGAAGGGGCGCTCGAGCGCATCGGGTTTTGAGGTGCGCGTCCAACGTAAAAATGGTGAGATCTTCTCCGCCCGGATGTACGTGTCCCCCCTGATCGCCCCAGATGGCATGCAAACGGGGTGGATGACCTCGATGACCGACATCACTGAGCCTAAACGGATTCGAGAGGAGCTGAGCGCGGCGCACGAGCGATTCACAACCGTGCTCGAAAGTTTGGATGCCGCGGTATCGGTCGCCAGTCTCGGCGGCCAAGAACTTCTCTTTGCAAACAAGCAGTACCGCAATTGGTTCAGCACGCGCACGCTCGGTCACTATGAGGTGGTGATGCAGGCACAAATTGGGATGCTGAACAGCCTCACCAAAGGGCCCACGGCAGGTGACCCCGAGGAATTGGATCTGGGTGCCATTCCCACCCACGATTTGCTGGAGGCGCAAGCCAATGACGCGGAGGTTTACATCGAACCACTCGGCAAGTGGCTGGAGGTTCGGGCGCGCTACATCAGCTGGGTCGATGGTCGATTGGCACAGATCGTGATTGCGACGGACATCACGACACGGCGGGAAGCACAGGCGCAGTCCGCGCTACAAATGGAGCGCGCGCAAACATCAAGCCGATTGATCACCATGGGCGAAATGGCCTCGAGCGTTGCACACGAACTCAACCAACCGCTGACGGCGATCAGCAACTACTGCTCAGGCATGATCTCCCGCCTGAACAACAAAGGTATCTCAGAAACCGACCTCATCGCAGCCCTCGAAAAAACCAGTAACCAAGCCAAGCGTGCGGGACAAATCATCGCGCGCGTTCGATCATTCGTGAAACGCAGCGAACCCAACCGAAGCCTGGCTGATGTGCCGACCATGGTTGCAAACGCCAGCGAATTGGTCGACATTGAGCTGCGCCGAATGCAGGTTCGCCTGACCCACTACATTGCGGAGCGACTGCCAACGTTGTCCGTTGACCGCATTCTGATTGAACAGGTGCTTGTAAATTTGATAAAAAATGCTGCTGAATCAATACAGTCTGCCAATCGTCCCGCCGGCCAACGGTGGATAGAGCTGCAAGTCAAACCCAAGAATTTAGAGGACGTTGCCGGCGTGGAATTCACGGTCGAGGACAACGGCCAAGGCGTACCGCCAGACATGTTGGAGCGCATTTATGACGCCTTCTACAGCACCAAGACAGAGGGCATGGGCATCGGCCTCAAGCTTTGCCGGAGCATCGTTGAGTCGCACAACGGGCGCATTGCGGTTGAGAACCTTTACAATGGTGAGGATCCTGCGGGGTGTCGATTCAGTTTTTGGATCCCTTTGAGACCCGCGCCCCTCGCGTCCAAAGCGCAATTGAACCCCGTTCAAAGCACCGCATAAATCTGCAAAGATCAAGGAACACTATGAGCTTGTCCGCCAAAAAAGGCACCGTCTATATCGTCGACGACGATGAGGCGGTGCGTGATTCACTGCAATGGCTTCTTGAGGGGCAAGACTATCGGGTTCGGTGTTTTGAATCCGCAGAAGGCTTCCTCAGTCGCTACGACCCACGTGAAGTGGCATGCCTGGTGGTCGACATACGCATGAACGGCATGACAGGCCTCGAACTGCAGGACCGCCTGATTGAGCGCCAGTCACCGCTACCCATCGTATTCATTACCGGCCACGGCGACGTGCCGATGGCTGTTGAGGCGATGAAGAAAGGCGCACTTGATTTCGTTCAAAAGCCATTCAATGAAGATGACCTGACCGCGCTGGTCGAGCGCATGTTGGATCATGCACAAGAGACCTTCGAGCAGTACCAACAGGCCGCCAATCGCGACGCGCTGATCGCCAAGCTGACTTCTCGTGAAGCGCAGGTGCTCGAGCGGATCGTTGCAGGTCGCTTGAACAAACAAATTGCCGATGACCTGAACATCAGCATCAAAACGGTTGAGGCGCATCGTGCGAACATCATGGAAAAGCTGAACGCCAACACGGTTGCAGACCTTCTGAAAATCGCCCTCACACCCGCAGCTAACAAGGCCAGCTAATTCAATGAGTGCTCAGATCATCGATGGGAAAGCCCTGTCAGCGCAGCTTCGCTCGCAAGCCACGGAAGATGTCCGAGCACTCATCGCCAAAGGGGTCACACCCGGACTCGCCGTAATCCTGGTCGGCGACGATCCCGCCAGCCAAGTCTATGTTCGCAACAAGGTAACGGCCTGCGAAGAGATGGGTATCGCGTCATCGCTCGAGCGTCACCCTGCCACCCTATCCGAGTCAGCGTTATTGGCGCGCATTCAGGACCTCAATGCATCACCGGCGGTGCATGGGATATTGGTCCAGCTGCCGTTACCGGCACACATCGACGCTCACAAGGTCATTGAGGCGATATCACCCAGCAAAGATGTTGACGGCTTTCACGTTGCCAGTGCGGGCGCGCTGATGGTCGGTCAGCCCGGCTTTTGGCCTTGTACCCCATACGGTTGCGTGAAAATGTTGGAAACCATCTTCGGTGGTGCCTCCATGGACCTGCGCGGCAAACATGCGGTCGTGATCGGACGTTCCAACATCGTCGGCAAACCCATGGCCATGATGCTGCTTCAAAAAAACGCGACAGTCACCGTCTGTCACAGCGGGACCGCAGACTTGGCGTCACACACCCGTCAAGCTGACATCATCGTGGCCGCTGTTGGGAAACAAAACGTCATCAAGGCCGACATGGTGAAGCCAGGGGCCGTGGTGCTGGACGTTGGAATGAATCGAAATGACGCGGGTAAGCTATGCGGTGACGTCGACTTTGCTGGCGTCAGTGAGGTCGCAAGCCACATCACACCCGTCCCGGGTGGTGTTGGCCCAATGACCATCACCATGCTGATGCTGAACACGGTCAAGTCAGCGCAAGCAAGCCTCAATGCCTAGCCGACGCCTCTGAGGCCGGCACGGGACCAAGCAAATGCCACATGAGGTAGGTGGCAATGCCCCACTGGAGCAACATCAGCCCGCTTCCAATCCCGTGCCACAGCGGTAAATTACCACCGGTCGCGCGAGCGGATACGATCAGCGGGGAAACGAGCCAGAGGCTCGTTGCGGCTGCGAGCGCAAGGCCACCCCAGGCGCGCTGAACGCCCTTCGCGAGCTGTTTGCGCAGCAAAAGCCAGACAAGCACAGCCAAGCCGACGGCGAACATGTGCTGCAATGCGAAGTATTTGGCGGCCAAGCCGCCAGCCAAGGCCGGATTGTTCAAAAAAGCGAACAGCATCGGGACAGCCACAAACGACAGTGCTGTCATGCCGCCAAACAAAAGCGCCACAGAAAAGCCGTAGAACCGGCGCATGTGCTTCGACATTTAAATGTAGTGAACCGAAATGATTTCGTAGTGCTTGGTTCCACCAGGCGCTTCGAAGGCCACCGCATCACCCTCCTCTTTCCCGATCATCGCGCGGGCGATCGGCGAGCTGATATTGAGCAAGCCCAATTTAATGTCTGCCTCGTCCTCGCCAACGATTTGGTAAGTGACTTGATCGCCAGTGTCTTCGTCCTCAAGGGTGACAGTCGCTCCAAATACCACGCGCCCTTCTGCGTTCACAGATGCGGGATCAATGATTTGTGCAGCGGATAACTTGCCTTCAATTTCGGCAATTCGTCCTTCAATGAAACCCTGACGGTCTTTGGCGGCATCGTATTCGGCGTTCTCGCTCAAGTCGCCCTGCGCACGCGCCTCGGATATCGCGTTGATCACCCAGGGGCGATCCACTGTTTTCAACTGATGAAGTTCCGCTTTCAGTTTTTCTGCGCCTTTCAGCGTGATCGGAATCGTCGACATGTACCGTCTCCTGATAAAAAAACAAGCCGCCTTTGGTCCCCCAAAGGCGGCGTTACTGGGTGCTTTGGAGCGCCCAAGCCTCAGAGCTTAGACATTCAGGCTCGCATGCAAATCTTGTATGGAGTAAACCTCGAAGTCATCAACGTAGGCCATACCCTCGACAGCCGCTTCAGCACCTGAAATGGTCGTAAAGGTCGTGACACGGGCTTGCAATGCACTGGTGCGGATCTGACGGGAATCCACAATGGCATTGCGACGCTCCTCGACGGTGTTGATCACCATGCAAACCTCTTGGTTTTTAATCATATCAACCACATGGGGGCGACCCTCTGTCACCTTGTTGACGACATCGCAGGGGACGCCGGCAGCCGCAATGGCGGCCGCGGTTCCGCGGGTTGCGATCAATGTGAACCCCATCTCTGAGAGGCTCTTGGCAACCGCCACCGCCCGAACCTTATCACCATTCTTAACCGTAATGAACACCTTGTTCACGGCGGCAGTGGGCCTCGGCAATGTGCTACCGGCGCCCCATTGTGACTTGACAAACGCCTCGCCAAATGTACGACCAATGCCCATGACTTCGCCTGTTGACTTCATCTCAGGGCCCAAGATCGTGTCAACGCCGGGGAATTTAACAAAGGGGAACACCGCCTCTTTCACGCTGTAATAGGGCGGCGTGACTTCGTCGATGATGCCTTGCGAGTCAAGCGATTGACCAACCATGCAACGCGCCGCCACTTTTGCCAGCTGGATACCGGTTGCTTTGGACACAAACGGGACAGTACGCGATGCGCGTGGATTAACCTCGAGCACGTAGATGATGTCCTCGCCGTTCACCTCTTGGATGGCGAACTGCACGTTCATCAACCCGACCACATTCAACCCTTTGGCCATTGCAGCGGTTTGGCGCTTCATCTCATCGATCGTCGCTTTTGCCAAGTAGTACGGGGGCAATGAGCAGGCCGAGTCGCCGCTGTGGACACCCGCCTGTTCAATGTGCTCCATCACGCCACCAATGAACACGCGCTGACCGTCACACAAGGCATCGACGTCGCACTCCACGGCATCATTCAAGAAACGATCCAGCAGGACAGGTGAATCGTGGCTCACCTTGACGGCCTCGCGCATGTAACGCTCCAGGTCGCGCGGCTCGTGAACGATTTCCATGGCTCGACCACCCAACACATAGCTTGGGCGCACAACCAACGGGTAACCCAAAGCCTCGGCCTTCTCGAGCGCCTGCGCCTCGGTACGTGCGGTGGCGTTGGGGGGCTGCTTAAGACCCAAATCATTCAACAACTTTTGGAAGCGCTCACGGTCCTCCGCCGCGTCGATCATGTCAGGGCTTGTACCGATGATTGGCACGCCGGCCGCCTCGAGACCCAATGCGAGCTTCAAGGGCGTTTGGCCGCCGTACTGAACGATGACGCCCATTGGCTTTTCTTTGTCAACAATCTCGAGCACATCCTCCAATGTGAGGGGCTCAAAGTAGAGACGATCGCTGGTGTCGTAATCTGTCGAGACGGTCTCGGGATTACAGTTAACCATGATCGTCGCATAGCCGTCCTCGCGCATCGCCATCGCGGCATGAACACAGCAGTAGTCAAACTCGATACCTTGACCGATGCGGTTGGGACCACCGCCCAAAACCATGATCTTCTTTTTGTTTGTGGGACTCGCCTCGCACTCCTCGTCGTAGGTCGAATACATGTAGGCGGTGTTGGTGGCAAACTCGGCCGCACAGGTGTCCACCCGCTTGTAAACCGGACGAATACCCATGGCATGACGGGCCGCGCGTACGTTGCCCTCTGTGCTCTTCACCAGCTTGGCTAAACGACGATCTGAGAATCCCTTTTTCTTCAAAGAACGCAGCGTTTTGGCGTCCAATTGCTCAAGGGTCATTTTCTCAAGTGCCAGCTCGATTTTGACGATCTCTTCAATTTGCACCAAGAACCAACGGTCAATTTTGGTCAGGGCAAACACCTCTTCGACGCTCCAACCTTGCGCGAAAGCATCGCCGACATACCAAATGCGCTCAGGGCCGGGTTCGCCGAGCTCACGCTCCAGAACCTCTCGGTCAACGGTTTTTTCGTTCATACCGTCAACGCCGACTTCCAGACCGCGAAGGGCTTTTTGGAAGCTCTCCTGAAAGGTACGCCCCATCGCCATGACTTCGCCCACCGACTTCATTTGAGTCGTCAAGCGGCTGTCGGCCGTTGGGAATTTTTCGAAAGCGAAACGTGGAATCTTCGTCACCACGTAATCGATACTCGGCTCGAAACTGGCGGGTGTTGCACCGCCTGTGATGTCGTTGCGCAGCTCATCCAAGGTAAAACCAACTGCCAACTTGGCTGCGATTTTGGCAATCGGGAAACCTGTGGCTTTTGACGCCAATGCCGATGACCGCGAGACGCGTGGATTCATTTCGATGACGACCATCCGCCCATCGTCAGGGTTAATCGAAAACTGAACGTTTGAGCCGCCGGTATCCACACCGATCTCCCGCAGCACCGCCAAACTGGCATCGCGCAGGATTTGATATTCTTTATCCGTCAGGGTCTGCGCAGGCGCGACCGTGATTGAGTCACCCGTGTGAACGCCCATCGGGTCCAAGTTTTCAATGGAGCAGACGATGATGCAGTTGTCCGCACGATCGCGCACCACTTCCATCTCGTATTCTTTCCAACCGAGCAGCGACTCTTCAATCAAGAGCTCATTGGTAGGTGACGCCTCGAGACCACGTTTGCAAATGGACTCGAACTCCTCGGCGTTGTAGGCGATACCACCCCCCGTACCGCCGAGGGTAAAACTCGGTCGAATGACGGTTGGGAAACCCATTTCGCGTTGAACAGACCAAGCCTCTTCCATGCTGTGGGCAATGCCAGATCGGGCCGAGCCGAGTCCGATTTTGTCCATCGCATTTTTGAACTTCTGACGATCTTCCGCTTTGTCGATCGCTTCGGGCGATGCGCCAATCAACTCGACGTCATGCGCGTCGAGGACGCCATTGCGCCAGAGATCCAGCGCACAGTTGAGCGCTGTTTGACCGCCCATGGTCGGCAGAATCGCGTCGGGTTTTTCCTTGGCAATGATCTTCTCAACGACCTGCCAAGAAATGGGCTCAATGTACGTGACATCGGCCGTGTCGGGGTCGGTCATGATCGTCGCAGGGTTGCTATTGATCAAGATGACGCGATAGCCCTCTTCTCGCAGGGCTTTACAGGCTTGAACACCTGAATAGTCGAACTCGCAGGCTTGCCCAATCACGATGGGGCCAGCGCCGATGATGAGAACAGATTTGATGTCGGTGCGCTTAGGCATATTTATTTCTTCTCCATGAGCGCTGTGAAACGATCAAACAAGTAACCGATGTCGTGAGGGCCGGGGGAGGCCTCTGGGTGACCTTGGAAGCAGAACGCAGGCGCGTCGGTACGCGCAAGGCCTTGCACGGTGTTGTCAAACAAACTGCGGTGGGTTACACGCAGGTTGCTGGGTAAGGCAGTCTCATCAACCGCAAAGCCGTGGTTCTGGCTCGTGATCGAAACGCGCTGGTCGTCGAGGTCTTTAACAGGGTGGTTGGCACCGTGGTGGCCAAACTTCATCTTGTAAGTCTTGGCACCCGAGGCTAAAGCCATGATTTGATGCCCAAGGCAAATACCAAAGGCAGGGATTTTTGCATCCATAACGGCGCGCGCCGTTGCGATGGCGTAATCACATGGCTCTGGGTCGCCAGGTCCATTAGAGAAAAACACGCCGTCCGGCTGATGCTGCATGACGGCCTCGAAAGAGGTCTGCGCGGGAACGACTGTGACAGCGCAGCCGCGCTGAGTCAGCATACGCAGGATGTTGTGCTTCGCGCCGAAGTCGAGTGCGACCACTTTGAACTTGGGTTGTGTCAACTCACCATAGCCAGTACCAAGGCGCCACTCGGTGGATGTCCAAGGGTAGGTTGTCTCAGTCGTGACCTTCTGCGCCAGATCCAGACCCGACATGGAAGGTGC
>ENA-OREM01000888-OREM01000888.1-marine-metagenome-genome-assembly--contig:-NODE-888-length-17018-cov-4.083407_pt1 | contig 17018 bp, 19 predicted proteins | sample MGYA00248623_ERZ508561 | MGnify/ENA primary metagenome ERZ508561 (study PRJEB26227, sample SAMN06264494) | marine metagenome | isolation source: Columbia River Estuary | place: USA:Columbia River Estuary...
ATGGCATTTACGATTTTAGTTTAATAAAAAATATTAAACAATTTCCTCATGGTGGTTTGTTTATAAAGATGGGTATTGATATTAAAGACCATAATGAAACAATTAAAAACTATATTAAAGCTCAAGAAAGTTTTAATAAAAAAAATGCAGTACAATTTTTAAAAACTCATAGTTATCTTTTCAATTTTAATAAAGAGAATGGTTTTACAGACTCTAATAATACTCTAGGTGTAATTTATATTGTTAGAGATCCAAGAAATGTTGTTACTTCATTTTCTAAGTATAGAGGCCTCACAAATGAAGAAATGGCTGACTTTATGATTAAAGGATCAGGTGATGGTCTTACCTGGACTAATAATTGGGCTAGCAATTTTCATAGCTGGAAATTATTTAAAGAACATGAGAGATATTTATTAATTAAATATGAAGACTTGATTAATAAACGTGAATCAACTTTTTTAAATATTTTAAATTTTATTCACAAAATAACAAAATCAAAATTAGTTTTAGATAAAGAAAAATTTGATAATACTATTAGAACAACAAGCTTTGAAAATATGCAAAAACTAGAGAAAGAAAAAGGATTTAGCTAAATTTTATAACACAGGGACACATCTTTTAGACATTAAACAAACTAAGAAGCTGAATCTTGAAGGTGAAGAAACCGATTTAGATAAAAACTTGGTAGAAGCGTTAGCCGATCCTTTGGTGCATCTGGTGCGTAACTCAGTTGATCATGGTATAGAAATGCCAGCAGACCGGGTTGCGGCAGGTAAACCATCTATGGGTGTTGTTAAATTAGCGGCATCACAAGAAGGTGACCATATACTACTTACCATTGAAGATGATGGTAATGGTTATCCAAAAGATGTGTTATCAAAAATTGGTGAACCATATTTAAGAACAAAAGACCCAATTGATAAGTCAAAAGCTGGTCTGGGATTAGGGTTATTTATTGGAAAAACACTTTTAGAGAAAAATTTTGCCTCAATTAATTGTAGAAATTCTAAAACAAGAAGTGGCGCAGAAGTAATTATTAAATGGAATAATAGAGATTTATTTAATATTTAGTGAAATTTTCTTTTAGTTTCAAATAAAGAGCTTAATTGAGATATCATTACGTCTCCTAGTTCATTCACATCAGTGATTTTGATTGCTTTATCATAATATCTTGAAACATCATGACCAATACCAATTGCTAAAACCTCAATTTCAGTTTTGTTTTCTATGAATTTAACCATCTTCTTTAAATGTTTTTCTAAAAAATCACCTGAATTTACTGAAAGTGTAGAGTCATCTACTGGTGCACCATCAGAAATGACCATCATAATTTTTCTCTCTTCTTTTCTTTTCTTTATTCTATTGTAGGCCCAAGAAATAGCTTCACCATCTATATTCTCTTTAAGTAAACCTTCCTTCAACATTAAACCTAAATTGTTTTTGGCTTGTCTCCAGTGAGTGTCAGCTCCTTTATAAATTATATGTCTTAAATCATTTAATCTTCCTGGGGTTTTAGGTTTTGAGTTTTTATTCCAAAGCTCTCTACTTTGTCCACCTTTCCAATTTTTTGTGGTAAATCCTAAAATTTCTACTTTAACAGAACATCTCTCTAAGGTTCTAGATAATATATCGGCACATATTGCAGCAATCGTGATAGGTCTACCTCTCATTGATCCAGAATTATCTATCAACAAAGTGACAATTGTGTCTTTAAAATCTAAATCTTTTTCCTTTTTAAATGATAATGAATTATAAGGGTCCATAATAATTCTTGGCAACTTTGAGCTATCAAGTAACCCTTCTTCTAAATCAAAATCCCATGCTCTGTTCTGTTTTGCAAGTAATTGCCTTTGTAGTTTATTTGCAAGTTTAGTTATCACATCTTGAAACCCAACTAGTTGTTGGTCTAATGTTCTTCGAAGTTTTGCTGCTTCATCAGCATTTTCTAATTTTTCAGCTTTTGTTACTTCATCGTATTGAGTTGTAAAAATTTTGTAATCTAAATTAATACTATCAAGATTTTTTTGAACAATTTGTTCTGAACTTTGTTCATCAGACTCAGTATCTGAAAGTTGTTCATCAAGATTAAATTCATCAACATTATAATCAGCATCTAAACTTGCTTGTGTTTCTTGGTCATTATTTTCATCTTTATTGTCTTCTTTGTCTTTATCTTGATCATCGTTTGAAGGATTATCTTGTCCTTGATCTTGATTTTCCTCTTTTTTTTCTTCGTCTTCTTCACTTTGAAAAATATCCATTTCTTCTAAAATCTGAGAAAATCTTGAACCATAGTTTTCTTGATTTTCTAAATTTTCTTCTAAAAATTTTTTATGTTTTTCTATTGATTGTTCAAAGTCTTTTTCCCAAAAATTTAACATTCTAGTTGTTAAAGGATTTAATTTTATTTGATGAAAGTTCTTAAGCATATACAATTCAAATGCTTCAGTTACAGGCACATCTTCTTTTGTTTTTAATTGGTCTTTCCTTTTAGTATTTATAATATTTGAGTAGTTCTCTTGAAAATTTTTTTCAATTCCTTTAAGCATTTTACCACCCAATGATTCATATCTTATCTTTTCAGCTATATTATAGAGTGATCTCGATGAATTATTTGATGGAAGATTTTTTTTATAAATAGCATCATTAGAAAATTTTTTTTTTAATGCAGCTGAATCAGTCTCTGCACGTAACTTAATAAAATCACTTGGTTTAGTTAAATTTTCAATTTCAATTGAATTTAATTCTTGTTTCTTTTCTTTTTCAGATTGCTTGTTAGCTAAATCAAAATCATCTGCAATTACTTTTGCAGTTGAAGTTAATGCAAGTCTAAATTTTTCTTTTAAGGCAGTTATCTTATCGCTCATCTAAATTTGAATATTCATCAATGACTCTGGTAGCTCTTCACCGAAACATCTTTGATAATATTCTGCGATAGTATTTTTTTCAATTTCATCACATTTATTTAGAAAAGTTACTCTAAAAGCATAACCTGTATCTTTAAAAATTTCCGAGTTTTCTGCCCAATGCATTACTGTTCTAGGGCTCATTACAGTTGATATATCTCCTGCAACAAATCCTTTTCTAGTTAATGAGGCTACTTTTATCATATTAGCAACTTTCTCTTTACCTTTTGCGTTATTAAGATTTTTATTTTTTGCTAAAACTATATCTAATTCTCTTTCAAGACCAAGATAGTTAAGTGTAGTCACAATGTTCCATCTATCCATCTGGCCCTGATTTATTTGTTGAGTTCCATGATAAAGGCCTGTCGTATCACCAAGCCCGACAGTATTTGATGTTGCAAATAATCTAAAAAATTTATTTTGTTTAATAACTTTATTTTTATCAAGAAGTGTAAAGTTACCTTCAGCTTCTAAAACTCTCTGAATTACAAACATTACGTCTGGTCTACCAGCATCATACTCATCAAAAACAAGAGCAACTGGATTTTGTATAGACCAAGGCAAAATACCTTCGTTAAATTGTGTAACTTGTTTTCCATCTTTAAGAACAATCGCATCTTTTCCTATCAAGTCTATTCTACTAACATGACTATCTAGATTTACACGAATACATGGCCAATTTAATCTAGCTGCAATTTGCTCTATGTGAGTTGATTTTCCAGTGCCATGATAACCTTGAACTAAAACTCTTTTGTTGTGGGCAAAACCAGATATTATTGCCATCGTAGTGTCTCTATCAAATTTATAACTTTTATCTATTTCAGGAACATATTCATTTTTTTTTGAAAATGCGTCAACTTCCATTTCAGAGTCGATTCCAAAAGTTTGTTTTAATGAAATCTTTATGTCAGGTTGAATATTAAGATTAGGTGTCAATTTTTTCTCTATAAGTATTTTTAAGCTGTGTGTAAGCTAAAGTAATTAATTTAAGTTTTTCTTCATATTTTTTGTTTCCAGCATTTATATCGGGGTGATATTTTTTGACAAGCATTTTGAACTTATCTTGAACTTTTTTCCATTTTAATCCTACAGAAACTCCCAATATACCAAAAGCTTTGATATCTTTGTGATTAAATTTAAATTGACGCATATGATCATAATCACCGTTAATTTTATCTTTATCTAATTCATCTCTTAAAGTGTTATTCCAAAGAACTTTAAAGAAATTATCTGAAGAACTAAAACTTTGAGTTGGTTTATGCCAAATCATATCAGATTTTAAAAAATTTAAGACTTGGTCATCATTCATACCTGAAAAATAATTCCAATTTTTATTAAATTCTTTAACATGTTCTAAGCAAAGCATTCTATATTTCTTACTATTATCCTTTTCTACTGGGGCTCTGTAGTCACCAATTTCGTTACAATTATTCCAGTCGCAAATATTTTTCATGATGTATAATAGATTTAATTTATGGATATAAATGAGTTAATTGCAATTGTAAAAAAAAAACTCACTGATCAAATTAGAATTGACAGTATAAATATTGAAGATAAATCATTTCTTCATAAAAATCATGCTGGAAATCAAGAGGGTAAGTTTCATTTAAAAATTACTTTAAGCTCAAGTGAATTAAAAAGTTTGAGTAGAATTGAAAGTAATAAAAAAATCTATAAAATCTTAGATAAGGAACTAAAAGAGTATATACACTCTATACAAATATTAATTTCTTAACTGATTAGTCATAAACTTACCTAAGCTATCTTTTTTATATTCTTTATTTATAACTGGCAATCCAATCTTTTTTAATAAAACTAAGTTAATTTTATCTGAATTATTTTTTTTATCTTTAATCATAAAAGATAATATTTTGTTTAAATCTTTGATTTTAAAAAATTTTTTTAATTTTGATGGTAAATTTGCTTTAGAAATATGATTTATAATTGAATTATAGTCATTTTTTTTTAGTAAGTTATTTTTTAGACTAAAATTTAAAGCACTTTTTATACCTAGAATTACTGCTTCACCGTGGTTGAGTTTTTTTGAATAACCCAAAGAAGCTTCATAAGCATGTGCGAATGTGTGACCAAAATTTAAAATTTTTCTTAGACCCTTTTCTTTTTCGTCTTTTTCTACAACACTTTTTTTTATTTTACAGCTTTCGTATATAGCTTTTTCAATAAATGGTGATGAAAGGTTTAAAATTTTATCACTATTTTTATCTAGAAAATTAAAAAAATTTTTACTGGCGATTAAAGAATGTTTTAAAATCTCACCATAGCCACATACCACTTCTCTTTTTGGCAAGGTTTTTAAAAATTGAATATCAGATATAACTAGATCTGGTTGGTAAAAACTTCCGATCAAATTTTTTCCATACTTAGTGTTAACTCCAGTTTTACCTCCAATTGAAGAGTCTACTTGTGATAAAAGAGTAGTTGGAATATTAATGAATTTTAATCCTCTTTTAAATAGACTGGCCGAAAAACCACTTATATCTCCAGTAATTCCTCCACCAATGGATATAACACAATCTTCCCTAGAAAAATTTTTGTTAAGTAGAATTTCTAAAATTTTATTTACGTTGTTTAAATTTTTATTTTTTTCACTAGCCATGAAAAAGTGAACATAAATTTTTTTCTTATTAAGAGATTTTTTAATCTTTGAAACAATTATTTTTGAAATATTTTTATCAATAATTAGCAAACACTGCTTAAAATTAATTGAATTTTCTTTTAAAATTTTTGATATATTGCTTACTAAATTTGAACCAATAATAATTGAATATTGTTGAGTTTTAGTATTTATCTTTAACTTAATTGGTTTCATAATTTTTTAAAACTTTTTTAACAATTTCATTTTTCGACATTTTATCACATTTAATTTCATATAAAGCTTTAGAGTAAATGTTAGATCGTTTTTTTATTAAATCAATCAATTCATTATCTGTTGATTTAAAAGCAATAGGTCTTTTTTTACTATTTTTAATTCTATTGATTAATATTTCATCATTCCAGTTCAGCCAAAAAGAGATATGATTTTTCAAAACTTCTTTTCTAATAACTTTGTTTACAAAGGCTCCTCCTCCTAGAGATACTACAGTTGAATGAATTTTAAGTATTTTTAAAGTTATTTTTTCCTCAAATTTTCTATAATAATCTTCACCTTTCGACTCAAATATTTTTGATATAGATAAGCCTAATTCTTTTTCAATTTCTTTATCTACGTCCACAAAATCTAAACCTAATTTTTTTGCAACCAAGGATCCAATAGAACTCTTACCAGAACCCATCATACCTAAAAACACAAGATTTTCTTTCGATTTCATAAGTTTCTTTATTGAAAAAACACAAATATGTCTTAATTTGAAATTAACTAAAGTTATATGCAATTTAATAAAAACACAAGTTCGGGGAGAACCAATATTGTTGGGCTAGTTATAAAATCTATTATTGGTCTTGCAATTATTCTTGGACTTGCTTTTTTTATTAATAAAGTTGACTTTCCAGCTCCAAAAAAAGAAATAGAAAAAATTATTCCCAATGAAAATTTTAAAATTGTTAAATAAGAAAAATTTATCAATTATAATCATTTCTTTATTATTATCTCTTCCTTCAATTGCAGAGGAAAAACCAGTAGACATTTGGAATCTAGAAAAACAAGAAACAGATAGTATTTCTGAAGAGAATTTATCATTAGAAAAAACTGAGCAAGAATCTCAAAATAGCATTTATAAAATGCAGGCAGATAAAAATGAAGACTCTATAAAATTAGACCAAGACTTAACTTCAAAAACAATCAAAATTGCTGGATTATATGATCCCGAAGATTATGGTCTGAGCATTAGTATGTGGTCAAATTCAGATGGCTTATTATTAAAAAAACTTTTTGAAAGTATTAATAAATATGATCTCTCTGAAGATGCCTCAGAAATTCTTAATATTTCATTATTAACAAATGCATATCATCCAAGTCAAAATATTACAGATGACGAGTTTTTAAAATTTAAAACTAATTGGTTGATTAAAGACTCTAACTTTGAATTAATTGAGGAATATCTTATTAAAAATCAGATTACAAATCTCCATCCAGAATTAATGAAATATATGGTGGATCGATATTTATCACAATCTGACCTTAAAAAATCTTGTGAAATATTTTCCAAGATTAAAGAACCTTTAGAGGATGAATATTTATCTAAATTCAACTTATATTGTTTAATTAATTATGGAAAAAATGAAGAAGCACAATTAATTTTAGATTTAAAAAAAGAGTTAGGTTTTCAAGATGAATATTATGAAAATAAAATTAATTATTTATTTGGATATATAGATGAAGCAAATAAAGATGTCTCAGAGAATTCTATTTTAGATTTTCATCTAGCTCATAGAACAAATCCTGAATTTACATATGAACCTAATAAAGATACTTCTAAATTAATTTGGAAGTATTTATCGACATCAAATTTATTATATAAAATTCAAGATTTAGAAATTACTGATATAGATAAAATATCTACTATTGAAAAAGCTACACATGACAAAAATTATTCAGAAGAAGAATTATTTGAGTTTTATAAGCGATTTCAATTTAATTTAGAACAACTGTTAAATACAAAAGAGTCCTATAAAACTTTATCTTCTATTGAAGGTAAAGCTTTAGTTTATCAAAGATTACTTTTAACTGAAGAGCCAAAACTGAAACTTGAACTAATGAAAATTTTAAAAGATATTTTTGAGTCTGAAGATATTGGTAATGCTTTTGATACAGAATTAGCAAAATTTTTAAAAAAAATTGACGAAACAGATGTGCCTTCTAACTTTACTACTTTTTACAACCAACACATAAAAAATGATGAAATTACTAATAAAAAAATTAAGTATAATAATAAAATATTACATCAATCAAAATTAGTAAATTATTTTAATGGAGATTATGCCAAGTCAAAAATTGAGGAGGACCTTGATAAGTTTCTAAAAAAAATAAAAAAAGATAAAAAATATTTTTTATCAAAGAAAGATATAATTTTTCTTGAGGCATTAAAATCTGATGGAATTGAAATCTCAAAAAAATATGAAAATCTATATGAAATTAATAAATCAGAAATGCCAAGAGACATTCAAGAAATGATTAATAATAAAGAAACTGGAGCTGCATTACTTAGAATTATAGAAGTAATTGGACCAGAAAAAATTGAAGATATAGATGATGATACAGTTTATTTTATAATTAATACATTGAACCAATTAAATGCCGACTTAATTAGGAATAAGCTTTTATTAAAAGTTCTTCCTTTAAAAGTTTAGAAATTATAATAAAATAATTCAAGATGGCTGCTAAAACTATAATTACGGAACCTAATAAACTGCTTAGACAGATTTCAAAACCTGTCGAAAGTGTTGGTAAAGAAGAGCAACAACTAATGAATGATATGCTGGACACGATGTATGCAGCTAATGGTATAGGCCTTGCTGCAATTCAAATAGGTATCCCAAAAAGAATTATAGTAATGGATATAGGTAAAGATGAAAAAAAAGAACCCAGATATTTTGTAAATCCAGTTATTGTGAATAAAGATAAAATTAAAAATACACATGAAGAGGGATGCTTGTCAGTCCCAGATCAATTTGCAGAAATAGATAGACCAAGTAAATGTGAAGTAGAATATCTTGATTATAATGGAAAAAAACAATTATTAAAAGCTGATGGATTGCTTGCAACATGCATACAACATGAAATGGATCACTTAGAAGGAATATTATTTATAGATTACCTATCAAAATTAAAAAAATCTATGATTATAAAAAAACTATCTAAATTAAAATCAAATACTGCAGTTCTTTAATTCATGGCAAAAAAGATAGTTTTTATGGGTACACCAATGTTTGCTGTACCTATATTAAAATCTCTATATCAAAATGGTTATCCTATATCAGATGTTTATACTCAACCTCCTCAAAAATCACAAAGAGGTCAGAAAATTAATAAATCTCCTATACAAGGGATTGCTGAAACTTTAAATTTAGATTTTAGAACTCCAAAATATTTAAAAGATAATAAAGAGGAATATGAATATTTTCAAAGTATAGATGCTGATCTTGCAATAGTTGTTGCATATGGACAAATTATTCCAAAAGAATTTTTAACTTTAACTAAAAAAGGATTTATTAATATTCACGCATCTCTTTTACCAAAATGGAGAGGTGCAGCACCTATACAAAGATCTATAATGAATCTTGATACAGAAACAGGAGTTAGTATCATGAAAATAGCTGAGGAACTTGATACAGGCCCAGTATGCAATACCTATAAAATAAATTTAGAAAATAATTTAAATGCTAGTGACGTGGCTGATAAATTATCTTTAATAGCAGCTGAAAAAATATTAGATAATATTGATAATATTTTGGAAGATAGAGTAAAATTTATTGATCAAGATCATTCGAAAGCAACATACGCATCTAAAATTCAAAAAGCCGAAGGTGAAATTAATTGGAATGATAAAGCAAAAGTTATTATTGGAAAAATAAATGGTTTGCATCCGGTGCCAGGTGCTTTTTTTATTTATAAAGGGGAAAGATACAAAATTTTAAAAGCAGAAATTGGTAATGGTGTTGGAAAACCAGGAGAGATTGTTTCAAATTATTTAGAAGTTGTTTGTGGAGATAAGCAAACGATAAAAATTAAAGAAATCCAAAGACAAGGAAAAAAGCCCCAAAATATTGGTGAATTTATGCTTGGATCACAGATAAAACAAGGAACTGTAATTTAAATGGCTAGGTATCAATTGCTTATTGAATATGTGGGTACAGATTTTAGGGGTTGGCAAATTCAAAAAAAAGGCTCAACAATTCAAGGGCTTATTCAAGAAAAATTAACAAAACTTCTAAAAGAAAAAATAATTTTAAACGGTTCTGGCAGAACTGACACTGGAGTTCATGCTATTGAACAGTCTGGACACTTTGATTGTAAAAATGAAATTAAAGATTTATCAAAGTTTTTAAAATCAATTAATCATTTTTTAAATGACCAAGGTGTTGCAATAAAAAAGATAAGAAAAAGAAGCAATAAATTTCACTCAAGATTTTCTGCAAAACAAAGGATTTATAAATATATAATTTTTAATCAAATCAGTGCTCCAGTTATTGAAAAAAAAAGAGGATGGCATGTTAGAAAACCTTTGGATTTAGATTTAATTAAAAAGGGAGCAAAAAAATTAGTTGGAACTCATGATTACTCTACTTTTAGATCTTCAAGCTGCCATGCTAAAAGTCCAATTAAGACAATCAAATCAGTGAAAGTTAAATCATTGAAAAGTAAAATAGAAATTGAATTTAACTCACAATCTTTTTTACAGCAACAGGTTAGATCTATGGTTGGTTGCTTAAAATACTTAGGTGAAAAAAAATGGGATTTACAAAAATTCAATAAAGTATTTAAATCTAAAAAAAGAATTCTATGTGCACCACCTGCACCACCCGAAGGTCTTTTTTTAATGAGAGTTATTTATTAATTTATTTTTATTACTCATTGCAAATTTTTTATTAATTCGCCATCTAGACTCTGATCTTACTATATAGCCACAGCAATTTTTAGATTTACATTTACATGGAAACTGTTTGTAGTTTTCATCATAACCAAATCCATAATCGCACGTAAGTTCTTCACCTTTTTTAATATCTCTTATGGCTTTGACCCATAATTTTAATCCTTTACCATCGTAGTCACAATTATTATCACATGAATGATTAATTAATCTCGCTGTATTCCATGAAAAGTCACCATCAAGATCATATCTTTTGTTAACTGTAAATAAGTAGATAGGTTTACTGTTATCATATTTGTCAGACTCTTCAGTTTGTTTTTTAGTAATTAATTTACCTATGTAATCAATTATTCTTGTACCCTCTTTGATATCTTTAGTTGCGTATAACCCTTTGCCTTTTTTATCAATGTCGGACTTTTTAATTCTATAGAGTTTCATAGGAGTTTTTTAGAGTTTATATTTTAATTATCAATTAAATTCTATCAGAGCATCCACATGTCTTTTAGTACTCTGTTGAAGAGCCTTAAGATCATAACCCCCTTCGAGAATTGAAACTACATTTCCGTTACATATTGATTTAGAAATTTCTAATGTTCTTTTTGTTAAGTGGTAAAAATCTTCTGAACTGAGTCTTAGTTGTGCTAAAGGATCATCGATATGTGCATCAAAACCCGCAGAAAATAACAAAAATTCTGGTTTAAATTCTTTTAATTTTTTTAATACATATTCATATGCATTTAGATATTCTTCAGCTGTTGTGCCTGCTTCAAGTGGAATGTTTAAAATATTATTAAACTTACCTTTTTCTTTTTCTGAACCACTTCCTGGATAATAAGGATATTGATGTGTTGAAATATATAACACTTTTTCATTATTATAGAAAATATCTTGTGTTCCATTTCCATGATGAACATCAAAATCTATAATTGCAACTTTATTGTACTTATATTTTTCAATTAGATAATTAGCGCCTACTGCAACATTGTTGTATATGCAAAATCCCATAGCTTTGTTTTTTTCTGCATGATGACCTGGTGGTCTTACAGCACAAAACGCATTTTTAAATTCTTTTTTTTGAACACCATCGATGGCTGCGATTATAGATCCTACAGCATCTTTTGTTGCCTCTTTGCTTCCAGGCGAAACTACGGTGTCACCATCAAGAAAAGCTAAACCATTCTCTGGAAATGACTTATTAACCAAGTTTATGTATTCAGTAGAGTGTGTATTAATTAAAAAAGATTGATCAAATTTAGTTGGTTTTTTCCAAACTAATTCTTTGTTATCAATTTTTTTAAAGTTATCAATAACTGCTGTAACCCTATCAATTTTTTCTGGATGTCCATCACCTGTATTATGATTTTGATAAGTATCAGAGGTAATTAAACCTGTTTTCACTTAAAATAATTTTGTAAAATATTTGAGTAAATCAAAGTAAGTTTTTTTAGGTCAGACAACGAAACAGCTTCATCTACTTTGTGCATTGTTTTACCAACTAAACCAAATTCTAAACAAGGAGCTATTTTTCTAATAAATCTTGCATCAGAAGTACCACCTGTTGTAGACAGTTGAGGTTTAATTTTTGTAATTTTTTTAATGATATCTCTAATCATAAAAGTTGTATTATTTGGCTTTGTAAGAAACGCTTCACCAGAAACACTATAATCTATTTTATATTTTGATTTATTCTTACTGCTTATTTTTTTTATAATTTTATCAATTTTCTTTTTTAAAGAGCTTGAAGAGTGTTTATTATTAAATCTAATATTAAATGTAGCATTTGCTAAGCCTGGAATTACATTATCTGCAGAATTATCAATATTGATTTTAGTAACCTCAAGATTTGTTGGTTGAAAATCCTTTGTACCATTATCAAATTTTATCTCTTTCAATTCTCTTAAAATTTGCACGAGTGCTGTGGATGGATTATTTGCTCTTTGAGGATAGGCGACATGACCTTGAATCCCTACAATTGACAGTCTACCAGTCATACTTCCTCTTCGTCCTATTTTAATCATTTCACCTAATTTATTAGGATTAGTAGGCTCACCAACTAAACAAAAATCTATTTTTTCTTTTTTCTTTCTTAAATAATCGACTACTTTTTTAGTGCCATTGATTGCCACTCCTTCTTCATCTCCTGTAATTAAAAGACTAATAGAGCCATTAAATTTTCTTTTATTTTCAACAAAACTACTTACTGCTGAAACAAATGCAGCAATAGAGCTTTTCATGTCATTAGCACCTCTTCCAATTAAGTAACCTTTTTTGATAGAGGGTTTAAACGGATTTACAGTCCAATCTTTTAAATTTCCTGCAGGAACAACATCTAAGTGGCCTGCATAACAGAAATTTGGACCTTTATTACCAAGTCTTGCGTAAAGATTTTTAACTGGTTTGCTATTCTTTTCTTTGAACTCTAAAATTTTAGTTTTAAATCCTAGTGTTTTGAGTTTTTTTTCTAAAAACTTCATTATTCCAGCATCAATAGGTGTAACAGTTGGAAATTTAATTAGCTCCTTAGCTAATTGAAGTTCATTAATTGATGCCATAATAAATCTATTCTCTTAAAAGATCGTTAACAGAAGTTTTGGATCTTGTTTTTTCATCCACCTGTTTAATGATAACAGCACAATAAAGCGATGGGGCAGAGGCATTATTTTTATCAGGCAATGATCCAGGAACCACAACAGAATAAGGAGGAATTTTTCCGTAAGTTATTTCTCCAGTTTTTCTATTTACTATTTTAGTTGATTGTCCAATATACATACCCATACTTAAAACAGATCCTTCTCCAACAATAACACCTTCAACAACTTCTGACATTGCTCCAATAAAACAATTATCTTCAATAATAGTTGGTAATGCTTGAGCAGGTTCTAACACTCCACCAATTCCACTTCCTGCAGAGATATGACAATTTTTTCCTATTTGGCAACAACTACCAGCACGACTGAAGGTATCCATCATAGTACCTTCATCAATATAAGCTCCAATATTAACATAGCAGGGCATTAGCACTGCATTTTTTCCAACAAAAGAACCTTTTCTTACAGGTGAATTTGGCACCATTCTAAATCCAGCTTTCTCATGATCTTCTTTTGTCCAACCAGCTGTTTTTCCTTTTAACAAATGTGCTTTGTCATACCAGCTACTGTAAGGACCATTTAAATTTTCCATTGGGTAAATTCTAAAGCTTAACATTATAGCTTTTTTAATATGCTGATGAGTAACCCATTCACCATTAATTTTTTCTGCAACTCTAACTTTACCACTATCTAAATCAGCAATCATTTGATTGATGGTATCTTTTAAACTTTGTTCAGAATCTTGGTTTACGTTATCTCTATTTTCCCACGCATCATTTATTATTTTTTCGATATCACTCATATTTTTTAATTAGATAGTTAATTTAATTATTCTTTAATACATTAATTTCTTGAAGAAAAGAAGGCAAGTTCTTAATCTTATAATCTATATATGGTTTGTCCGAGTCTTTTTTAGCAAAGGTCTCTTCATTTTCTAACCAACAAGTTTTCATTCCTAAATTCTTGGCTTGCTCTAAATTGTGAGCGATATCTTCAATTAAAATTGATTGATTTGGATCTAAATCAAATTTTTTTATCAATTTTTGATATGGATCTAAGTGTGGTTTTGGAACATAATTTGCATCAGTTATATCAAAAGCTCCGTCAAATAATCCTTCAATACCAAGTTGTTTTGTAACATTTTCAACGTGTGCATGAGATCCATTGGTAAAAATAATCTTTTTTTCTTTTAATTTAATAAGCTCTTCTTTTAAAATTTCATCTTTTGGTAGCCAACTAATATCAATGTCGTGAACAAATTCTAAAAATTCTTGTGGATCAATATTATCATGGTTCATTAAGCCTGAGAGTGTTGTTCCATACTCATAAAAGTATTTTTTTTGTATTTCTTTTGCTTTTACAAGATCAACATTAAATTTTTCAGAGATAAAAGAAGACATCTTTTTATCTACTTCAGAAAAAACCTGAGTTTGACCACTATAAAGAGTGTTATCAAGGTCAAATATCCAATATTTTATATCAATTAAATCTTTCATTGTCTTATTAAGGTTCCCGATCCTTTGTCAGATAATAGTTCAAAAAGAATAGAATGGTTTTTTCGGCCATCAATAATTACAACACCTTTTACCCCATTACTTGCAACATCTAAACAATTGTTAATTTTAGGGATCATGCCTCCGGTTATTGTTTCATTTTCAATTAACTCTTTTATTGAATTTGAATTAATTTCAGGAATTAGTTTTTGGTTATTATCTAAAACACCCTCAACATCACTCATAATTATTAGTCTTCTAGCTTCAATTTTTTTTGCAATTGATCCTGCTGCTGTATCAGCATTTATATTGTATGTTTGATTATTTTCATCCAAGCCCAAAGGTGCAATTACTGGAACCTTTTTATTATTAACAATTTTATCAATAATATTTTTATCAATATCAGTAGGTGTTCCAACAAACCCTAATTCATCATTTTCTTTAATTACACTAATAATATTATTGTTTTTAGAATTAATTGTTTCACTATTACAAGACTCATTTTTCAAAGCTTCAACTATTTCGTGATTAAATTCTATTAACACTTGTTCGACTACTTCAATAGTTTCTTTTCCTGTAACCCGAAGTCCTTTAATAAATTCACTTTTAATTCCAAGTTCATTTAACTTATTACTTATTCTTTTACCTCCACCATGTACAACTATTGGAATAAAGCCCAACTTATTAAGTGTAGTAATATCTTTTATAAAAATATTAAATAAATTTTGATCGACTAGAACACTGCCACCACATTTTATGACAATGTATTCATCGTTATATTTTTCTAGATATCTTTTTACTTCATCAATTGAAGGACCATCTGATGGAAGGATTTTATTTAACTCTTCTTCTTTGACTTCCAGCATTAAGTGGTTGTTTTAATAGTAGTTCTTTTCATAATGAACACTTGTTGAGCCATTGTTAAAATATTATTAACAGTCCAGTAAATAACTAAACCTGCAGGGAATGGAGCTAAAATTATTGTAAGGAAAAGTGGAAAGAACATAAATATTTTTGCCTGCATAGGATCTGTTGGTGCTGGATTAAGTTTTTGTTGGATAAACATTGATACACCCATTGCAATAGGCCAAGCACCAATCATTAAAAATGAAGGAACATCATAAGGCAATAAACCAAATAAATTGAAAAGAGATGTTGGATCTCTTTCTGATAAATCTTGTATCCATCCAAAAAATGGCATTTGTCTCATTTCAATTGTTACAAACAATACTTTGTATAATGCAAAAAATACTGGAATTTGAACCAGTATAGGTAAACATCCAGACATAGGATTAACTTTCTCTTTTTTATAAAGTGCCATCATTTCTTGCTGTAATTTCATTTTGTCATCTTTATGAAGCTCTTTAAGTCTTACCATTTCAGGCTGAAGAGCTTTCATTTTTGCCATGCTTCTAAATGAAAAGTTTGCAAGTGGAAAGAATGCTAATCGAATACAAATTGTGATAGCAATGATAGCAAGACCATAGTTTCCAAGCAATTTAAAGAAATAATCTATACCGTGGAATAGTGGCTTTGTAATAAAATATAAAAATCCCCAATCAATTGCTAAATCAAACTTATCTATATTTAAAGACTCAGCATATCCATCAATTATATCAACTCTTTTTGCAGCCACTATTACTTGTAACTTATCTTCGATACTTGAGTTTCCTCTAAGTTCTAATGGATCTGTAGCAACAAAATTAGCTCGAAACTTATCTTTATAATCAAAAGTAGTTTTAAATTCTTTACCACTTGGTGGAATTAGTGATGTGATCCAAAACTTATCTGAAATTCCAAGCCATCCTTTTTGAGAAGTTTTTGAAAAGGAAATACTTGAAGCAAAAATTAAGTTATCTTCTGTCAATCTTGATTTTTGTTCAACAATACTGTTAATAGATTTAGCATCATTATTTGAAGGAACGATTAGACCAGTATTGACGTCATTTAGGAAACTATTGACGCCATCATTAATTATTAAATTACCATTGGTGTCGAAATAACTTGGATCAGCGCCATAAGTAATTGCTAATTGATTTAAAGCTTTATAAGACGAACGGTAAACATTAAAATAGTTACTCGGATTTATATTTTTTACAAACTCTGTAATCGGTTTAGATTCCTACATGAGGAAACAGAAGAGCCTAAATTACAGTCCGTTCAGCGCTTTATTCGTTCGAAGAAAATCATTGCTGTTTTGTTGTTGATCAGTTCTTTATTTCTAGGTGTTTATTCGCTCGCTGATTATTTGTTGCATGCTGCTGGCAACTATTCTTTAGGTACTGCCTTGAATTTGAACGGCATCTTTTTCGATCACTTTTTTTCCTTATTGATTGTAAGTGATGTGCTTATATTGTTGCTCTCGCTTTTCTACACAGACGATTATGCACTCATCATGCGCAATTCAAGTTTTGTGATTTCGACGATTCTTTTAAAACTGTCATTTAGTGCCGAAGGTCTTTTTGCACAACTCTTGATTCTTAG
>ENA-OREM01000889-OREM01000889.1-marine-metagenome-genome-assembly--contig:-NODE-889-length-16962-cov-2.911519_pt1 | contig 16962 bp, 22 predicted proteins | sample MGYA00248623_ERZ508561 | MGnify/ENA primary metagenome ERZ508561 (study PRJEB26227, sample SAMN06264494) | marine metagenome | isolation source: Columbia River Estuary | place: USA:Columbia River Estuary...
AATTTTTGCCATATTTTAAAGCTTTAAAGTTAACGCTACAATATACAAAAATTATTCTACAATAGGTTCATCTGTCAGATTTTCAGCAACTTGTTCTTCAACTGGCTGAATTACTGGTTTATTTAATTGCAACGTCACAACTTTTGGCGCAACTAAATCTTCAATCTGCTTGTCCAAGTTGGCTTGCATTTGTTCCACATCCATAGCCGATGAAATCCAGCTGACCACTTGTTCTTCTGTTAGCTGGTCAAATGGTGTAAAGTTGTCTGGGTTAGGTGAACCAATAGAATGAACACCAATGCTATACGCTGTATGTTCGCCATTGGTTGCAATCAAAGTCCAGTGTACATTGTACGCCACGTTTTCCAAACCATCTTTTGAAGTGTAGCAGTCAACTGCGTTAATTTTCCAAGTGTAAGTATTTGCCATAATTATTTATTTAAGTTGTTTATTTTTTCCTCTAAAATTTCAATTCGTTTTAACGCCTCTTGTAAAGACGCTGTAAGTAGCGGCACAAGTTTTGAGTGGTCAATGCCTTGGTAAATTGGGTTGCCTTGGTGGTCAACCCCATCCTTTTCACCTTGCACTGCCACTGGTATAACCTCTTGAACCTCGTGCGCTAAAAACCCATCTACAACAACGCCATCGCCATCAATGAAGTTAAACCTCTTTGGCTTTAACTGCATTACCTTTTCGGTTGCGTTATCAAGCGTTACCACGTTTTCCTTTAGTCTGTAATCTGACGAAGTGGAATAACTTGTACCACCAGACGACAATCCAATGTAACCACGAAGTGTACTGCCTTGCCAAAATGCCATTGCAGCCCCAAAAGTAGTAGCATCTAATTTTACTTTAATGCCAAAAGTTGAAATGTCTGTGCTGCTGTTGTGTACTAGCATAGGGCCAACGCTTGCGTCACTTGTGTAGCCACCAGTAAAAGTTCCGCCAACGTGAACCTTTGCAAGCGCAGTGTTGTTTTGTATTCCAATCCCCAAGTTGCCACTGCCATTAACAAACATTTCTGTAATGGCGTTTGAATTGATAATTTTTAGGGTGCTTCCAGAACCAATTTTATTTATGTTTCCGTTTAACTTTAAATTTAAATTGCTTGCTTCAATGTTACTGCCAGCATATAAAATCCCGTTCTTAATGTATGTACCAAGTTCTGGCGTTACATTTGCAAATCTTTGTACGTCTGCATTGTAATTTATTAAAACCTCAGCTTCTGTAAGCTGTCTGTTGTAGTGTCTTACAATTCCAATATGCCCGTAAAAAGACTCTAGTCCGCCATCACCACCAATCCAAGCGTCAAACACTCCAGTTCTTTGATTGCTTGAATAGTTTAACCCGTCAGCAATTTTGTAGCCATTTACATAAACATCGTAGTCATCGTCATTGTTTACAGCAAACACAACTTGATACCATTTATTTGTGCTTAATGCTGAACCAACTGCGCCATCTGGATAAAAAATGGGTTGACCATTGTAAAACCCAAGAAGTGGTCTTTCAGTTCCAGAATCCCATATAGTGTCCCAAACAGTACCTACGCCCCAAGCTGTTGAATTAATCCACAATTCGTATGTGTTAGACGTAGTGGCAAAAAAGTTTCTGACAATTAAGTAGTCGGCATTATTATCAAAAAACATTGTGCCAATACCATCTTTGCGTTCAAAATTAGCACCACCATAATAATCAATTTGGTAATTAATTGACGCTAAACTAGTAACACCTGGGGTAGATGAACCTTCGTTTCCAACACAAGCCCTATCATTAAAATCAAGATACAAGGTAAGCCCATCCCTTACTATGTTTTGATTTCCTCTTTGGCCTCCTTTAATTGGTACTTGAAAATGTGCGCCTAAATAAACGCTTCCAGCAGTATTATATCCATTAAAATCTAAATAACCAGTGTTTGGGTTTCTGCCCATTGTGTAGTCAAAAGACCCACTTAAACCAAGTCTAATCTGCTGCCCAGCGGTGGTGTTTGATGAATCGTAAATAGTTAGTTTAGATGACATACTAGTTGCGCCTATGCCAACATAGCCATTACTAGCAATGGTCATTACTTGACCAGTAGCGTTTTGTACAAATCTGAAATATGAATCAGTTTGTAAGGTAGCACTACTGCTGTATCTAAAGTAAAAACTTAAATCTCTGTACGCGCCTTGCCCATCAAGTGACATTTCATTTCCATTAATCCAAAAACTTGACGAACCACTTTGATAAACCGCAAACTTTCCGCCTCCACCATAAGGCAAAGAATCTGGCGATGTCGTGCCTATGCCAAACGAACCGTTTGACCTTTTAATAGCCATTGCAACAGTACCAGCACCATAAGTATAAGCAATAAGGTCGCCGCTTGTGGCTAAATTTACTATTTGCCAATCAAGCGCATTATCTCTTTGCAATAATATACCGCCATCTTGACCTTCTTTTTTATTTAACCATAAATAATAAGAACCAGCAGCATTGTCGTTATTTAGCTTTATTGAACCGCCTTCTACAGATATTTTTTGGCTTGGGTTTGTTGTGCCTATGCCAACTCGTCCATCATTTCTAACAAACATACCAGTGCCTCCTTGCGTGTAAACACCAAGCGCATATCCAAGTTGGCCACCAGTGCTACCACTTAAATCAACCGTTAACCCATAAGCACTATCACCATAATTTTTAAACTGACCTATCCAATCATTTACATCTTTTCTAACAGATAAAGCAATGACTGGCGAAACAGTTCCAATACCGACCAAACCAGATGAAGTAATTGTAACGGCTTGCGATGAATCAGCATACCAAGTACCTAATGCGTAACTGCCTATTTTTAAACTTGAGGAAGTGCTAAGTCCGTCATTCCATATAGCCCATCTATTTCCATTAGTAGGGTCGCCAATATGAAGTCCAGCATCATAACCGTGTATTTCAATAGACGCGTCAGCAACTCCAGTAGTTCCCACCCTTAATTTTGTGTGACCAGTGCTTGAAACGTGTACATTTGTTTCTGGTGAAACAGTTCCAAACCCTACTCGGTCATTATAATGTACATAGTTTCTGGCAAACGCAGTTCTGTTGTATGTAGGCGATATAGATAGGTTGCTAAAAGCCCCAAAAGCACCGCCTCCGTGTGTAAACATTTTTACTTTTACAGTATAGTTATTTCCAGTTGAAACAATATGGGAAATAGGTATTCTATACAAACTTTGTGCGCCATCCCACTCAAAAGAACCTAAAGATATATTATCAGCAATAGGGCCTAACGCATCAACCACTCGGCTTTCGTTTGCATATATATTATTGCCTGGGTTTGTTCCAACAGCATAAACCTTGCTTAGTTTGCCTGGGGTATTTTGGTTAGAATATGTTCCAGTTATTTCAACCTCAATATATCCCCAAAAACCAACATTGCCAAAACGTATGTCAACTGCTAAATTTGCTTGTCCGTGAGGAAAACCAGTGTCCAATAGCTTTTCAAAGTAATTGCCAGTATTTACAAAACCATTAATGTTAATATAACTGTTTACGTCTAGATAACTAGTAAACCTTCCATTTCCACCAACGTCAAGCCTATATTGTGGGTCTGAATTTCCAATTCCAGTGTATCCGTTTGATTTAATTGTTACAATGTTTCCACTTGTGCTGTTAAATATAAAATCATTTGCAACAGCACTAGAACCTATACGTATTATATTGGTTGTTTCATCTTGGCCTATAAGCCAATTAAGGCCAGACCCAGCCCTTAATGCGTTGTTTTGTGGTATTCTAACATAACCATTAACAAATAAATTATCATCAATAGTTGTTGCACCGTTTACATAAAGCGTTTCGTTAATATACGCTGTCCCATTAACGTGTAAAGTTTCGCTTGGGTCTGCTATGTTTATACCAACACGTCCATTGCCACGCAAAGCCATATTTAAAACTTGCGTAGTTTCAGCGTTTGGCGTATAAAAATTTAATCCCCAGTTGCTATTTGCACCGCCTTGGCTGCTAAAAGTTATCTTGCTTAAATAGTCACCATCACTTTCCGAAAATCTTATACCTCGTGAAAAATCATTTGGCCCAGATATATGTAAATAATCCGCTGGGTTGGATATATTTATTCCTAAATACCCACTTGGATTTAAAACCATTTTGGTGCTGTATGTTTCAGTGGCTATATTGTATTGTGCAAAGTGTATAGACTCTGAACTATCACACGCAATAGTTAAGCTGTCTTGGTCAGATAAATCTTCACCTATGTAGCTGTATCCGCCAAACTTTATGCGACCAGTAATGTCTAAATTACCAGTAATTGTACCGCCAGTCAAAGGCAATTTTGTGCTGTCAGTCGCGCTTCCAGCCGTTGTGGCATAACTAACAGACTGGCTTCCAATGTTTCCATCGTGTATTAACTCTCTCCAGCTTTTCCAAAGCCCACCGCCCCATTGCAGCCTTGTAAATAATCTGTCACCTTGATAATTATAATAAAACTGCGTTTTTACATCATTACCTCCAGCGTCTGAAATTTGTATGAAGTGGCCACTGCTTCCAAGCGGTCTATTTGTAGTCCCAGTGTACTCTGCGCTATAAAGCCCAGGTAAATTATAAGTATTTAAATCGCCATCTAAACTGCTGTACAAAAGACCATAAAAACCCGAACTACCGCTATTTAAAAGCGTGTATGCATTGTCCCAATTTGACTTGTTGTAACCACTTGCAGACAAAGTTCCAGTAACAGTTAAGTTACCTCCGTTTGTTAATGATAATCGTCTGCTTCCATTCCATTGAACGACAAAATCAGCACCTGGGGTAGAAGAAGACCTTGTCATTCCTAATCTCCAATGGTCATCATACCAACCATACTCGTGTCCAGAAACTAAATCATCAGTTGTGTAAGACGATGGTAAATAAGTTGCAACCTCCCGACCTTCTCCAGCAGTCACAGTTATACCTCCAGTAAGCGTTCCACCAGCCAAAGGCAAGTGACCTATTTGGCTGTAATTGTACGCTGTATTCCACTGCGTAGAAGTACCACCCCCAGCAGTCAATATACCAGCGTGTGAAAGGCCTAAAAACAAAGACCCAGTGCTACCATCTTTTATTTCAAATATGTTGCCAGTAGTAATAGCATCGTCCATATTGGCAAACAAAGTAACCTTGCCACCATCTGCACCACCACCAACAAGTTTAGATAAAAATCCGCTTGGGCTTACGTTCCATATTAAACCTCTGTTTGCGCCAGTAGAAATTGTATCAAAAATAATGTCAGCAGCACCTATGTTTAAATCTGCATTTGACAAATCAATAGTACCCGTAACGCTTAACTGACCAGTAACCGTTAAATCACCATCAAGCGTGTCTGTGGTGTTTAGCAAATACTTTGCGTCACTTTCTGTTTCGGTGTAGTATAGGTTATCGTGGTTATGGTTGGTTGTAGTGGTAATTATAATATCACCACTACCATCAAAATCAGCATTACCAGTTACGCTACCAGTTAAAGCTATGTTTACAGCAGTAGCCAATGCGTCTGCTGTATCTGCGTTTCCAGTTACATCACCAGTTAATGGCCCAACAAATCTGCTTGCGTTTACGTTCTTGTTAAAAGTAAAGTCATCACTAGCTGACAAATAAGTCAGCGTTGCGTTTGCACCAGCAATAGTAATTCCAGCCCCATTTGCATCTCCAGCAGTAAGTGCATCTTTGGCAAGCGTTATGTTCTTATCGCTTACGCTTATCGTAGTTGAATTAATAGTGGTGGTTACACCATCTACACGCAAGTCACCTAAAATCTGTACAAGCCCTTCGTTGTTTCCGTGTGCCGCTGGGTCAATTACAAATATTTCTGGGCCTTGTAAATAGCCAGTCAATGTCAAGTTTGCAGCAGATAAATCACCAATGCTTTTGGTGTTTACCCATCTATTGGTCTTGTAAACCAACAAGTCGTTTTCCGCAACGCTTGAAATGTTTACATCGTGGGCAGTACCTAGGTAGTGTCCGTTGTTAGCCCTAACGAAGATAGTTCCGTTGTTAGCGTGGCTGTTTATTACTATAGCCACCTCTAGGTCTAGGTTAGGCGCTAATGGTCTTGTAGTTTGAAATGCGCCAGCTGTTGTGCTGCTAACCCATAGTGTTTGGCCTTCTGTGTATGCCGCTGTATTTAACCCTCTAATCTTACCAAACGTAGTTACCTTACCATCATCACCATCAGCTATATCCTCTGTAGTAACGCCTAAAAAGTATTTAGCATCTATAGAACCGTTAGCAATCATTGGCGCTATTTTAATACGCCCACTAGCGCCTAGTGTTCCAGCTGCATATACTGGCGTTCCATCTGGTATTAACGCCCCAGTTTGATTTTTACAGTGTATTTGCACCTCCTGGCCCAGCTGTAGTGTTGCGCCATTCTGTATTAAATCTACCGTTTCCTCGTCAGCGTTCCACGTAAATGTGCCTTGCGCGCCAACTCCACCAGTTAACTGTAGTGTAGGGGTATTTATTTTAGTTGTAGCTGTAAGTGTTCCGTTTATGGTTATGGTGCTACCAGACTGTAGCGCTATAGAATTAGTTAGCGCTGAATTGGTAGACCATAAAGGCAAATAGCCAGCAGTTCCAGAACCAGTAACCCCAGAAACACTACTTAAAGACTGCCATTGTGTAGTGGTTCCAGTTGTAGTTAACACCTGGCCAGCTGTTCCAGCGCTACCACTGCTGTCTAGTATTGCGTCAAGCGCCCTAAAATTTCCGTTTATAGTTACGTTCCCAGACGTGTCAAACAATACACCAGAAACATTACCGTAGCCGTCTACTATTTCTTTAGCGGCGGCCCCTAGTACATCGTTGTCAACAGTTTTTAAAAGTGCTTTGTATGAATCAGCTATAAATAAGCCAGTAAGTGCAGCCATAAGGTACTATTATAGTTTTAGCAAAGATACTAAAACTAGCGCCTAATTTTTTCTAGCTATGCTTTAAACCTGGACACTAACAACAACAGCGCACTAACCGCAACCATATAAATTATAGCCCAGGTAGGCAGCTTGTATCGTATTATTTCTACGCTTTTGTTTTCGGTAGTTGCCATGGCGCTAGACTTGTATTCTTTTTCCCATACGCTGTGTATGCTGTCTAGGTTTATTACAGCCTCTATTGCGTTACCTTTCGTTTGTATGGTTACATTACCTTGCGCAGTTACTAAACGCTGCTTAAATGGCTTTAAAATGCCTAAAGAATCACAAGGGTTATCAATTACTAACGTGTCGTGTACGGCTTTTTGTATAATTCTGTCCTTTGTTATAACCAAAGTGTCCGTTTTCACCACCTCTTTTACCTGGATAGTAGATTTTTTAGCCGCGCAGCTTGTGACTATCACGGCTAAACACAATACCAAAAACTTATTCAGCATCTTTTGGCGCTTGTTTTTTGTTTTCCACGGTCAATGTAAAGCCGTTTGGCGCCAGTTTTAGCAACTTTTTTAGTGTAGCTACACTATTTGTTACGTCCTGGTAACCATCGCCGTTAATATCAGCTAATTTGTCGCCTACTAATACGCAGCCTTTTATCTGGTAGTGAAAATTTCCGCCGTGAATTAAAATATAATCACGTCCTGGAACGTCTAGTATATGGAAATGGCTACCGTATTTTGCGGACTTACGTGTAATTACATTGTAATTACCAACTGGAATACAGCTTTTGCCTTTTTGGTTGTTTAACCAAGCTAATTCTAGCGTCTTTACGGTTAGTATTTTCTTGTCGTCGTCGTTATATAGCTTTAGTTCCCCAGTAGTCTGTTTGTCCTCGGCTTTTATGCGTGTAATTACTGCTTTCATAACTGTTTGTTTTTGTTTTTGTTTATCAGCGCTTTAATACCATCTATTAATGTGTCTGGCGCCAGGAATAAGGCTAAAGAAACGCCTAATAAACCAAAAAAAGTAACGGCGTCGCCGTCTTTTTCTAGTAGGTAGTAAAAGTTGCCTATTAAAAGCATAAAGCCTAACACAGTTGTAGTGGCGCCGTCTAAAAAGTTTTTCATTTTTCCTTTTTTAATTGTTCTATATCTTTTAAAATACGTTCCCTATATAGCTTGTACTCTAGTATTTCACCTTCCAGGGTACGTATGTCTGGAAATACGTAGGTATTCTGGTTAAACCTTAACGCTTTAGTTTCGTTTTCTAAATCAGACAGTCTAGCCTCTATTTTAGAATACAATAAAACGGCGCCACCTACTAAAATAACAATCTGTATAAGCCATTTTATGTTAATGCTTATACCAGAATCGTCATTTAGTTTTGGTAGATTTTCACCCATTTACTTTTTAGCATCTTTATTATGTTTGTCAATCATTAAAAACCATTTGTGTAGCGTGTAGCCTATTACACTTAATGATACTATAATTTTTAGAATAATATCTATTTCGCTAAAGTTTAAAACCATAGCCATAGTATTAAATGCGTAAAGTTTTAGGTCTTGTGTAGTCATCGCTTTGGTCTTTAACGGCCTTGGCCTTTATATGGTTTTTTATAATTTTTGCTTTGTTTACCTACGGCAGTTTTAGTTTTTGCGTGTACACCTGGCCTAGTTACTTTAGGCTTTTCTAGCTTTACAGCTTGCGTTTGTTTTTGTTTTGCTGCCATGGGTTAAACGGGTTGTATTCTGTTGGACAATTCTAAAATAGCACGGTAGTACGTATGGTCTGCTGTGTCGTCTTGTAAATATGTTATGCCTTCACTAACGCTTGTGTAGACGTTAAAACCGTCTGCTGTTAAATCTACATAGCCAATAGACCTAGTGCGCAGTAATTGCAGTACCTGGTTCATAATGCTATTAACGCCTAGCTGTCCGCCATCGTCGCTAATTGCACGGTCTACCACCTCAATCCTGGTAATACATTCAATATGTAAAGCTGACTGGTTCTGGTCTATTTCATTGGTAGCTACACTGTAAACAATAATGTACGGGTAACCAGCGTTGCTAGGTACACGGTTATACGCTTGTACTGGCTGGCCCTTCCAGGTTACAGCGCCAGATAGTTTAGCTAAAATCCCTTTGCGTAGGTAGTGTATTGCCTCTAGCATTATTTCGTTAGTTTATCAAGTTTATTTTGAATTTTTACAAGGCCTTTTTGTAATTCTATGCGTATGCTGTTAAAAAAGAACGGTCTAGCTGGTAGGTTAACCTCGCGTATTCCTTTGCCTTTAAATTGCGCTGCGTATGAATCTGGAATACCAAGCTGCTGCATATCGTCTAGGTCTACCATTCTACCAGTTCCAAACTCCACGTATGGGCTGTATTTAGCAGTGGACATTACTACAGCTTGTTTACCTATAATTCCCCCTTTTATTCCTTGACCTAAAGGCCCTTTGTCCTTGGGTGCTTTACGTTGGGCGCGTTTAGCACTATATTGCGCTATAGCCCCTAACTCGTTGCTAACCTCTTGACGGCTGTATTTTTTAAGCGCCTCAATTTTAGCTAACAATTCGTTAAGCCCCTTTTGGTCTATTTTAGTTTCTACCCTCATTAGTTAACCCTCGTGGCTTTAATGGTTGTATAATGCCGTATATCGCTGTCGTATTTGTTGTTTACTCTGTACTGGGTGGCGTTACTTTCCAATTCAAAAACAGAATCAACGCTAATAAGGTCAGCAGTATGTTTACGCAGCGTTATTTCAATTTCGTTATAGTGTGACCTTTTGCCAAAATTATCCTCTACAACGCCGCCTAATTCTTTTAATTCACACCAGTAGGTGGCAGTGGTAGCCAATGTATTTACCCAGCCACCGTAGTTGTCCTGTACTCTGGTGTATGCTTTTACTATAATCCTATCTTTTATTTTACCAGACTGCATAATTATATAAACATAGTTTTATACCCAGCTAGTAGGCTTTTAACATTGCTAGGCACATCAGAAACAATAGTGCCAGTTACATAGTCCGCACGGTTGTCGTAAAGCGTAGACACAAGCTGTAAAATAGCTTGTTTAATAGCGCTGTCAGTTATGCCAGCTGTTACGTAAGTCACCTTAACGTGTTTGCTTGGGCCTCCGTGTAATTCTATGCTGTAGTCGTCAAGTCCTAAAATATCGTATGTAGCAGCTTCACCCTCTACAGTTACGCTAGAAACAGACGCAATAGGCGCAAAAGGTAAATCAAAAAGTCCGTTAGTATAGTCTACGTAGTATGTACGGTTTTTAGCCACTACGTCGCGGCTTATGTAGTTTTCAATAAATACCCTAGCCTGGGTAATCATATCGTCTATAAGCGTATCGTCTGCGCTTGTATCAATACGTGTAAATAGTTTGGCCTCGGCTACTGTAACCAGTTCGCTGCCAGTTACGCTGTTGATTTTAATTTGTCGCATAGCTACCCTTTTTTAGTTGCGCGTTTTCTAGGCGCCTTATGTTCTTTTGTTTCTATTTCGGCTTTAACCTCTTTGACCTCCACAACTGGCGGCAACTCAACAGCTAAACCTACAGCCAGGTATTTACTAGCAGTAGTTTTATCCAACTCTACTATGTCGCCTTTTTTCTGTAGTTTATTGCCGTTTAGTACGGACTTAACCATTAATAATTCCATAGGTTTTATTTTGTGTAAAGATAAAAAAAAAGGGCCTAGCAAAACCAGGCCCCTTTCTCGTCTAAATCTAACCGTTAACTATGAAAACTTAACGCGTCAAAGTTATTTAATTTTTTTAAAACTTTTTCATTTAATCTAAATGACTGTTTATTGTCAAATCTGTAAACTAGCCAGCTTTCGTAGTCAACTATATAAATAGCTATAATATCTATATCGCTTGATTTATATATGTTGTATTGGCTAGTGCTTATAGTTATAGATGGGTTTTTTCCGCCATCATCTTTTAGGGTTCTGTATTTTACCTGGACGCGTAGTAATTCTTTTAGGTTGTCTACTATTAAGTCGTACCTACTAGCGTCTAGCATTGGCTTACTTACATTGTAGCCAAGTTCCATACATTTAATAGCAAAAAGGTATTCAGTATAACAACCTTTCTGGTTAGTATCTAACTGCGTAACCATTTTGCCAATTTACGCAAAAAAAAGACGCCCTTTTTACGGGGCGCCATCAACACTAAACTAACTAAAAAGAAATCAACCTTTACAAATATACAATTTATATACGTTGTAAGATTGTACTAGTAGCATAAATGTGCTTATGCTAAATGGTAGCCAATGGAACGCCATAAATAAAACGCTAAACCACAATACTGCAATCATTCCTAATAAAAAGTAATTACCAATTTTGTCTGCTGTTGCCATAATAATAAATTATAAATTATCTGTAAATGTTTCCCTTATTTCTGCCTCAATACTATGTAGTACCATAGGCGCCAATAAATCATAAATTTCTGTTTCGTCGCCTTCTGTTCGTACAGATACTATGTTTAAATCTAGTTCTAGCGGCGTTACGTAACCTGGGTCGTCGTGCCTCCAGGTGTAGTATTCATACTCAACAACCAAGGGTACGCCCTCAATTATTACTTTTCTGGTGTCAGTGTCGTACATATAACTTGCAATTCTTTGGTTATTTCTCCCTTTAAGTAGTCTAGCCTATTGACCAGGTAGGCGTTATAGGTCAAGTCCGCGTAGACGCGCAAACTTTCAATCTCTTTAAATACGTTTTCCATAGTTAGAATTTTTACCAAAAGTAAAAATAAATTTGAATTACGCACACTATAAACAAAAAAAACTTTAAAAATAAAAAACCCCAGGCGTTAGCCCAGGGTTCTTTTTATAACTTAACTTGTAATTAAGCTGTTTCCAAAGCTGCTTTGTCAGTAGCGAAATCGCCATTAACAAATCCGTTTGGTAGGTAGTTAGCAACTGCAACCCTTTCAGATACACGAACAGTAACAAAACCGTCACGTACGTTAGTACCATCTTCTCTGAAAAATTCTACAGATACATTATCACGTACCCAAAGTTGTGCGCCCATTGCAAAGTTACCTAGCAAATAGTCACCAATAGGTACAGCAGTATTAACTACTACTGGAACGCCTAGGAAAGTAGGCTGTAACCCTTGGTAGACTTGGTCTTTTAGGTAACGGTTTTGGGTGTCTTTTAACAATACGATTTTGTGGAAATCGGTTGGGTGCAACATAATATAGTCTGCTTTGTAGTTAGACAAAGCCAACTGGTTGATAGCAGCAGCCAATACGTCAAACTCGTTAGCGCTTTCAATAGCGTTAGCAAAACCACCAGCTGCGAAATCAGCAGCGTTAGTAATAATACCAGACAAGTTTGGCGCAACACCAGAACCAGACAAAATTTGCGCGTCCTCAATTTCTAAAAGTTTTTCTGGGGCGCGTGCAGACAAATAGCTGGTTAGCTGTGGGGTGTCGGCAAGCATTTCCTCAGAAATACGGAAATAAGTACCAATTTTCTCTACGTTAACGCTTGCAGCAGTCATATCAAAATCAGACTGTCCTAAAGTAGCGCCTTCAGCTTTAGCAGCAGCACCGTTAGAATATCCAGACTCTTTTACAAAACGTACTACATCGCTAGTGGTAGAACCTACTGGGATAAGGTTACGAACGTGTACTGGTCTGGTAGGGTCAAATTTGAATCCAGGTACTCGGTCAGCAGCAATAACTTCGCCAGAAAAATCTGCGCCAGTAGTCATATCAGCTTTAATTTCAAAACGGGCAGAACGTGACTGGCCTTTTACCATTGAATCAATAGCGCCATTTTTAAACGCGTCCATCAAGTTAGCCTTAAAAGATTTAGACTTTCCAGCCTCAAACGCTTTTTTGCTTGCTACTTCTTGTGAATCTAAACGGTCGTTTAGTTCGTTAAACTTGTTTACCAAGTTGGTAACCTCGTTTTTAATCATTTCGTCAGCTTTACCAGTAGCAGAATCAACCGCTTGACCGTAAGCCTTCTCAATTCTAGAATCAATTTCTTTTGAAATAGAATCTAATTGGTTTTTAATCATTTCGTCCATTGTAATTAGAATTAAATTTTTAGGAATTTTTTAAACTGTCGTATAGATATTTAAGTACCTCGCTAGTAACTTCCTCTGTAGTCGGCAGTGTGTCCATCTCGGACGGCGCTGTGGCTTTAACAAACAAAGTTTTTAGCTTTAGTATTTCTGCTTCTAGGGCGTAACCTAACTCGTCCGAAATTTCAGACTTGCGTATAAGTTTCGCTAGTGAATCGTATTTAGCTTGGGCTTTCTCTAGGTCAAAGTTTCCTTTAACGTCTAGAATCAATGCCTGATCGTTAGCGGCTAATGTAACGGCGCTAATCTCGTATAGCTTTACTTCTCTAATTTCACGGTAGTTACCGTTCATTGCTTTCATAATTGGCAAAATACCCACGCTGTTTTCGGTAATAACGCCAGCCTTCATAAGTTCTACAACGTCCTTACCTAGTCTAGTCTTTGGTATTTCAGCCTCAAATACAAGACCTTTCTCGTCCTCGTATAAGTTTAGCATTTTGCCTAAAGGCATATCCATATTATGCTGGTATAAATACCGCACACGTTGGCCATTCTCTTTAATAGTCTTACTATAGGCGCCTTTGGTTATAATATCGCCATCGCTGTCTACATTACCAAATACAGACCCATAGCCTTTAACTATTCCAGCTTTGTCGTCTGCGTCTATTAGGTCCCCTAGTGGTGCTGACTTGTATAGAATCATTTTAAAAAATTTTTGTAAAGATAGGAATTATATAACTAAAATTCTGGGGTCCCCTTTTCAAACACTACTGGCGCCAACTGTCCTGGTAGTACCTGGTCGTGTTTGTTAGATAGTATTATTTCTTTTGGTATGTTTTCAAAAGCAGCACAACCTAAACCTATCAGTGGCTTATGTTTACATTTAAAACAAATAAAATCTTTTACTGGTTCCATAGTTATTTTTTAAAATACAAGTCAATTAATTCACCAATAAGCCTAGCGTATTTACTAGGGTTGCTGTTTAATTTATATTCTGTAAAGCCTTCGGCTAAAAATTCGTCTATATTTGTGTCTGCATATTTACCTAAATACAACTCATTAGCCAGCTTAAAGTTTTTAGATTTAAGCGCTGCAATAACCTCCTGGTTGTATTGCTGTCTAATCTCTTGTAACTTTTCAAAAAATTCAGCCCCTTTTGGGTATAGTCTTATTGTAGACGCGTCAGCAATTACGTGCGTAAATTCGTGCGTTAACGTAGCGTATGGTGCGTTTATTGCGTCTACAGCGCTTTTATGTCTTTGCAAAAATTTACCGTCGTCTATTATTCTTGTTCTTTGTTCTACATTAGACGCTTTGTGCCCAAAATTTACAGCACGTAATCTAACCTTACCATCAATTTCCCAAACATCTCTAGTAACTTCGCCGTATGTTGTTCTGCCAGATTTAAATATAACTGTTGTTCTACCCCAAGTTCCTTTGTTATATTCTTGTTTTAAATCGTATTCTTTTACCAGTTTATCTATTCGCTTGTTATATTCATTATATTGGTCTAAACCAAAACCTCTATCTAACCTAACACTATCAACGTCTAAACCAGCTTCTTTAAGCGTATCTAGTGTTTTTAGTTTAGCTTCTTTAAGTGTTTTTGCTGGCACAAATTCGTCAGCTGCCTTGGCTGGTTTACTAGCTACTATGTTAGCCTCTGCCACTGCTGCCTGGACTGCTGTCTGCACAACTGTACCCAACTGGCTTAACCCTTCTGCTGTTAGCGTATCTGCTACACCAAATCCTAGGTCTGTAATTTCGCCAACAGCTTGCGCGCCTTCTTTTGGAAATGGCGCCATACTACAGCGGCAATTAATTACGTTACCAGGACTACCGTTTGTGGCCCCTGGGTGCATTAGGTACTCTATTCCACGTATTGTTGGAACCTCAAAAGGCTTGTCAAAGTCTACTACCTTGGTGTCCATAAAAACGTGGTCTGCAAAGTCCTTATTAGAAAATCGCCTAGTCCTACCGTCGGAACCGCTAATCCATTCCTTTTGCATATCAGTACCAGGAAAAATGTCCTCTGCCGCTGTTTCGGTAGCTAGGTTAGCTATGTTTGTAGCTTCTGTTCTAACTAGCCTTTCTGCCTGGTATTGACTATACTGGTTAAACTTCTGGCGCACCATACGCGCGCGCACCTCCGCGCCTTCGTTTATAAACACGTCGTCTGTAAATAGTCGCCTGGTTACATCTATTAAATTCTGCCTGGCTGTGCCTTGTACTAGGCTTACACGTTCAGCAGCTACTGCCGCGCCAACTAATTTAAATTGCGCCCTCCAGGGTTCTACTAAATTGCTAGGGTTAACGCCTTTTTTAATCAGTTTATCAAAGTTCTGGGCATACCACTTGGCAAAGCGTAGCCCTATGCTTTCATATAGCCCCTCGTATAGTTTGGTGAAATCGCCAGCATTGTATAAAAACTGTACATCGTCAGCCCCTATACTTCCCTTGCGTTTAAATATGTCCAAGGCTATTGCAGCCTGGCTATCGTAAAACGCCCTAACTTGACTAGCCGCGTAGCGTTCTGCTGCGTTTAGGTTTTTATCCCATTCACTAGCCCAGTTAGCTTTTACTCGTTTTATTACGGCGTCCCTTTCAGCTATTTGCATAGGGTTTATTTTTGTGCCTTAAACTGCTGTAGGTCTAAATCAAATGCTTTTGGCGCCTCTAAAGCTGCTAGGCTAGGTTCCATGGGCATTAGGTTAGCTGGCATATAAAACTGGTCTAGCTTCTCGTCCTCAATTCTACCGTAGTACATTGCCTCGCGCTTTTCGTTTGGCGTAGTCCACCAAGCGTTAGCCATTTGACTAACCAGCTTGTCTATGTCCTCTTGCATTTCGGGTATAGCCGTAAAATCAAAGTCAATGTATAGGTTAGCGCCATATTTAGGTACTAGCCAACGGTTCAACTCGTCACGCAGTTTAATTAGTTCTGGTATTACCGCATTCTGGTACAAGGCCTTTTTAGCCTCCTTCATATTGTTGTACGTGCTTGTGTCGGTGTTGTTTAGCAGTTGTACTGGTATGTTGTAGATATTACAAAGGTCTTTTATAGTGGCGTTGTACTGTTCAATCAATGCCAAGTCAGACGCTGGTAAACCGAAATTAATCCAGGACAGTTTACGTGGCGAAATAACCACGTCCCCAGCGTTGTTAGAACCCTGGTAGTTTTGTCTAAATTTATCTTTAAGCTGTTGGGCTTGTACTTCGTTAATGTCCCCGTCGTCAGACATTAGCACCCCTCTAGCCATTTGGTTCTGTAAGTATTTAGCGCCAGTTGTTACCGCGTCGTTATTAACGGTCAAAGAACGCAACCCAGCGCGTAGTGGTGACTGACCGTATAAGTGTGTCCCAGTACCATCGTAGTCTGGGTTAAAGTCTTTAATATGGCAAACGCTATCTGCGTCAGCGTAGAAATTACCGTTATACTGTAGCTTGTACTGGCTTACGGGTTCCATAATACCGCCGCTAACTATTTCCACGTTCTGGCTAGGCAGTACATATAGTTCAGTGTAACGCCCTACATTGGGGCCAGAATCTGGGCCAATACCAAAGATAAAACGGTTACCAGTCAACTTACCAAAGCTAACCAATTCAGTTAGCCAAGCGTTGTAAGACTGTGCTGGGTTAGGGCGTTCTAGTAGCTTCTGTAGTGGTGTATCGCTAACCTCAACAAACGCTTTTTTACGTTTCACAACCAAAAACGCCCTTACATTATCTTGAAATGGGCCGAAAGCCAAGACGGTTTTATCGCTCCATCCCCAAAACCGAATCACGAACGCGCCCCGATTTGGATTACCAATCCCTATTCGCGTCAATTGGTGCACAAATGGCGTAGTGAAGAACAAGCTATATTAGTTGGAACCAATACTGTATTAGAGGATAATCCAAAACTAACTACACGAAATTGGATTGGAAATAACCCAATTAGAATAGTTTTAGATCAAAATAATAAAATTACAAAAGAAAGTCATATCTTTGATAATCAAGCGAAAACTATTTCAATTAGCAAAAATGAAATTCGTTTTGATG
>ENA-OREM01000890-OREM01000890.1-marine-metagenome-genome-assembly--contig:-NODE-890-length-16960-cov-4.150684_pt1 | contig 16960 bp, 5 predicted proteins | sample MGYA00248623_ERZ508561 | MGnify/ENA primary metagenome ERZ508561 (study PRJEB26227, sample SAMN06264494) | marine metagenome | isolation source: Columbia River Estuary | place: USA:Columbia River Estuary...
TACCATCATTATTTGTATCTACCTCAACAGTATGCCATGGACTATCAGTCGAGCCAGCTACACCCTTTTCACCAATTGGTCCAACTTCACCCTTTTGACCCTTTTGTCCTGTCGAACCGACTTGACCTTGATCACCTTTCTGGCCCTTAGGCCCAGCAGGTCCACCGCCATTTGCTAAGATTTGATCAAAATTATAATTAATCTTTTCAAACTTTATAGAGTCCGAATCGCTTGGGTGTAATATCTCTTGAATGTTAATTGCCATTTTATGACTTTATTTTTATCATAGGTTTGATGTCGTAAGAATATCCTAATCTTTTATTATATATCAACCTAAAATTCATAGGCTTTTGTTTGTGCGATTTATAAGTAAAATTATTGTCAGGGGAAAATCCTCCACCACTAATTAAATTAATATTTTCTGTATTTACAATACTAGAAGCACTGCCCTTAAAGCGTTTAGTGTACAATTGAATAGAATCAACAACAAATTGTGATATAATATTTTTATTGATATAAAAATTAGCATCGTCATTCAGTGTAGTCTTGTCTCCTGCAGAGTTTTGTGCACTTACATATTGTTTAATGGCATTTAATATACCATCTGCACTTAAAATTCTAGTAGCAATATCAGTTACATAAAAATCAGCAATAATTTCATCTTCATCTTCAAACATTAATACCTCAGCTTCGTTTATAGACTTACTTAATATTTCATCTAATTTTTCTTTACTATATATAGTTTGATAGTTAAATGAAAAAAGATTATATTCATTCTTAACTTTCATAGCAGTTGATGCTAAGTAAGATCTTTCTTCTGTGTTGTCTACAGTTCCTGGAACATCCTCGCTTTTTCCACCCGAAAGAGATCTAGTATAGTAACCAAAATCCCATGAAGATCTAAATACATTAACATCTTTTTTAGAAATTGCAATCTCATCGATCAATGGATATAATGGTAATTTATCAGAAGATTCGGACAATTTGGTAATACCGGTGGGATTAGTTTCATTTATTTTATGATAAAAATGATTTTTAATCAATCCCCATCCACCGTCATGAGTTCCGCCGTCCTGTATAAACCCTATATTAAACGTAGTACCACATCGATTATATCTTTCATAATATGATTTAGCAGTAGTTAGTTCGTAACCATTTGTAAGAGAATGTTTGTATAATACTGATTCAAAACCAGTTTCTCTTTGATCCGCGCTTGCTTGAATTCTATTAGATTTAAAGTGAGTATACATGTCTGTAAACGTAACAACTGGTCTAAAATCTACTGTATATGCACCAGCATGTCTAATTAAGAATGGATAATACGAAGCGCCATCTTCTCTAGTCAAATTATACCCGATAATACCTTTAAATAGTTTATAACTTTTGGGTTTATCATTATCTTCTTCTACGAAAAGAGTTGCATATTTAACTATTTCGGTACCATCTTCAAAATTAATAGTAAATCTATTATTATTAATTGTACCATCTTCTTCGACTGTAGTATATGTAACACTATCATCGTTTAAGTTAATCATATTGGCTACACTGTTTATAGAAATCTTATTTAAAACAGTTTCATGTATATTAGTACCGCCATCGACATATGAATATTTTATTCTTCTTTGGATGTTATTAGGCAAATATGCCACGTCTAACACATCATCTGGGTCGTTTACATTAACCGGAGGTCCAACAACTTTAATGGTATTTGAGTCTTCAATAGAATATATTCTAAACTTATAGATAGTATTACCAGGTGTAGTTGGATATAAATCCATTAATACATCACCATACAATCCGTTTTCACCCAAAGCAATTTGATTTTCAAAATCAGGGACACTTCCGTCAAAATGATTTATACCATTAATCGTATATGGTGAATCTTTAGAAAAATCTGCAGTATTCCAACTTAATGCACCGTCAAATGGCGTATTAGCATAAGTATAATCTTCTATTGCGCCATCGTATATGATTTTGTGTTTTAATTCATATAACAGTTTTCTGTTCATATTACCTTTAACCCAGTAATCACCAAGATTTAAAGTAATAAAGAATATTACAAACTTAAACTTTTTATTTTGTATTACTTCAAATTCAACATCATTATTAGCAACATCATTATTAGTTTTTAATAGAATACTAAACTTATATCCGTTAAACTCACTACTTTTTACAAAGTCTAGTGCTGTTTTATTGGCAAATTCTTTTCTATTTTTTAAGACAACTTTTAAACCTTTAAATATAGTACTCGCAAAAGCATCGGTATCTCCGCCGTCAATTAAAGTATATTTCTTTTTAAGGTCAGTCTTAAAAAACGTGTTGTTAATATCATCTGGGTTTAAATAACCTTTGGTATACTCGCCGAACGCATCATAAATACCCTGAATATCATCACCGCTTAGATTCTTTTCAAATCCTTCGGTAATCATAAATTTATCAAAATAATTATTCTTAGTACTCTTAAATAAATTTGGAGTTAATTCAAAATCCTCTATAAAATTAATATATGAGAACGTGTTGTTTAATTCATCGTATCTTAAATAACTAGGTTTTTTCTCCATGTAAAACCACTCATGTGTCATATCATCTTTACTGCGTTCAGTGGCACTTAAATCAGGTGAGAAGTTTGTTCTACCGAATGCCTCGTTAGTATTTAGATAATAAGGTTGATCTCTAACTGTTAAAGAATCTTTTAAAACCCATTTGTTTATATTTGGAACTACTCTCGAATTAGTAGCAAACTCTTTTAATTGATTTTCTTTTAGTCTATCAAACTCACTAGTTATAATTTCAGCAGAAATATCATCAACAGATTCTTCTGATAAAATACCAGATAAATTAGAGAAATAATTAATAGGTTCTAATGAATAATTATCGCTAAAAATATCATTAGCAGATAGTGTCGTATTATACTCCCCGGTAATTGGATCAATATTAAGTATAGTGTTTTCATATGGTTCATATGCAATATTTGCTCTAGTTTCATAATCTAATTCTTTTAGATCCGAATTAGCAGTATCATAAAAGTCAAAGTTCATATCATATATGTTATATGCTGAAAATAAACCAATTTTTACAATATTTTCACTAAATACTCTAGCCTCTCCATCTTTAATATCAGATTTTAAGCTTAGTATTAATTTTGATCTAGTAGAATTAGGTACACTTACATCTTCTACAATATCTATTACTTCATTAAATATACCATCATATTTGGTTTCTAAATAATCTCCTACTGAAATTTCACTTAATGTTGTATTGTTTATGTAAACTGATTTACTAGTAGAATTACCTCCGTTTAAATAATGAGCATCCCACTTAGAAAGAATATAACCCGCACCTTTTCTTAATTTTAAAATATTATTAAAATCAATGTTGTCAACATCTATAAAATCAATTACATTTTCTTTGTTAACTAAAACAGTATGTTGTAATAACCTATATCCAGGAACTCTAGCTTTAACCCAAAGATCAGATCCAATATTATAAGCATCCAAAGGACTATTATCTGCATGAATAACTCCAGCTAAAGCAGCAGCAATATCACCTAATGTGCCTTGGTTAGAGAAGAATTTTCCGCTATAAGTTCCTTTAGGCAAAGTATAATTAGCAGAATACGTTCTGTTTTGAATATTAATATTGGTTTGAATTTGATCAACTCTTATAATAGAACTTATAGCTCCAGTTACCACCATATTCAGATCACCTAGGTTTGTTTCAACCTCAGTTAGAATAATAGATTGTGATTGATAATCAAAACCAATATGGTAATTACCGACAGTACGAGTTTGTCTGTAGATGTCTATTTTACCTGGATCGCTTATTGCCGATTCAATATTACCTGCAGTTTCTTCGAGCGTAGAACCTAACAATAAAGAATTATCAAATAAACTGTGAGTTCCTTGTGAATCTTCTAATTGAATATTAATAAGTTCCCCGGCTGTTTGTTTAATAAAAGTAAATTTATAAGACTCCTCTCTTGATGCTACTACAGCAATTTTATCGTTACTTTCGGGTACATCTACAATAGACATTTTAACAAAATCGTAGCCTCTTTCGTCATTTTTTATTAGATCAACAGATTTCCCGGTATGTGATATACCTAATGTATTAGGAATATTTCCAGTAGAATCATCAATTCTAACTTCTAGATTTAAAGAATCATAAAGACCTGAATTAGATATCTTGTAGTACACACCATTGATTAATACATAACCAAGTGTTGGTGTAGTACTCATCTGTTTATATGTTGGAATTGCAGTTGTTGGTTTATTTGGATTTACTAAAGACGTCACTTCTGTAAATTTAACAATATTATTAGATATTGAACTTATTTCACCAAAACCTGAATCTATATCGTCCACATAAAGACCGAAATACCTGTTAATGCTATAATCACCAGAATCATTATCATCAAATAAAAATTCTAAGTTTAAAAGATTAGCACATAAAATATTGTTTCTTCTAAAACCGTCTGTGATAAAGTCATTGGCTTCAATCAAAGCTTTATCAGTCTCTATAAAATCTTTGTAGATATATTCGCCCTTACTAGTTAATTCACCAGAAGATAGATCAATACCATTATAGTTAGTAATTTCATTTTTACCAAACGAAACTGTAATAGGTGATTTAGGGAATGTCTCTTGTTGTACATGTGACCTAATATATTTACCCAAGTTTGATTTTTTAGATAAATCAAAAGTCTTGATAATCTCAGCGTTCCTTAATATCTCTTGAATTCTATTAACGTTATCTAAAGTAACACCAGATGCATCAACACCCCCTGGGTTTTTAACTTTAAATATAACAAAATTCTTTGGCATATTATTATCAGCCCAAATAGGTGCAAACATTCTATAACTCTCATCGTAGTTTTTAGAATAATTATATGTAGTACCATATTGATACTCTTCCTCTATTTGTTTATTATAAGAATCTAATACCGTTAAGTCCGACTCAGATCTTTTAGTTAAATAAACAAGATCAGATGTTGTGCCATTTTTCTTAAAGAAATTAGCAACATCAGTTGAGTAATTACCATTAGGATTTATTGGACTCTTTTTGTATTTTATACCAGCTAAATCTTTACTGGCACTAATACTTTCCATATAAACTGAACCGTCTGAACTCGTAACGAGTTTAACATTACCTGATAATTTAGGGTTAGTTCTTAATAGAGGTTTAGCTACATGGTCTAATTTATAGTTAGTTTCTGTTTTAAAGTTTGGTCCAGCAGAAACAGTTTCATAACCTTCAACAAACGGGAAAGTATATGTAGTTTTAATCTTTGAATTATCACCTATAATACATGAACTAGATGCTGTACTTTCATACACATCAACTTTAACTTCACTACTTAGGCCTATTTCAACACCAGTTGAAACAACTGGTCTTTGTTGAGATGTGATACCCGAATCCTTAAGCAGAGTAACAGCATCGTCAATATCTTCTGCGATTATTTTAACACTATACTCCAAACAGCTATCAAAGCCGCTGGTCTTAATTACATTACCAAATGATAAAGTATCAATAAATGTTTTTATATAGCTATCAGCATCACTAGAAACGCTTGTGTGTAGGCCATCGATGACATATATCGGCCAGAATAAAGTCTCTGTATTATTACCAGCATCTGGTCCTTCTATTTCTGGATCTAATGAATAAAAACCATAAAATACATTTACATCATTTACACTAGGCTCCGGTCTAGATATTGTATTATTAGTTATATTGGGCTTTATATAAGTTGAACACTGACCCCTGGATACTATGTTTGATCCAGAAACAGTAAGTCCGCTTGAGTCATAACCGTACCATTTTAAATTAGCACCATCACCTGGATTTTCCCAAATTAAATAGCCAAAACCGTCATTAAATACATTTGATTCAAATAAATCCAATTGGTCTTCATTAGTTGCCCCTAATTCCGTTTTATAAATAGGCGTATTAGATTGAGCTAATCCTAAAAGATCAGTAAATGGTGCAACACCATCTGGTCTAACATACCATAAAGTAGTTCCTATAGCAACTCCATTACAAAATTTATTTATAGTAGGATCTGATAATGTTGTTTTTTTAACGCCTTCTAAACTATATGTAATATTAATAGTATCTTCTTCACAAAACCATTCAAGCGTGCCATTAGAAGTTAAACCCCAATCATTAACCAAAGACCTTTTATAATATAAACCGGCTGGAGTTTCGCTGTAAATACCGCTATCAATTAAACCTATGGTACTAGTACCTCCAGTACTCGTATATAGATCTGAATAATATTTACTAATAAACAACGGTGTGTTGTCAGCTACTAATTGAGCAAGCGTTTTTTGAGATGTACCGTCATACCATAATGTTATTTCTTGATAATCTTCGGCACAATGTGTTATTGTGTTAGTTGCATACAAAACCACAGTAGAACTAGAGTTCACTGAACTAGTACACGGAATAATACCATTAGTTGCAATTTGACCACTATTATTAATTTTTAATACGCTCGTGGTGCCATTGGCGACACTATCGATATCCGAGACTGTAATATACACATCTGTCGCGTTCGGTGGCGTAAACTTATTTAATAAAGCAGGATCATAAAAAATAGAATCACCGTCAGATAACTGAGAAACATTATTTGCTTGTGTGGTGCTACCGTATCCAATCGTCGGTGTTTGAGCAATACACATTACATCAGGATCGCTACCAAATGAACTTATCTTAAAACTAAATATAGGAGAATATTCAACCGCAATATTAATAGTTGTTGGCGCAGATTCAGCACCTTTGGAATCAATAGCTTTAATTATCCAACTATCAGTGCCAAAATAACCTGCATTAGGTGTATATGTAACTTTTATAGAAGTGTTATCGTTTGGAACAAATGATATAGTTCCATTAGGTGTTGCAGTTATTTGTGCAAACGATACTGAATCACCATCAGCATCTGTTGCATTTATAATAAACGTACCGGTAGTGTTTTGAAAAACACTTGGACTAGTTGCAGTTATAACTGGTGCAGAATTCTCTGGATTAATAATTATAGTAGCAGGTGCAGATGTTTGATTTGCAGTATCTGTTACTGTAAACGTAAATGAATCAGAACCTATCTGTGTTGAAGTATGTGTATAAGTTACTATATTACCTACAATGGTATATGTGCCTCTAGTAGGCGGTGTTACTATATTATATGTTAAATTATTAGTATCGAAATCATCAGAACCAGATAATGTAATAGTAACTGTACCGCTCCATGCCACACTATATGTTGCACTAATAGCAGTTGGCGGATTATCCGATGTTGCAGTTGGTGTAGGGGTAGGTGTAGCCGTCGCAGTAGGCTCCGGAGTCGGAGTTGGATCTGGAACAGGCGTTGCAGTTGGCGTAGGCTCTACTACTTCAGTTGCAGTTGGCGTAGGAGTTGGTACCACACACGTCTCAATAGATGCCACATTACCGTTAGTATCGATTTGTAACACTATAGAATCATCGCCTAATTGCCACCAACGATCTTGTCCATCAAATTGTGTCCCGATTTCTAACCCAGGGGTCGTAAATAGTTGTGTGCCTACTAATAGATCGCCATTATGAAATAATTCAGTTGTTGCGCCAGTAGCCACACATGCCAATACAGCAGTTGGATAACCTAGATCAGTTTTTAATACGATTGATGCCATTTAGTTAAATCTTTTTATACACAGTCCGTCTGTCTGTATTATATATCCAGATTTATTATGTGGCGAATCTCGTCAACTTTGCGGCTCTAATAGAATTTAAGTTTTTACCCTTAGGACTATATTTAGCGAATACTTCTAGATCAAATGAGAACTGTTGATCATATTTATCAAAGATATCTAAACCAATCTTTTTAGTATATGTCAAGTTAGGGAATTTTAGTTTAGCCTGTCCACCGATTCTACCAATATCGCTTGATGCATCATTACCATAATAATCAGTCATTCTATATTGGAATATGATATCAACAGATAATGCATTGGAATTATCTAATGTAGCTACTCTACCCTTAATTTCTTTTCTGCTCTGTTTGCTGTCACCGTCAACACTCAGTGTATTTAAGTTAATTGGTGATAAGAATAAGAAAGCCCCACACGAACGACCACCTAAAAGGTATTGATCATTGGCATCAAATGACATTTTAAAAGTTCTATCACCTTCTGTTATTAAATTAGAAGTTTTTTGGAATGCTAATTGTTTAGTAGCTTTAATTGAATCAACGGCAGATGGTGAAAAAGAATCTCCAACCAATGTGCTATTAAATACAAACGAAGTTCCACTAGCATATGTTGCGCTTATAGGCATCGTGTATATTGCATTATTAACCATTGATTGTATATTAGCCTGTTGCTCACCATCGCTAACATTACTTGCGTTTACTGCAACTTCTTGTGCATCAGCATATAAGTTTTCTAAATCAGGGTGGTCTTTATGAATAAACAGACCGTTGTTGTAATTTGCAGAACCTATTGATGCAGATGATGAAATACTACATACATCAACCTTTGCCGGTGAAAATTCTCCGCTTAAGTTAGTTACTCCACCGTTATTGTATCTACCAAAAGTTCCTGTCCATATAAAATCAACAGATGTACCATTACCAGTTGGAGCAATTAATGCTACATCTGAAGTCAACGGTTGGAATGCCGCATAATTTAGTGAGTATTCATAGTTGTCTAATGAAGCAAGGCTAGTAGATAATAGAGACTCTGTTATGTATAATGGGTTTTGATTAGAAACATCCATAAATCTAGAGTATACAAATTGCCCACGTCTTTGTGCCGATTGGTATGGTGCTTCAGCCAATAAATCATAAGATTGAATTGACTTAGAATCTATGTTTTGATACTGAATAGGAACCAAATCATATTTACCTTCTGATGTGTAATAGTTATCTGAGCTTATTTTATTATCAGTATCGTCATTTAATGTAACACCAAACCCGTTATCTGCAATTGCAGAACCCGCAGCAGAAGATCTGTATGCCGGTAGATTTCTATCACCAACCAATCTAGAAACTAATTCTAATTTAGTAGCCTTGGTGTTTTCTAATAAAAGTTTAAATGTTTTAGTAACAATATGCCCTTTCTTAACTGTTAAACTTGCAACCTCATCTGCATAATATCCGGCGAAGATTTGATTTTTAGTACCATTATTAATAACAGTAACCGTACCGTCCTCATCCATTATTTTAACAACTAATTCACCGATTTCAACCTCAACCGTACCCTTAAGGGCAGCTATTTGTGCTTCTAATTCGGCAATCTTATCATATACTGAAATTGGTTTTTGTTCAGCCGAAAGAAAACCAGATGCAATACTCGTAGCGCTATGTGCATAATACTTTTCATTAGCACTAAAACTATCATCAATATGAGTAAATACACCCTTAGATGTTAATTCTTCTGAAATTTTAACAGCAGCAGTTTCTGCGGCATTTGACAATAATAAAGATTCAACATTAGTCGTATCAATTTCAGCAATAGGGAAATCAATAGTGATTGCTTCTGACCAATCAGAATAAATTGGGTTGGCGGGATAACCAGCTTCAGAAACTGATTTAACTCTAATCTCTACCAATTCACCCTCGTTAATTGCGATATCTAATTGGTTAAAGTTAACCTCTTGTGCATCTTCAACCAAACTATCTTGCCACTCAAATTTATTTGTAGATGAGTTTCTATATCTGTCTCTAGCTTTAGTTTTAATTTCATTCCAATTTGAGAATACGGCTGTTTTCTCTCTAGTGCCTTCAGTAAACGGAAGTTGAGTAACCTCACCCGCTTTACCGCTAGTAGACAAGTATCTATATTGTATAACAAATTGTACAATGTTTTGATCTACTGTATCTGCAACTTTTTTTGCACTAGGTACAGACCAGAAACCTCTAACTCTGTATTTAGGCGTAACATTAGTTGCATTAGTACCTGATGCTAAAGATTGAATTTGATTAACAATACTATTATAAAGATTAGTTTCGCTAGTTCTCTCGGTAATAAGAGAGTTTAATTCATTTTTGTCTTTATCCTTTTGGATATTAGATTCATATTTCTTAGTAGAAATCTCAGATCTCTTTTTAACAATAGTTTCATCTAACTTCTTAATCTTTTCCTCAACGTTAACCTTATCAGCTGAAAGTTTCTTAATCTTGTCAGCCGCGTCATTCGCTGTTAGGTGCGAGTTAATTTGTACTACCTTAAAGTTGTTAAGATCTAATGTTGGAGAGTCTGGGGTAATACCCTGTGCAGCCGGTGGGATAGCATCCTCTTTGAGTGCACTGATATATCTACCAAAGTCAGCAACTTCAGTTTTGTAATAGTCATCAAGTCTAATTTCTGAACCATTGACCTGAACCAATGTTAATTCATTTGTATATAAGCCAATACCAGGTGACCAGTTTTCAGCTAAGATTTTTGAATCAGGATCTATCGCCTTAACAAAGACTAACATTCTCTCATTAAATCCTACATTAAGATCAATGTTTAAATTAGCAGCATCATTTTTATAGATACCTAATTGATTTGCACCGATTTTTATAGATTCATAGCCCTCAATTGTTAATAGCTCAACTTGATTAGTAGATCCATCGACACGAGTAACGCTATACCTAGTATTCTTAGTACCACTTTGAACCATCAGCTCATCGCCTACTTTTAATACCTCAGTATCTTTAAGGTCTTTAGTAGCATCTGTATATGTTAATTTATCAAGCGTATATAATTTTATAGCTCTTTTAGTAGTAATACTATCAACTACAACTTCTCTCTTAGAATTATTAATTTTTAGAACATCAAACTTACCAGTAAACTGAGCGTTTCTATATGGCATGTCACGAGTGTCCTCGTCTAATGTATATGAAAGATTGTTATTACTAATTTCTTTAATTACAGTTGAGTAATTTAAACCCTCTTTGTTTTTGTAATTAGCATTGAAAAATTCAACCGATACCGCACTAGTAGAATCGATTAAGATTCTTTTAACTAAGACCCTTTCAGTATTATTAGGAATTTGACCACTAACATTAATACTAGTAGTTAACAATGGATTTAAGAAATCCTCAAAGAAATAGTTTGCTTTAGTTGCAAAATTTACAGGTCTAGTAAAGCTAGTAATATCATTAGCTGGCGTTTTAAGTGTAGAAGTAATAATATTTTGGTAAGTACCGTCCGGTAACTTAATCCTAGTATTACCCTTACCTAACCCAGATAATGATTTTAAATTCGTGTCTAATCTCTCTAGTTCTCTCTTCATGTAACCAAACGATGGCACATAAACAGTTTTAGTCCCATCAGTAGTTAGTATCTCAAGAGGTACATCTTTCTGATCGGTTGTAATCGCCTCATTAATTCTCTCAAATGTCTTTAAGGAATTTGTATTGATTTCAAGTAGTTTCTTGAGCGAATTAGAAATAGAGTTGTTAGTATTCATATTATCTTAAAATATCGGCTTCAAATTGATAGTTTGCAGGATCAATGCATACTAATTCAATATATGGTTTATTTGTTATTAATTGTGTTGCATCTATATCAGCTATCAATTGATCATATCCAGTAGTTCCACTAGTCCAGATTTTGATATTATTGCCTGACATATTTATTGCGTCAAATGTAATTTTAAAAGTTTGTCCGCTTTTCCATGCGACTAAACTATCATCAATGTATATATTAAGATCACTTTCAGGATCAGAAATTGTTCCATCCGGTTTTCTAATTAAGCCCTTAAGACTTAATCTATTTGTAAACAGATCTAGCCTGGTCCAAATAGCAAATTTAACTGAACCGTTACCAACATCACCTGCATCAAACCACACACTGTCAGATAATTGAGTAGCTACCGCTTTACCTGCTATATTCCATAAGTAAACATTATTTAACGCATAGCCATCTACCGTGCTGTTAATTTTAATTTTATTAGGAATGGTCTTATCAACTTCTGTACCCTTGCCGGCAAATAAAACATCAGTGTTATATTGTAATTCTACTGGAATAGTGCCATCAATCAGAGAGTTAATTTTATTATGTGCTTTAGTAATTAGATCTAAAAGCGAATTTGAGTCCGCTAGTTGAATTGAACTATCTTGAAATTCTTGTTCCAATGACGCAACTCTATTTAATAAAGAAGCACTTTGCTCAGATGCTGTAACCAGATTTTCAATACTGTCAAGTCTTTCGCCTATTTTAGCATATCTATTATTGGCTTGTAATAAAAGTTCTGTTGCATTTTCTAACGCAGTCGTAGTGTCCATGAATAAATCCATAGAAAACGTTGTAAAGTCATTTACACTAGTTTCTACACCAACATTATCAAGTGATGAATTAAATTTTAGATTTAATTTTAACGAGAACGCGTTACCATTAAGGCCAGTAACCTCATTTGGTTTATATTTAATCTGTTCGTTAATTTTAGAACCAGGTCCATAAGAATCTTGAATATCATCAAGAATTAAGATACCATATAAGTTAGTCGCTCTATTGGCTGGCACTGACTGGCTATAGATGTCATAGTATACAAGAATGGCATTAAAAGTAAACTGTTGACCCTTTTTAGCAAAGTCAAGTAATGATTTAATTTCAGGATTTGTGTTAATCTCCTCATATGCATTAGCATCAAACTGAATACCTACACTGTTGGTAGCATTAGTTTGAATGTCATAATAAGCTCCGCTATTTAATGTATAGCTATCAACAATTGCATTAATATTAATATTAGGATCAGGGTGTGTTTGACCCTCTCTGCCCTCGATATAATCAGATGCATATAATTTAGTAGCTGTAGTATTATAGTTTGTTGGCTTAAATAAAACAGTAGGTGTATAACCAACCGAAGTAGGAACATTAATATAAACTTCGTGATATGTATTGCCTTGATATGCAACATCATTCTCAACATCAATAGTTCCTAAATATTTAACAACTCTATCATAGTTCTCACTAGCAAATACCCCATTAACCTTTTCGGTATAGTTACCTAATAGAGTTTGATTAGAATCTGCCGTAATAAAATCAATAGCACCTAACGAAGATAACCATTTAAAGAAAATCTTTTCAGAATCGGACTGTAAAAGAATCGGATCATAGTCGTCATCTTTTAACAAAAGCTCTTCCATGTTCAATGCATAGTTCTGGAATGTCTGCGCGAAATCAACATTCGGCATGCCAGCAACATAAGCTTGACCCGAAGGTTGCTTAAGATTTAATTCAAAGTCTATTGTGTTAGAACCATTAACTGAATCAGTAAAATCTGGAAGATCTAACAAAGCATATTTGCTAAACTCAAAATTTAAGTCTGAACTATTAAAGGCCCTAGTCATATCTCTCGCAGAAGATGCGAAAGCATACATTGTGCCACCCATGGGCTGCGGTATTCTAACTAGTGGAGTTGCCATCTATTAATTAAATTTTGTTTTTATACTATGTTAGTATTATGTGATGAAATAACGTACCATTTGTTATTAAAACATCTTAATGTTACTGTTGAGTTTTTATCCGTAAGCGCAATATTGTCTGCCCCAAGTGAGCCTAAAATAGATATAGAACTACCAACCGTATTAATAACAGTTACTTCTTGACCATCTACTGCTTCGGGCAATGTAAAGTTAGCGTCAACAAAATATGTAATTGCAGTGATTGACGTTGGTGTAACTTGTGTAGTTGGTATATCTATAGTACCTAATACCCCGCTTTTAACTAATGTTCCATTAAGTTTAGCAACGTTGCTAATAGTAACTGGTGTATTAAACGCAGCTCCTAAACTATTAACAGAAAATAAACTTGTACCGCTTAATAAAACTAACAACTCTGCGGTCGTTACTTTAGATGCTCCGCTTAAAGCTGAAGTTGTTGGGTTTAATAGAGCCGTAACAGAAGCTAACTCATCATTTAGCAACTCAAAATTACTATTGATGATCGGTCTCGATGAAGATACTGAATCAGTACCTAAAATTTCAGTGATGTTTGCCATTTTATTGTTTTTATTATTTTACTTTTAACATGTTTCGTTTTACAACGTTTTTATTGCCGTGGGTGTCTTCCGCCTCTAATTGAATTGAATAGTATCCAGGTTCTTTAAAGATGTAAGTCAGCCACATATTATTATAGTATATATCAGTGATTTCTGGGTTAGTTATATTTGTGATAGTCCATTTGGCATTTTTTCTACCAGGGAACTTTGAAATATCAGTTGAAATCGTAATATGTGTTGATCTTTCAACTTCGGCATAGTCTGTGAACACTCGAGTATCGTCCCATGTTGGGTTAAAATGTTCAACGTGGGTCTCACCACTAACGTTTGAATTAGAAACAGGGTTTAAATTAAAATCTCCACCAATATAATTGATGGGATCCACATAATTACCCTGTTGCTGGATATAATTTTGAGCCCCGGGACTTATTTTTATAATAGAAACAGTTTCAAAATCATAGGTTCTTGAATATTCCCAACCAACCGCTAAAATAAATCTAAATACATCGCTAATACCGTTATCATCTAGATCTTCGAACACTGCGTTGTAGTTAAACTTACTTATAATAGGATCCGTACTAGCGTTTAATTCATCCATTATTTGTTTCCATCCATTTACATCGTTAACTGTAGTTGGTGTTGCATTTGTTATAATATGTTGTCCGGTAGAAATTACACCTGTTTTAGGGTCTCTATATTTAATAACTAACGTATCGCCTTGGCGAATATCATTAATTTTAAAACTAGAAGTTAAATCCGGGCCAACTCTCATAAAATTCCAAGCTAAATGTTTGCTATCGCCATATGTAAACGTAGATTCATCCCACGTGTAAGGTCCTGTAGTTTCACTAAAACCAGTCTTAGAATAAATATCCATATATCTTCTAACAGTAGAGAATCTTATACCTTGATCTTCTTCAAAGTGAATATAGTTTGCCCTATCTAATGTTAGATATAATGTAGCAATATCTTCGTCAATCGTAGTAAGATTATCCTGTGGTGAATTCCAATAACCACCTGATTTTGACCATGGTAGTTTTTTAGCATCCCATGATTGATCTTCTAACCACTTATAGATTCCGTAAAGTTCTAAATTCTTTAATTTAATATCTATAACGTCATTCATCCTATAATGAGATCTATGTCCAAATAGGTCATACGTCCTCATCTCCACATTATAAGTGTCAGCGTACGGTAATATCAATGGAAGTATTAAGTAGTCATCAATGGCTCCCCTGTATGTCTGGTTGTAGCCCCTGTCTTTACTTGTAATAACCCATTCAATTTCATAAACCCATGCCTTCCACCAGTTATCCCAAGTTACCTTAAGATTTGAATTGGCATCCACTGCATCTTCCCATGTGAAAAGAGCTTCGTCCCAGATATCATCAAAGGATTCTGTTCCATCTAAAAGAACTGGACACCCAATTGGAATATTAGGGTTATAAGAATGAAGTTCTCTATCATGATATGTTTCATAAAAAGTATTAATTATACTCTTTAATTCAATTCTATTTGCAGTGGTTAAATCATCTTCATTACCGATTCCTAAATTTAAGAATAAGTTATAATTATTAGTATCATCATTTTGGTCCAAAATAGGCTTAAGAACCATTGACATGTCTTCAATAAATAATTGTTTATCGTTAGGGAAAACATTAAACTTAATATCATGACCTTCACTGAAAAAACTAATCGGGTTTTGATTGTTCCAAACGTTTAGATTTCTCTGATCAAAATAATCACCTTCGGCGGTAATATCTATAATCCTCGCTTGTAGTGGTAAGTACTCTTTTTGTAATTTATTCTTTAAACCATATAGTTTAATTAAGATTTCCTCTGGCGTATAATCGAATGTTTCTGTTACATTAGGAATATCCCACTCATCAAATGTACCATTAGGTTCATTCAATCTATAAACAAGACTAAATTTACTAGTCTTCTTCATTGTATTGGATGGTAACTTAAATGCTAATCTTTTTCTGGTAGCCTCACCTCTAACTGAAGAATGCGGAACTGGAATCGCAAATAATTTACCGAAATTCTTAACCGAATTATCTATATTTAACCAGTATTCTTTTAATGTAATTTTATCATAACCAAAAAAGTCGATTGCATTTAAAACCGCTTTATATGTACCAACAAATGGCTTAATATTATGTAACTCTAAAAGTAACTCTTTTCTTTTTCTGTTTAAAAGAATATAATCAGGCGACATTTCGCTAATGTCATGATCTTTAAATAACATAAAATCAGCTTCACCTAATGTTGCTCCAAAATTAGAAAGTAAAACTTTAAGTCTTTCATCCTCGGCAACCACTTCACCGTAAAATTCAATTACAGCAATAAGAGTTCTAACACCATCAGACAATTCATATACATTTAAGTTTCTAAGATGAGGTCCCTCTTTAGTAGAATTTAACGCTATATTAAGTTGAATAGCTACATTACTTTGAGCGTTTAAGTGTTTAACACCATCTGTGATTTGATCAATATTTGAATTATCAATTAAATCAGTAACATATGTTTTTAATTCTTTAACAACAGGAATATTACCAGTGTGGTCTATATCATATAGAGTAATATCTTTGCTATCTCTGCTATTAAATTCCTCCCACTCAAATACAAACTTGGTTGGATTAGCAGTTTCTGCGACTGGAAAATTTATGCTTGGATCACCATTAAAGATACACTCTTCTAGAATAAACAGATTGACCGTCTCGTATAAACCAGCAGAAACTTCCGCCAAGTGGATCGTACCTTGATATACCCCGAGGTTATCTGTCTCGAAGTTTAAATCATACTCTAATCCCTTAAAAAATCTTAAATTATTATACATTATCTAGTTTGATTGTCGTCTTTTTTAACGGTATAATTTTTGTAATTCTTTAAATACCTAGTTCCTTTTAAAAGATTCTTAATAGCATCTTCTAAAAAGATTAGAAAATGTTGCATTGTTTGATTTCTTTGGATGTGACCAGAAAGTGATCTACCT
>ENA-OREM01000895-OREM01000895.1-marine-metagenome-genome-assembly--contig:-NODE-895-length-16923-cov-5.879675_pt1 | contig 16923 bp, 11 predicted proteins | sample MGYA00248623_ERZ508561 | MGnify/ENA primary metagenome ERZ508561 (study PRJEB26227, sample SAMN06264494) | marine metagenome | isolation source: Columbia River Estuary | place: USA:Columbia River Estuary...
GCGCCTGCTGAAGCGCCTGCCGAAGAAATTGCCGCCGCTCCAGAAAAATTGCACAACAACATCACCGAAGCCGAAATCATCGAAGGCTGGGAACTCCTATTCGACGGCCAATGCATGGGCAATTTTCGCAAGTACGGGGATACCGTGATCGGCAAAGCTTGGGTTATGCAGGATGATGCCCTGCACCTAGACGCAAGCATCAAAGACGACTGGCAAACCAATGGCGGTGGTGATATCGTCTACCAAGATTTCGACGGTTCCATTCGCGAGTTTGAAAACTTCCACTTCAAGGGCGAATGGAAAGTTGCTGAGCGCGGAAATTCAGGCATCATCTACCTCATTCACGAGGACACCGAGCAGTACCCGTACTGCTGGATGACCGGACTTGAAATGCAAGTCCTCGATAATGGTACCGATTCTACAGAAGGCCACCCAGATGCAGCCATCCAAAAGCACCGCGCAGGAGATCTCTATGATATCAATGCCGCTCCGGAAGGCGCTGCCAAGCTCGCTGGCGAGTGGAACCAGTTTGAAATCATCGTTCAAAATGGGCACCTCACGCAAATTCTGAATGGCGTCGTAACTGTGGACCGCGACCTCTTTGACGATCAGTGGCGTGCCGATGTTGCTGCTTCGAAGTTCCATGAGTGGGCCGGCTTTGGCACCTACACCAAAGGAGGCATCGCCTTGCAGGACCATGGCGATAAGGTGTGGTACCGCAACTTGAAGATTAAAGCGCTAGCATCTACAAAAATTGAGGCGACTGAACGAGACGAGACTGATACCATAATCGGATCAGAGTTGGATTAATTTTCGCGCCCGAAAATTTTCCTAGAAAAGCAAAAACCCGGCGCCGGAGGGCGCCGGGTTTTTTTGTGAGAAGCGTACATTTACCTCATGGCCCAATACCACCACAGTAAAGGCATTGTTTTAAGCGCGCTGAAGTACGGCGAAAGCAGTAGAATTGTGCGTGTGTACACGGAGGAGTTTGGTGTATTGAGCTTTTTGGTGAACAGTGTAGGCAGTAAACGCGGCGTGGTGCGCAGCTCCATGGTGTTGCCGCTCTCGCTATTGGAATTGGTCCATACGAATAAAGGGGAGGGAAAGTTGGACCGGATTAAGGAGGCGAAGATGGACCTCACCTACACGACCATTCCTTACGATCCTGTGCGCAATGCGCTTGCGCTGTTTCTTTCGGAGCTCTTTCAAAAAGTGCTGCAAACGGGGGAGTCGAATGCGGAAAAGTTTGATTATGTACGCTCCGCGTGCCTAGCATTGGATACTATCGATCCTATTCCACCTGCTTTTCACCTGGCCGTTTGGGCCCGATTAACGACCTACTTGGGGTTCGCGCCCAACCTAAAAGCATCTAATGGGACCAATTATTTTGACCTCCACAACGGCAACTTCGTCACAGAACCGCCCCTTTTACACGCGTACCTTCAACCAGAAGCGAGTCAAAACTTGCGGGTCGCATTAGAATGGAATTTTAACGGGCCGTTGGGCATATCCAAGCAGGGCCGATCGGATTTAATGGAGGGATTAAGTCGTTACATGAACATTCACCTCGACGGATTTGGCACATTCAAGAGTTTAGAGGTGCTGAAGGAGCTCTTCGTATAGCGATTGTGTTTTCATAAAATCCATAGATTTCGGTCGAAATTCACAGAAAACCTCAATAAATCGGCGAAAAACGAATGGAAATGAGTCAAAACCGGCCAAAAATCGTAAAAAACGCGACACTCTGACACCCGGGCGCGGTTGGTAGGATATTTGCTATTTTAACCGCATAATTAATTCTAAAAGAACTACATGAATAATTCTTTTCCAAAGTGGTTGATTCCTGCATTTGCAGCCTTCCTACTAATCCTAGTGTTTTCATCACGACTTTTCGTCAAAATTGAATCCGGTGAAGCGGGTGTTCAATACGATTTGGTTGCCGGCCTCAAGGTAGACCGCGTCTATGACCAGGGTCTAAAAATAATTGCGCCTTGGAACCGCATGTTTGTTTACAGCACGCGTATTCAAGAAGACCGTTCTGTAATGGAGGTACTTAGTGCGAACGGTTTGACCATACGCGCCGAACTCTCGTACCGTTACCGTCCCATCCAAGAAAAAATTGGCTATTTGCACAATGAGGTAGGCGAGAACTACCATGAGCGTATTATCATTCCAGAAATTCGTTCTGCGACGCGTGAAATTATAGGTAAGTATTTACCGGAAGAACTGTACAGCTCTAAGCGCGACAGCATTCAGACTGAGATCTTTTTGCTTGCGGCAGAACGTATCAAAGGCAAGTATATTGAGCTTGATGCTGTTTTGATTCGCGATGTAGGTTTACCAGACAAATTGAAGCAAGCGATCGAGCGTAAGCTAGAACAAGAGCAGGTTTCATTGGAATATGAATTCCGCTTGACTCGTGCTCAAAAAGAAGCAGAGCGCCAGCGTATCGAAGCAGAAGGTAAGGCTGTGGCAAACCGCTTGTTGAGCCAGTCACTCACGGATAAAATTCTTCGCGATAAAGGAATTGACGCTACATTAAAATTAGCAGAGAGTCCTAATAGCAAAGTTATTGTGGTCGGGGGTAGTGATGGATTGCCATTGATTTTGGGCAATAACTAATCCTACAACACATTATATTTCAGATAGAAAGGCGGCCACATGGCCGCCTTTTTTTATATTCGGAGTGCCCGTCGACCTAAGACTGCGATAGAAACGAACGAATACTTTAGCGAATGGACTTGCATGTTGCGTTATCTCCTGGAGATGTACTGTACTGGTTTGGCTGGGCTGCAGCACTGTTTGTCATCCTATTCCCGCTATGGCTGGGTGGCCAATTAGGCGTTTTAGCACGAAGAAAGTTTGAACGCGGTTGGGCACTTGTTTTAGTGGGCGCTTACCTCGCGATGACGGGTCTTTCCATTTCGCGGGGCGAATTCAGTTGGGGCAGTTCTTTGCTCTTCCACATGTGTGGTTTTTCTCGCTTACTGCTCATAGGTTACTTTTTTACCGGAAAACGCTGGATGGGAGAATTGGTCACTTTCACCGGTATTGCTGGTGGCTTGCAGAGTTTGCTTACTCCGGAGTTTACCCACGGAATTAATGTGGTTTACGCCTTTGACTACTACGTAAACCACGCATCCATCATCGCGGTGGGCTTTTACATTATTGTGGTACAGCACAATCGCCTCAAGAAGTGGGCGTGGCTGCGAAGTTTTGGCCGAATTCAACTTATGGCACTCATAGCCTTGGGTATAAATCTTCTGACCGGCGGTAACTACATGTACCTCATGGAGCCGCCCATAGCAGACAATCCACTCATTATCACCAGTGAAAACTTCGCTTTCCTACATGTGCTTTTCTTTGAGGTCTTCGCCGCAATAAATTTCTGGTTGATCGAATTGCTCTTGCGTCGCATTCACGTTAAAAATAGCCTCGGTTACCGGGCCGTTTAGGGCGTTAACACATCTCCAACAGTTTGGGCGACAGAAGTGCCTTATATTCGCGTGGCTTTGCATAAAATTGCCGAGCTTTTAAACCTTTTGACCTCAATACGCGTCTACTAGACATGAAGAACCTAAGCACTACCTTTTTACTTATCCTCACCGTGTTTTTGACCGGAACACTACACGCCCAACAACCGGGCAGTGAAAGAGGAGGAAATTTTGACCCATCTAAGCTCCCGAAAATCGGCGTTTTAACCGGAACATTGGTCGATGACAAAACCCAGGAACCCTTAGCCTACGCAGCGGTTAAAGTCACCCACAAAATGAGTGAAGAACTCGTTACCGGGGGAATGACCAACGAACGCGGACAGTTCAAAATCGAAGGCATTACGCTCGGTCCTAACGTGATCGAGTTCGCGTACGTAGGATACAAAACGAAGACGCAGGAAGTACGTTTAGGGCGTGAAGGTGTGGAGCAGAATTTAGGTGAAATTGGTCTGCAGCATTCTGGAGTGGAGCTTGATGAAGTTACAGTTGCGGCCGAACGCCAATTCATGACCAACGAGATCGATCGAAAAGTCTACGATCCATCGAAACTTATTTTGAGCAAAACGGGATCCGCAAGTGATATCCTTGAAAATATACCGTCGGTGGAATTAGACCTTGATGGAAACATTACGCTTCGTGGCTCGAGTGCCGTGCGTATTATGATTGACGGACGTCCATCGCGGTTCACAGGTGAAGACCTTACTGCGCTATTGCAAAGTTTGCCAGGGAACAGTGTGGAGAAGATCGAAGTAATGACCAACCCGAGCGCGAAATACGATCCGGACGGTACGGCAGGTATGATCAACATCGTATTGAAGAAATCGGCCTTACAAGGACTGAACGGCTCAGTCAATACCTCCTATTCAGGTGCTGACCGCGTTCGTGCCGGTATGAACCTCAACTACAAGGTGGATAATGTGAATTTCTTCTTCAATGCGGGTCACAGTTCAGGGTTTACACCGCGCAATTCATGGGCGAATCGTGAAAATTACCTTACGGACGGAACGTACAGCTTCGAACAAATCACCAAAGGTTTGGCGGGTCGCAATGGAAACAACATAAAAACGGGAATGGATTGGACCCCGAACGACAAACACACCTTCACGCTGCAAGGAACGATCAACCAAGGTTTGCGTCCGCAATCGGAAGAAAAAACTACGGATTGGACCACACCTACATACATTTATACCATCCTTCAAGCCAATGAAGAAAACGGCATTCGCTGGAACAACAGTGCGGACCTCATTTATGATTACAAGCCCAAGAAAGGGGAGGAACTAAATGTCCGATTCAGCTATACCGACGGCAATCGCAATGACGATATGGTTTTTGAACAAGATACCCTCAACGCGGGCAACGTCAAGGCCCCGTCGATGCGCTATTCCACCGTTAGTTTTGGCGACCAGTGGGAATTCAATGGTCTCGTAGATTACGTGAAGAAGTGGAATGACGACCGCAAGCTCGAGGCGGGTGTAAAAATGATTCTTCGCGACGATCTTGACGGCTTCAATAGAACGAATACTGACATCAACACGGGCATTGCCACTTTAGACCCCCTTTCTGTAAATGAATTTTTATACTCTGAAGATATTTTCGCTGCCTACGCAAACTACGGCTTCAAAAAGGGTCCATGGGGCTTTCAGTTGGGCCTTCGTGCGGAACAAGCGAACATCGAAGCGACACAAATCACGCAAGATTCTACGTTCGTCAATGACTATTTTCAAGTATACCCGAGCGCATTTTTAACCTACGAAATTGCTCGTGGTCGTGAACTTAACTTTAGCTACAGTCGTCGAGTGCAACGCCCAGGCGGACGCCAGCTCAATCCTTTCATAGATTACAGTGATCCATTCAATCTCCGTCAAGGAAACCCATACCTCCTTCCGGAATTTACCGGTTCGTATGAAGTGGGCTACACGCATATTTTGAAGAAAGGCAAAACCTTAAATGCAAACGTTTATTTCCGTGATAAAAGCAACCTCATCACTTGGTTCAGTCAGGTCGATACCAACGGGATCAATACGACGACGCACAAAAACCTCAACAATGGTGAAGACGCTGGGATGGACTTTAGCTTCCGTGGACGTATCGGCACCAAAGGCGCTTTTGCAACGCTTGGCGGAAATTACTTTTATAGCCAGGTCAGCGGTGATATCGACGGCCGCGGCTGGGTTAATAGCGGGTACGGTTTTGGTTTGAACACCATGGTAAGTACGCCGTTATGGAAAGGCGCGAGCCTTCAAATTATGGGGAACTACCGCAGTAAACGCGTGATGGCGCAAGGCATAGGTCGTCCGTTTTATTTCATGGGCGGCAGCATCAAACAAGGTTTCATGAATGACCGATTAAACCTATCGATCAATTGCCGCGATCTCTTCAATACCATGGGTTGGAACTACGAATCCATGGGCCCCAATTTCTACCAAGAGGGCCAGTTCCGTTGGAGCAACCGCATCGTTGAAGCTGGCCTTACCTACAACTTTGGCGAAGTACAACGCCGCCGTCGCCAGATGGACCGCGGAAGTGGTGGAGGCGCTATGGATATGGACATGTTTTAACGGTTAAAGCCGTCAAACTACTAATTAATTATAGAATTAAATAAACTACTCTGATACTTCGGTAGAATATGATCACCGTCACGAAAGAGGGAGTCTGGTACTTCATGAAATTTTATAATAGTATCGAAGTCAGCCAAGATAGAATCGTAACGATTCTTATATTTTAAAGGTATTTTTTTAAGATATTTTGGATGGAGAGGCATCTCTAATAAAATTACATTAGCTCCATTGTTCTCAACTAACCTTATTAGTTCTTTAAACCACTTAAGTTCAGTTGTATCTCGAGTATATTGTTTTGGATAATGTCTTTTGATTGTTTTTTTCATCAAAGAGTCCGATAGGTTAGACTTGCGTTTTCGCACTCTTTTAGGACGATAAATATGAGCGCTTCGAACGAGCTCTTTGCCTGAAATTGGTAAACTAAGTGTCGAGTGATACAGATTTATTCGACGAGGGATTAATGTATCCATTGTATATAGTATGTTCTTATATTTTTGAACTGAATCGTACCTGCTAGTGCGAAAATCGGCGAAGGAGTGAGGACCAACTGCGACATACACATTTTTATTTTCTAGATCAAGTTTCTCGATTCCTTTATATAATACTTTCATGTAAGCTCCGGGGCTAGAAAAATTCGTAGTATTCCTGTTCGCGACATATTCAACATGGCTATCGCCAAGAAGAATATTTCGGTTTTCGTTAATTTTGGTATGATTAGTTAGTGACCACTTTAGTCCAAGTAAAATCGCGATAATTACTATCAAAGAGCTAAGGGTTAAAAGAATAAAATTTTTCATTAAAACTGAAAATAAATAAACTCTACTGGTGTGTCATTGTAGAGGAAATAAATAGACAAGGACATTATAACAATACTTAATATATCGTATAAAAAATTGCCTTTAAACCTGGAATCGCTAAGTGGTATAGATTTATTTCTATTAACGAATTCGATGACTATAAATATTAGAATCATAAATAAAACAAAAAAGGCCGACTCGATTCCAACGAACGATGGACGCATCATTATTCCCTTTGTGAAAATGCCTGCAATAAATCCGCATGCGTGATTCAAGTTGTCAGCTCGGAAAAATATCCATGCAAATACTGTAAGTGTGAACGTAGAACTTATTTGTAATAGTTCTTTGATTGTTGGGAAAGTTTTTCCCTCCGCAACCACGTTAGAAACGTTAGTTCTGTTCTTTTTTAGCAGGAGTAATGGTAGGAAATAAAATGCATTTAATGCTCCCCACGCAATGAAGGTCCAATTTGATCCGTGCCAAAAGCCGCTCACAATGAATATAATAAATACGTTTCTGACTTGTGCGACTGTTGAGCCTCTACTTCCTCCTAAGGGGATATATAAGTAATCTCTAAACCACGTTGAGAGCGAAATATGCCACCTTCTCCAAAACTCTGCTATATCTCGCGATAGATAGGGTGTAGCAAAATTTCGCATTAGTTTAAAGCCGAAAAGTTTCGACGTACCAATAGCTATATCTGAATATCCTGAGAAATCACCATATATCTGGAAAGTGAAGAAGATGGATCCTAGAAGCAGTGTGGCTCCATTATAATCTTGGTAATTATTGAAAATTAGGTTCGCATACTCAGCACAATTATCTGCAATGACCATTTTCTTGAATAGACCCCATAGGATTTGTTGAACACCACTAACGCCAAGGTCATAGTGGAAATCTCGTTTTTTGTAGAACTGAGGTAATAAATTGGTAGCACGTTCAATTGGTCCCGCAACAAGCTGAGGAAAGAAGGAAACAAAAGCGCCAAAGGCTATGAGATCTCTTGTGGGTTCAAGCTTTCTACGATAAATATCTATTGTGTAGCTCATGGTCTGGAATGTATAAAAGCTGATTCCAACGGGTAGAATGATATTTAGACTGTTGGCCTGTAAAGAATATCCAAAAAGGGTAAATGCGTCAATAAAATTTTCTAGGAAAAAATTATAGTATTTAAAAAACCCAAGGAAGCCCAGGTTAATGCCGATAGACGACCATAGAAGATATTTTCTCTTTTTCTTATCATCTTCCACTCCAAGCCTTCGTCCGATGGAATAGTCAACGATCGTACTAAAAATAATTAGTGAAAGAAAGCGCCAATCCCACCAACCGTAGAAAACGTAACTTGCGATCAGGACTAAAAAGTTCTGCAGTTTCAGATTTTTAGCTGTTACAAACCAATATGTAAAGAAAACTATTGGCAAGAATATCGCAAAGTCTAGCGAGTTGAAAAGCATCGATATAGGTTTAGTGAATGGAGTTGCAAGATAATTCTAAAACTTTTTTATTTTGCCGTGTGAAACATTTGATCCGCCTTGCCTTCTTAGCACTCCTAGCCTCACCATTTAGCCTCAGCGCAGAACGATCCATTATGGATGCTGTAGTTTACGACTTACGCGGTGCATTAACGGATGGTTTTGAGGTCGCCGCCGTGGTAACTGATGCAGGTGAACTTTCAGAATTCACCTTCGATACAGCGAGCAGTTACCTCACGTTACTCAAGCCGGCAACCTTTTACTATGCGCTTTGTATGGATACAGCGGGCCAATTGGCTTACCTCTATATGGGCCCAAAGGAAGTAGCCGGTTCCAACGAACCGTTTATTCAAGAACTCACTCCTTTACCTTCAGCGGCAGCACAGGGTTTGAAAACCACCGGGAAGGGCTATCTCATTTCCTTGGCTTCCGGAGTGGTCGTTTTTGCTGCTATTGCCGCAATCGACGACGGCTCTGGATTTGCAGTGTTTCTCGGATTCGTTACTGGCCTTTTAGTGGCTAGTGTCGGACTTATAGTTTCTGTAGCTGCGGGGTTAGTCAAGGGTGCAACTGTGGCCGTTAAAAATAGATCAGAAATTCAGCGGCGTGAAGCGCAGCGCAACGCTTCTACGCCCAGCAGCACACAATTTGTGGTCGAACCGGTAGACGAACTGCTGGTTCCAGCAGAGTTTGCAACGGTATTGAAACTGGCGGCGGGCCGCTAGAAATTTTCGTCAAAATCGTCGCCTTCGCCACTATCAAAGTCGAAGGTGGTCGGTAGACAATCTACATCTATGCCAAGCTCACCTTTTGGACGTTCGAATGGGCTTGCACTAATGCCGAGATCAGGGTTGGCGTAGTTCTTTTTCATGTAGACCGCCCAGATGGGAAGTGCCGCCGTAGCGCCTTGTCCGTAATACGTACCAAAACCACCGCCCATGTGCGCAGCGCGATCTTCACAACCGGTCCATACACCGGTAATAAGATTTGGTACAGCCCCCATAAACCAACCGTCAGAGTTGTTTTGCGTGGTCCCTGTCTTGCCCGCAATCTCATTAGTGAATTCATACGGATAGCCTGTTACGGCTTTGTTGCGGTAGAAGTTCTTTCCGTAATTGTGACGCAGTCGGTATCCCGTTCCGTCCTCCGTTACCCCCATCAAAAGCTTGAGGATGACATAGGCATCGCGGTCGCTCATGACTTGGCGGGATTCTGGCGTGAATTCTTCGAGAACCACACCGTTTTTATCTTCAATACGCGTGACCATGATCGGTTGAACGTAACGCCCTTTGTTCGCGAAAGTCGTGTAGCTGCCCACCATTTCGTAAACGCTGAGGTCTACTGTGCCAAGCGCTATGGAAGGTACTTCGGGAATATCTCCGGTGATGCCCATACGGCGTGCGAGATCAATCACCGGGCGTGGTCCCACTTGTTTCATGAGGAAGGTGGTCACGGTATTCATCGAATTCGCAAGGGCATGTTTTAAGCTTTTCGTACCGCCGTATTTATCGTCAGAATTGGACGGGCACCAATCTTCGATGAGTCCAAACTCCCCCTTTTCAATACAAATCTTCGCGTTCGGGACTTCCATGCAAGGACTGTAGTTTTTCTCCAAAATGGCGGATGCGTAAACGAAGGGTTTGAAGGTAGACCCTACCTGACGTTTCCCTTGTTTTACATGATCGTATTTAAAGTACTGGTAGTCGTTGCCTCCAACCCATGCTTTGACATGTCCGGACTGCGGTTCAACGCTCATCATCCCCACCTGATAAAGCCCTTTGTAATAGATGATGCTGTCGCGCGGTGAGAGCACGGTGTCTTTATCGCCTTGCCAAGTGAACACCGTCATAGGAATGGGTGTGGTAAAAGCTTTCTGAATGCTGTCCTGACTTGCGCCGCGGCGTTTCATGCCCCGGTAGCGCTGTGTGTTTTTCATTGCGCGGTCCACGATGCGCTTTACATTTCCGGCGGGATCCTCATCGAAATAGAATGGACCGTATTTGCGGTCTTCTTTAATGATGTCAAAAATGCGTTGGTAGTTGCTCAAATGCTCCTGAACCGCTTCTTCTGCATTTTGTTGCATTTCCGCGTTGATGGTCGTATAGATTTTTAACCCACCGCTGTAGAGGTCCAATTCGCGGCCGGTCCTTTTCTCGTAGTCTTTGATCCACCCTTTCATATAGCCACGCAAATATTCACGGAAATACGGCGCAAGACCGGCCGTATGACTCTGCGGTCGGAATTCCAACTGAAGGGGGATTTGTTGAAGGCTGTCTTTTTCTGCCACCGTGAGCAAGCCGTTTTTAACCATCTGCACGAATACTTGATCGCGACGTTGTTTGGTGCGTTCTGGGTAGCGTTTAGGATTGTATAGAGAAGGGTTTTTAGCCATGGCGACAAACACGGCGGCCTCTTCAATGGTGAGGTCAATGGGCTTCTTGTTGAAGTAGACGCGTGCCGCAGAATTGATGCCGACGGCTTGGTAGAGGAAGTCTAATTGGTTCAAATACAAGGCTATGATTTCGTCCTTTGTGTACAATCGTTCGAGTTGAACGGCAATGATCCATTCGCCCAATTTCTGCCCAATCCGCTCTACCAAATTGCGGGCAGGTTCATTGTACTGCATCTTCGCTAATTGCTGGGTGAGCGTTGATCCGCCTCCCTTTGAGCCTAAGTAAGCTATGGCGCGTGCCAATGCCTTAGCATCCACGCCGCTGTGCGAATAAAAGCGTTCGTCTTCTGTAGCTACAAGGGCTTTGCCCAGCCACGGGGAGAGTTCATCAAACGTAGCTGCCGTTCTGTTCTCGCGAAAGAATGTACCCAGGGTTTCACCGTCTTCGGTAATGATCTCAGTGGCCAATTTCGTATCCGGGTTCGCAATCTGCGCGATATTTGGTAATTCCCCAAACACGCCCATGCTCGTTAGACTGAGCAATAAAGTCAATCCCCAAACCGGTCCCGTGAGCACGACCACCGTCCAGATGATTTGCTTGCGGTAATTGCGTTTCTTTTTTTCTTTCTCTTGTGCCATAGCCTATCAAAAATACCAATATCTCAGACCGGTTTACTGCCGGATAACAAGAACTTTTCCTTGTGCTGTAACCGTGCCTAACGCATCAGTGATGTAGACGAGGTATACACCACTTGCTGCGGGCTGACCGCTCAGGTTTGTGCCGTTCCAACGTGCTGTTCCACCGTTAGATTGTGTTTCAAAAACAAGTGCTCCTGTAACGTTTGTAAATTTGACTACCGCACCTTCGGGGCGGCCCTGAACGAAAATAGGACCTTCGTAACCGGGACGCACTGGATTGGGGTAGATGGAGGCTTCAGGTACATTGCCGGTGTAGCCGGGTGTCGCGTCGCCGCGGTAGCCGATCAACCCTTTTGAGGTAGCAATGAGGAGCTCTCCGCTCGTTGGATCTGCTGCAATGCTGAGGATATCATTGGAGAGCAAAGGCGAATTGGTTGCTGTGAATTGCTGCACGGTTTGCAGCCCTTCTGGACTGACTAAAAAGAGACCAGCGCCGCGCGTACCTATCCATTTTCGGTTGCCACCGTCTACGAAAATGCTCGTTATAGGCGTTTCTCCCAAAAGCTTTTGTACGACACCGTCTTCCTCGAAGAGAATGGGACGCGCATCGGAAGTTCCACCGTTAAAAACATTTGAGGGACTGTACAGCACCACCAATCCTTCATCCGTTCCAAGCCATAGCTCTCCGTCCTGGTCCACAGCCATGCTCAATACGTGGTTGGAAGGCAGATTTCCGCTCCCTGTACCAGAACTGATCTGCCGTTTTAGCCCGTCGGAAGAGCGGTAGGCGTAAATGCCGTTCGTACGGCTTTGAATGAAGAACATACCGTCGTAGTGAAGAATATTTTTTAGTGCAACGCCATCTGCACCGGGGCTTAGGGCAAAATTGGACCAATTCCCCTCTACATCCTTTTTAAACAGCGGCGCAGCTACTAAACTTTGCACTCCCCATAAATTGCCTTCATCGTCAAAGGTCAATCCACCGGTCCGCAGATCATTAGCATTGCCATTCACGGCGAGTAAAGCACCGTTTGTATTGCTCGCGCGAAACCACCCTGTAGTATCTCCGTCGGTCAATTCGACTATCCCACCGCCCCAACTACTGAGGTAAATGCGCTCGCCAGATGCGGTGAATTCATGAGCGGCACTTACAAAATCCGTTAAGCCGTAGAGGTAATTTTTATCCCAATGCGTCCACTGCTGATTCTCGTAACGACCGGCGCCGTCGCTGGAGTAGGCCTTTGACCACAGTTCGTTTAAGGCGCCCGGTAAATGCAGAACCCCGCCTGTATTTCCACGGTAGACAGCTGCATAGGGATTAGTACCATCTGCATTAGGGTCGTTATCCTTACCTAATCCGTAAGGCACGAGGTGAAAAGCTTTATTGCTAAAGGGACTGCTGGGGAGAATACGCTTGATTTTTGTGCCGTCCTTAACGCGCAGCACCCCCGTTTGAAAATTGCCCACATAGAAAGCATTTTCTGTACTCACAAAAGTCGAGGAAAGGGGACGAAGCACGCCAGGAGCGAACAAGGCGTTAGAAATATTAATAGAATCGACAGGGTTGTTTTGCGCGTCCGATTTCTTCCCGATCACATTAAAATCTCGCGTAACCACCAGCCAATCCTCACTTACCCGAATATCTTGAATTTCCTGGCCGCCGAAACTCCCTGCACCCCAAGGCTGCGGATACGTTCCCGCTGCCCAGTTCCCGTTGCTGTCTTCGGTCACATCAAACAAGAGCGTGCCGGAGGTAAGGTCGGTCGCAGCGTACACAAAACATTGGTCAACATCGTACCATACGATATGGTTAGGGTCGTAAACACTGGAAAACACTCGATAATCTATGGCTGCCCACTGCGGTAAATTTTCGGTGAGGTCAGCTACTAAAAACTCATTCAGCTGGTCCGGTGAATACACACAAGCCGTGCCCGCTGAGTTGATAGCGAAGGTCGTAATGGCTATGGGAGTGAAGTTATCGCCTAATAAAAAGGTGCGCCCAGCGAGGCGGGAAGAAATTTCAAATTCAACCAAACCAAAGTTGGTGCCTGCGTAGGCCTTGCCGTTGAAAAAGGCGAAGCTGTTGATCTGCTTTAGCCCCGTAAAAGACGGTGTTTCTTCGATAGCGTTGATGGCTTGAAAGGTGCCGTTACGCCAAACATCTATGCGGCCGTTGGCATAACCGATCCAGACGGTTTGAGAGGGAGCATCGGCGCGCAAGGCGGTGATGTTGGTCCCCGAAAGGCCGTTGATGCGTGAATATCTAGTGAATTCGTCTGTACTGCCGTCGATGACGAGCAGGTTGTCTTGCGAGGCACAAAAAACAAGGGGGTCCAATTCGTCCACGTGCTCGAACGTGTTGTACGGAAGATGATCAACCCAGTGCTCAAAGGCACCTGCAGCCTGCCATTTTCCTTCCTGCGACTTCGCAAACGGGGCCAGTAGAACCGCGAAACAAGCGGTGAGGAGAATTTTAAACAGATTCCGTTCAATCATGGGTTCAATTTACGACCTTAGTATCGCAAACAACACAACAAAGTTGTTGTTTGATAGCATAAATATAACGACCATGGCATGCAGTAATTGTGGCAGCGGTGGTGGCGTTCCAAAGGGTTGTCAAAGCAACGGCTCGTGTGGAACTGGAGGATGCGGAAAACTGTCGGTTTATGACTGGCTTTCAAATATGGAACTACCCTCGACAGATCAAGCTTTTGACTGGGTCGAGGTCAGATTTAAGAACGGACGCAAGGAATTTTTCCATAATGCAGAAGGTCTTCCACTCCAGATCGGAGATGCTGTGGCTGTAGAAGCCCACTCCGGACACGACATAGGAAACGTCTCTATCACCGGGGAGCTGGTAAAGCTCCAGATGAATAAGAAGAAGTTTAAGTACGAATCGGAAGAGAATCCGAACAAGGTGTACCGCAAAGCTTCTGAGCGCGATTTAGAAAAATGGGCGGAAGCTCGTGCGCGTGAAAAACAAACCATGATGCAGAGCCGCGATGTGGCGCAGCGTCTAGGCTTGAAAATGAAAATTTCGGATGTGGAATACCAGGGCGACGGTTCGAAAGCGACGTTCTACTACACGGCAGATGAGCGCGTAGATTTCCGTCAATTGATCCGCGAATTGGCCCAATTGTTCTCTGTTCGAATTGAAATGAAACAGATCGGCGCACGCCAGGAAGCCCAACGTTTGGGTGGGATCGGGTCGTGTGGTCGTGAGCTTTGTTGTTCAACATGGCTTAGTGATTTCCGCAGTGTGAATACTGCGGCGGCGCGTTATCAGCAGCTCAGTTTGAATCCGCAGAAGTTGGCGGGCCAGTGTGGGAAGCTGAAGTGTTGTTTGAACTATGAATTGGACAGCTACATCGAAGCAGTGAAACGTTTCCCATCACCTTCAAAGAAACTCAAACTCGCGAAAGGCGTGGCGTTCTTCCAGAAAATGGATATTTTCAAGGAGATGCTGTGGTATTCGCTCGATAGCGATCCTAACAACTGGGTGCCATTAAAGCTTGACCAAGTCCTTGAGATTTTAGAAGCGAATAAAAAAGGAGAAACTCCAGACGACCTTGCAGAATTTGCCTACGTTGAGCAGCCTAAGGTGAAAGCTGAGGTAGCGGTGGCCGATTTTGTGGGCGGTAGCGCCGAAGATAGCATTACGCGTTTCGATCAACCAAAAGGTCGTAACAACCGCGGTGGACGCAATAGAAATCGTGGCGGACGCAACCGAAGTGGCAAAAAGCCAAATGCACCGAAAAAAGCAGAATAATGCCCTTTTTAGCGCAAAAACACATGAAAACAGCTGAAAATCGACTCGTTTTGGGTCTTTTTTCGCTGTTTTTTCTTTTTCTACAAAGTTGTTCTGCACCCCCGGTGTTAGACGAATTGAACACCTTCGAAAACAATCGTTGGCACATGGACAGTACGATCACCGTCGAGTGGGCGCCACAAGATGCAGAAACCCCAGTATTCATGGGTATGTATGTGCGTCATTTATCCGACTACCCGTACAACAATCTGTACCTCTTCCGTACCATACGTTCGAGCCAAGGCGTAGAGTATTCTGATACTGTGAACATTGCTTTGGCGGACGACCTCGGCCGCTGGAACGGAACGGGAATGAGTACGCTCAAAACGGTATTCGCACCCATAGGCGGTGGTGCTGTTCGTTTTAGAGATAATGAGCGTTACACCTTAACAATGGTCCATGGAATGCGCGATACCGTACTCACCGGAATCCAGGACATCATAGTGAAATTTGAGCAAGTGGAGGACTAAGTCTGCTTAGAACCGCAGATGTTCCCAAAGTGTATCAACGAGGTGTTCCGCCTTCCGCTGACTAAAATCTGCGATCTGATGTCGGCACGAGGTTCCGGTAGCTACAATGACCTCTCCTTCAAAAGATTCAATTTTTGGAAGCAGGACCAATTCTGCCATCTTCCTACTCATCGCATAATTCTCCCTTTTCATCCCGTACGACCCCGCCATACCACAACAACTGCTTTTCACGCGGTCCACCTTGGCACCTAATAACACCTGAAGAACATAGGCGGTATCTCCCGCACTTTCCAAGCTCTTTTGGTGGCAATGCACGTGCAACAAGATCTCTTCTTCGTACGCCTCAAAAGCATCACTAGCTCGGTCCAATTTTGGCAAATCGTCCGCCAAGAACTTATCAATCGTCGCAATTCTCTGCGCTTCAATCCACGCTTTTTCTTCCGGCAACAACCGTCCATATTCATCCACAGCGCTGAGAACGGCACTTGCCTCTAAACCCAAAATCGGCGCGTTTTTGAGCGTTTTTGCTGCATTTTGGAGATTTTTTAGTGCTTTTTGGGCCAATTTCTTCGATTCTGGCAAAAAACCACCACTGAGCGCAGCGCGTCCACTTGGGCTACAAACGACCGCTGGACTGTAGCCGAGCGCGCCGAGCACATCACACGCTTTACCCACCAACATTGGATCGTTCGCCTGGGTAAATTCATCCACCCACAGAATCACGGCGCGCTCGTGGCCTGCGGCGCTTTCAACCGAATAGCCTTTTTCATACGCCTTCATGTAGGCGGGATTCACAAGCCCTGGTAGGGAACGCTCCGGATGAATGCCCATCAATCGCTTGGTCAGTCCTGATTTGAGAACAGGGTTGATGAAACGCCACCATCCCTGATAGCTCAAACTCTTGTGGAAGTTGGCAAAGGCCTTATCGGCCATCGTGCGTTTAGCCCGGTTTTGATACAAGTATTCAGACTTCATGGCGGCCATATCGACCCCTGAAGGACATTCCTTGGTGCAGCCTTTACAGCCGACACAATGCTGCATCGCTTCGGCCAATTCCGGCGCTTTAAACCCTTCTATACTTTGCTCGGTCAGTACGCTGCGGAGCACATTCGCCCGTCCGCGAGTACTGTCCCATTCGTCCCGTGAGGCCATGTATGAAGGGCACATTAAGGCACCGGTGAAAGGCAGACGTCGGCAATCTCCCGATCCGTTGCATTTCTCTACGGCACGTAAGAATCCGCCCTCTTCGCTGAAGGGAAACTGGGTATCTAAAACGGGCTCCTCTCGATCTAC
>ENA-OREM01000898-OREM01000898.1-marine-metagenome-genome-assembly--contig:-NODE-898-length-16870-cov-3.290300_pt1 | contig 16870 bp, 13 predicted proteins | sample MGYA00248623_ERZ508561 | MGnify/ENA primary metagenome ERZ508561 (study PRJEB26227, sample SAMN06264494) | marine metagenome | isolation source: Columbia River Estuary | place: USA:Columbia River Estuary...
ACGACCCAACTGAATTGGCGAAGGCTCTCAAGGTTTACGAGGCTCTCAGTGCAGAAACCGGCTTCTCGATTGCCGACCTGATCGTTCTTGGCGGTAACGCTGCAGTCGAAAAGGCTGCACAAGATGCTGGTGTAACGATTGAAGTGCCGTTCTTGCCAGGTCGTGGCGATGCCAAGGCCGAGCAGACCGACGTCGATTCGTTCGCAGTGCTTGAACCAACTTTTGATGGTTTCCGCAACTATCTGCGCCCAGGTCATGTTCAAACAACTGAACAGTTGCTGCTTGAAAAAGCCGCCTTGCTCACACTCAGCGCGCCAGAAATGACAGTGCTGGTTGGTGGTATGAGGGCTTTGAACGCCAACTACAAGCGTTCAAACCATGGTGTGTTCACCAAGACACCGGGCGTTCTGACGAACGACTTCTTCGTTGCCTTGACTGACATCAACATCGATTGGAAGCCGACAGACAAGTCTGAAGAATTGTTTGAAGGTCGCGATCGCAAGACAGGCAAAGTCATCTGGACAGGCACACGCAATGACTTGATCTTCGGATCAAACTCGCAACTGCGTGCACTCTCCGAGGTCTACGCTCAAAGCGACGCGAAGGCAAAGTTCGTGCGCGATTTCGTCGCCGCATGGACAAAGGTGATGAACCTCGACCGCTTCGACAAATAAAGAATCGGCGGTTAAAAACCGCTAAAACTTATGGCCTTGTTTTTGGCGACTCGGTTTTTCTCGGGTCGCTAATCACAACGCCATCCAAAACTTTGTCGATTGCCTTGAGCGTGTCAGCATCAAGAACCACGCCAGCAGCCTTGACGTTGTCGTCAAGTTGTTCTGGTCGGGTTGCGCCGACGATTGCCGAGGCAACATTCTTGTTCTGCAATGTCCAGGCGATAGACATCGCCGCCATGCTGATACCTGCCTGCGCAGCAATCGGCTTGAGTTGCTGAACTTTATTCAACACGTCATCGTTGAGCCAGCGTGCAATAAAGTTTTTGCCGCTTAGCTCGTCAGTCGCGCGCGAACCTGCTGGGGGTGGTTGACCAGGCAAATACTTGCCGCTCAAAACACCTTGCGCCATCGGCGACCAAACAATCTGCGACATGCCGGCATCTTGCGAAGCCGGAATAACTTCTTGTTCAATAACGCGCCAGAGCATTGAATACTGCGGCTGATTCGAAATGAAGGGAACTTTTAATTCGCGTGCGAGCGCGGCACCGCGGGTGATCTGATCTGCGTCCCACTCGGAGACACCTATATATAGTGCCTTGCCTTGGCGAACGATGTCGGCGAATGCGAGCATCGTCTCTTCAAGCGGAGTCTCAACATCGAAGCGATGAGCCTGATACAGATCGACATGATCCATTTTGAGGCGCTTGAGCGATCCGTGAATTGAATCCATAATGTGCTTGCGCGATAAACCGCGATCGTTGACGCCCGCACCAGTTGGCCAATAGACCTTGGTGAAAACTTCGATACTTTGGCGTGGCACTCCGGCAAGTGCACGACCTAAAACTTCTTCTGCTTTTGTGCCTGCATAAACATCAGCTGTATCAAACGTCGTGATGCCGAGTTCGAGCGCACGTTTGACACACGCATTTGCAGCATCTTCTTCTACTTGACTGCCGTGGGTTATCCAGTTGCCATAACTGATTGCTGAGACTTTGAAGCCGCTTCGGCCGAGATATCTAAATTCCATGCTTACAAACTACTCTTTGACCGTTTAAATCGTCTAATGGGTCTGGGCGTAGCTATACCCTTGCGGACATGAAACTTTTTCCATCTCCGAAAAGCAACAACAAAGATGCCGTGATCGGTGCTCTTGGCGCCGCACTCGGTATGGCAATCACTTGGTTGATCTGCGATGCATTACTTGATGGCGCTGCACCATTACTTGTTCTGTCAATGGGAGCGTCGGCAGTCATTTTATTTACTATGCCCACTGCGCCCGCGGCTCAACCAGTGCCAGTAATTCTCGCCCACTGCGTCGCAGCATTTTTGGGCGTTGCTTCAGCACAAATTTTTGACAACACGGCGCTCGCTGTTGGCGTCGCCGTCGGCGTGCACGCTGGCGCAATGGTTCGCCTCGGCTACATGCACCCACCAAGTGGCGGCACTGCACTGACTGCAGTTATCGGCGGCAGCGCGGTCACCGATTTGGGTTTTAAATTTATTTGGCGACCAGTTCTATTGAATGCGGTGTTGCTGGTGTTGCTCGCAGTCGCCATTAACGCACCATTCGCATGGCGTCGTTACCCCGCGAAAAACTAAACGAATACTTTTGGTCATAAAACAATTATCAAAATATTTGAAGTTCGTATGTAACTTTTCCACGAAACTGCGAAAACCCAATGGATTTGTAAAGACCATAGGCACCTGTGGGATTTTCTGTATCCACGTCAAGCGCTCCATGCGAAAGACCATCATTTCGATATGCATTTAGAGCTTGGATAATCAGAGACTTTGCAATCGACTTTCTGCGGTGCTCTGCAAGAGTAGCCAACTTGTCAATCCATCCAATACGTTTTCCAAGCGCTGTATCGTCAGATTCATATCTATGAGAAAGAAGCAGTCCAATAATTTTGTTCTGTGAATCGAGAGCAAAAAACGAGTGATCGAGGCGGGCAGTAGAGCCATGCACCATTTGTTCCCAACCTTCTTTGGTTGTAGGAGTCGAACCCCAATGGTCGGCAAAGGCAAGATTCTTTACAATTCGTGCTTCTTCGTCTCGAGCAGGATCCCAAGAGACGATTGAACATCTCGAATTCTCGATTTCGGTTGGTGCATCACTTAAATCGATTATCAAGTCTTCATTCCAACGAACTGGGTGCATTTCAAATTTAGTAAACAGTTGCTTTGCAGACTCGTTTGACTGAATAACATCAGTGCGCAAATACTTTGGAATCTTGCGGCCGGTTGATTGCAGTTGACTCGTGCCGTGCAGCACCGCCCAGTTCATTATTGAAGTGCCAATACCCTGTCGACGAAAATCTGGGTCGACACCACCAAAAATGTAGCAACGCTCTTCTTTAGTTTCAGACGGAAGAAAGTATGTGTAACCAATTCCAACAATTTCAGAATTTTTCTCTACGACAATTACATCGTTTTCTAAGTGGCAATAAGGTCCAGATAATTCTTCTTCAAGCTCTTCATGAGATTGCACAATAACCAGCCCATCAAAAGTGAAAACTCTAGTGAGCAATGTCGCCATTTTTGCAAGATCTGCCTTGTTGGGATGACGAATAGAGATCTGATTGTCAGCCATAAGTGCATATCTTAATTTCAATTAACTTAGAACCTCAGTGCAATGGCGCCCCCGGCATGAGTTGAACATGCGACCTGCGGTTTAGGAAACCGTTGCTCTATCCACTGAGCTACGGGGGCTAATTCTGCGTGATGACTAAACGAAGTTTAGACGCGCGCGAATCGCCCGACTTCTTCAGCGAAGCGATCGCGAATTTCAGCAGTTACCGAAGGCCTGGTGCGAGCGACTGCTGCTTCAAGATCTTCTGAAGTTATGTGAAGAGGTTTTTTGCCTTCTCTGATGCGATCAAAAGCGGCAGCGGCGGCTCGTTGAGCGGCAAGATCAACATCGCCAGGCGTATAACCCTCGGTCATTTTGGCAATTTTTTCGATGTCTACGCCGCGTTGATCAAGCGGTGCAAGAGTTGACTGCCAATGCGCAAGACGGGCGCTTAAATCTGGTGGCCCGATTGGTATCACTAAGTCAAATCGCCCTGGACGCAACACGGCAGAGTCAATATCGGCGACAAAGTTTGTTGCGCACACCAACAGGTGCCCCGGTGCGGATCGAAACGCAGGGATCATCTTGAGCAACTCATTTACAACACCCTTGGTTGATGGGTTGTGCTCGCGTGCTGACGCAATTTCGTCAAACTCATCGATAAATACAACTGCGTGATCTAACTGCAACAGGTCGTTCATTGCGGTGCGCAGTTCGCTAGACATTGAACCGTCGCCACTCTCAAGTTTTGACGGAAGCAATTCGATGAACGGCCAACCCAGTCGACCAGCAATCGCTTTTGCAAAAGTTGTTTTGCCGGTTCCTGGCGGACCAAAAAGCAACACTGTCGCCGGCGCCTTCACACCAACGCGGCTAGCAGTTTCTGGATCAGCGAGCGGAGCGACAACACGACCCGCGATGATTTGTTTTTCTTCACGCATGCCCGAGACACTGTCCCACAACTCTTCAGACAAAAGTTCGCCGCCATATTGATCAACAATGCGCATCGAAATCGGTGCAAGTGGTTCTAGTTTTTCGTAAAGCACGAGTCCTTGTGTCGGCGTGAAGCCACGATTCAAAAGTGCGGTTTCGCCTGCTTGCGAACCTGACAGCAATGCCGAAATTTTTCGTACACCAAGATGCAACAACTTGTCTTCAAGACGATGCAACATCGCCGAGCCAAGACCCTGACGTCGCCAGTTGGGATCAATCATCACAACGTTGATCCACGCGTCGTCACCGACCGCACGAGCCTGAACTACACCCACGATTCGGTCACCTTCAATCGCTACGACTCCTGGCGCACCCGAAGAAACGTCGTTCACGAACTGAGCAACATCAGCAGGCTTCGTGTCAGGCAGACCGCGACACTCTTCAAGAAGACGCACTGCTGGACCAATGTCAGATAGAAGCAGGTCTCGAATTACCGGGAGCATCTTCTCATTCTCGCACTGCTAACTCAGATTTACTATGCACACCAAAAATGCCCATATTTGACCGAAACTACGTATTTACGGCGTTTCGCCGGTCATCACTCACGAGCGTTCTTCAATCACGCTCAGCGGAAGGTTGGTCGTTAGTTAGCCAGCCAGCAATTGAACACTTGCCGAGGTTTTGTTAGCAATCAACGAGTGACGACCGATACCAATATATGTTGCTTTGGTTTGAGTGAAGTCAATATTGCTCCAAAGGTTGCGGCCATCAATAATCAGAGGATTTTGCATTTTCTCAATTAGTTGCGATACATCGAGATTACGAAATTGCTCCCACTCGGTAACTAGAAATAACACATCCGCACCGACGACTGCCTCATAAGGCGAATCAACTATCGAAAAGATCTCGGTTGGCAAACTGCTGTACATCGAAAGCCACGACACAAGCGGATCATGCGCAACAACAGTTGCGCCTTCGGCAATTAGCGAGTGGATCAGCGCAACGGCAGGTGCCTCACGAACATCATCGGTGTCTGGTTTAAACGCAAGACCCCAAACCGCACAACGTTTACCTTTCAATGATCCGATTGAATATTTGGCTTTTTCAAGTAACACCGATTGCTGAGCATCATTTACTGAGATAACTGAGGCGACAAGGTCAAGTGAACACCCGTACTCTTCGCCCATCGCCGCAATCGCGCGCAGATCTTTCGGAAAACAACTTCCACCGAAGCCAGCGCCAGCGTTGAGATACTTTGCGCCGATGCGTGGATCTGCCGCCATCACTCGACGAACTTCGTTGATGTCTGCACCAACGCAATCTGCCAAGTTAGCCATTTCGTTCATGAAAGATATTCGCGTCGCGAGCATGGCGTTTGACGCATACTTGCATAACTCTGACGAACGCGCGTCCATCACCATCAATGTATTTTCGTTTACACAAAGCGGTTGATACATCTCACGCAATATCTCAATGGCGAGTTGATCGCTTGTGCCCACCACGATTCTGTCGGGTTTCATAAAATCGTTTACTGCATCGCCTTCTTTGAGAAATTCTGGATTCGATGCAACCGCAAAGTCAACGCTTAATGAATTTTCATGCATTGCTTGGGCAATTTCGTTTGTGACCAAATCTGAAGTGCCAACCGGAACCGTGCTCTTGACAACAACTACTGCATATTTCTGAAGTTGTCCGCCAATCGTTTTAGCCACCGAAAGCACCTGAGAAAGATCTGCGGTTCCGTCTTCAAGCGGTGGTGTGCCAACTGCGATTATCAAAACTTCGCCGTGAGCAATTGCGTTTTTAGATAGCGAGGTGAAATGCAGCGAACCATTCTCAACACACTTCAACACCAGTTCACTCAGACCGGGTTCATAAAAGGGAATTTCGCCAGCAATTAACTTGCTGACCTTACTTGAATCAATGTCAACGCAAACCACATTGTGCCCAATTGCTGCCAACCCTGCCGCCGACACAAGGCCAACGTATCCAGCACCAAAAACTGATACGTTGACTTTTCGAGTCATCTATGCCGCCTGCAAAACTGGCTCAACTACTGGCTCAACTAATTGTTTTACTGGATACCGCACCATCGTCAGACGATGAATGTCTTGACCAGTAAGCCAACTGAAAGTTCTATTTGTTGACTGATCAATGATTTCGCCACCAACTCGGCGCAGCCCCAAAGTGCGCCGTTTGCCAATTGAATTCATTTCACCAAAATATGCTGCTGCCCCGCTGTTAATGCATACATTGTCGGCGTGCGCACGCAGTCGAAGCGAGACCGAACCATCGTTGTAGCCACTAACAACATTTAAGTGAACATGCATGTCGATATTTGCAGGAAGAACTTTTCGGGTACGCATAATCGTTAGCGAGTCTCTTAACCGATGCCAATAAAAAAGCCGTGACTTGCTGTTAATTCGCCCCGTCGCAAACGCGATCAACACATAACCAGCGAGTTTAAACAATTGTGAGCGCTGCGCACGTCGAAATGAAACACCATCTAGACAAACGAGACAATATCCAGCAACTTTCTCATCTACAAGTGCGACTACCCCGTCATGCGACCCTTTTGTGAGATACCAGTTAAGCCCCAGCGCTTCGTATTGCTTAGCACATGTCAAGTCAAATGAAAGTGGATTGCCAATCGTCAATGTTTGCCAGAACAACTTTCTTATCTGATCTTCGTATCCCGAGATAGGAACTATTTGAATGTTCGTCATGCCGCCCTAACTACTTCTCTAGCAGTAAGTGATTCGAATAGCTGCAACATTTCAGATGCCGCAAGATGCCAGCTATAGCCAGCTGCTCTCGTCGTGCATCGTTGACGAACCACGTCTCGATCTTCTGACATAATTCGCAACAACGCTTCAGCAACTTCGGTGCCGATACTTTCAACAGCCTCGCCACAGCCATTTTCGATTAGTTCTTGGCCGGCACCATTGTTTGACACCACTACTGGCGTTCCACATGCAAGCGACTCAAGAATTGTTAAACCAAATGTTTCGTATGGACTGGGCGCAATAACAACATCGACGCTCGCCATGATTTCGGCAAGTTGATTGCGGTCAGAAATTCGTCCGAGAAATGTGACGTCTAATCCCTCTGCGGTAGCTTCTAATTTCTTCCTCATTGGACCGTCACCAGCGATCAACAGTTTTATTCGTTGTCCCTTAATCTGAAGTTCACGGATAGCTGCGATTGCAACATACGGCCGCTTCTCAATTGAAAGCCGACCTGCGTATAGAACAACTGGCGATGACGATTGTTTTTGTATCGCAGCAGAACTTGTAAAAGTCTTGTGATCAACACCAAGACGTATAATTCGCACTCGTTCGCTCATGTGGCGATACTCTTGCGCGGCATATTTACTTGCACAAACAACTGCACTCACATTGTCTTGAATATTTTGGGCCCAACGATCAAAAGTTGCTGCGACTGGCAGCCAGGTTGCGAACCGATCTACAACAACATCACTTGCACGTTCGTGTGAAAATAAAACACATGGAATGTTATTAAAGCGACACCATTGCGGCACCCAAGACAATGTTGTTTTATCTGACAACTCAACGACGTCTGGCTTTAACTCAAAAAGCACTTTCTCTAGTTTTTGTCGTGTAACTATTGCCCTATATCCGCCGCTAAATGGAACGGGTACCCCGGGCACTTCGACGCAGTTTCTTAGGCCATCATTGGAGACTTCGTATCGCTCACCAGGGATCACAAGAGTGCACGAATGTCCTTGCGCAATATATTCTTTGGCAAGCGTATTTAGCGCAACACGTTGACCACCTGAAGTTGGCGTGACGAAATTTGCGACTTGAACAATATGCATTACGCAAAACTCATTGAGTCGTTTAACCCTGTTGGGATTTTGTTTCGCTTGTGCGTGTTACTAACGAATTGATCATAAGTAATTGACTGATATCCATTGACGACTGCCCGACTTATGATTTTAAGAATTCGCTTTCGAAGTTTTGCATCGTGCAGATCTTCTGGGTGTACCGCAATCCGGAGCGGCAAACGTAGAGCCATTAAAATTTCTGCCAGCAGGGTTGTCATCAACATCACAACCCGAGTTGTCGGGGCGTTAGGTCGTTGGCAAATGACTGGTGCAAAGTGGCGCTTTTCAAATAACAGATCACTAATCAACAAATGTGAAGTTGTGTAAGAAAACCCGATCTCGCTAATTGCTTGTTTTGTGCCAGTTGATGCCAGCCAACCTGGGGCGATAAAACCAGACGGCTTGTAGCCAAGTGACGATAATTTATCTAAACCATCATTAATTAACACTTTGGCATCAGCTTTACTAAGCGCCCAAAACTCTTGGCAGCCACGGGCAAATAATCGACCGCTAATTGATTTCAATGAACTATTCCTAGGTTCATCAATCATCTGATGATTCAAACCATGCAGAACGATTTCGTGTTTACTACCGCTATTTAGCGCAAGCCAATTTTGAAATTGTTCGTCGGCAAGTAATTCAGTGCCATTCCAGTGCCCAGGAATCACCAGCAGCGATACCGCGAGATTGCGCTCATCGAAAAGTTCCATCCATCTACGCGACGTCTCTGCGGACCCCGGGGCAACATCGTGTAGTGACACGATTAATGACTTCATTTTGAAGCCCCACTGTAAGCCAATGAAATTCCATTCGAGACTGCGCGATAGTGGCCAACAAGTTCTGTCATCACTGAATCCCAAGTTCTATGTTCAACTGACGATCGAGCATTTGATGCGCAAAAATTCAGGCTCTCGCCATTTGTTACTAATTCATTTACACTCTCAACAAGTGTGTGACGCTTTGCTGGGTTCCATAAAAATCCATTGCTTCCATGTTGAACTAAATCAAGTGGTCCACCCGACGAAGGTGCAACAACAGGAACTCCAGATGCGAGTGCTTCTTGAATCGCCTGACAGAAAGTTTCATCGACCCCAGTGTGGACAAACACATCGAATGATGCATACATTTGAGATAGTTCAAGACCACTCGAAAAGCCCGTAAACAATGCCGACGGCATCATTTTTTCGAGTTTGTCTTTGCATGGGCCATCGCCGACGATTACGAGTGACACTCCGGGTAATGCTGCGACCTCAACCAGTCGGTCAACTTGCTTTTCGCGCGCAAGACGACCAACAAACCCAATAATTTTGTTGCCACGCGAACAAAAACGATGGCGAAGTTCAGCATTGCGATGCTCGGGGTTGAAACGCTTCGTGTCAACACCTCGCATCCACCGAACAACATTTTCAACTCCGTGACTGCGCAAATCCCAAACGGCCGCTGATGACGGTGCAAGAGTGATGTCGGCTCGATTATGAATAGCTGCGATGTATCGCCATAGGGCTGGCGACGTTGCGCCGAGTCGATATTGTCGAGCGAAACCAGCCAAATCTGTTTGATAAATTGCGACAGACGGAATCTCAAGTTTGCGAGCAATGTGAAGAGCCCATGCCCCGAGTACCGCAGGCGCGGCAACATGAATTACATCGGGTTGAAAATTTCTGATTTCGCTTTCTAACGCCCTGCGCGGTACTGCAATTCGTAAATCAACATATCCCGGAAACCCAAAAGATCCCATGCGAATTACCGGCACACCATTGACTGATGACTCGCCCGGTCCAGGTGCAAAAACAGCTACTTCGTGTCCACCAGCTCGGAGAAATTCTAGGGTTCGTAGAACAGAATTAGTAACGCCATTTACTTGCGGAAGAAAACTCTCGGTAACGATTGCCACGCGTAGCTTTGAATCACTGTCTGTAAACCAAGTTTGCGGCGTCGGAGTCAAAGACGCAGTATCTAAATTTGCGGACCTATTCACTAACGGCAAATTATGAGACTTAGGTTACGTGAACGAAAATTTGAGAAGTTAATTAGGTGTAATCCAAGTTAATGATAAGTAACCAAATAGTTTCGAATTCGCTTTCAACTATCGGTTGAAGAATTCAGGTTCTGTTCACGTCTAGTGCCCACCTGTGAACTTCAAATTAGCAAAACTAGATATGTGCTCAAACTTCGTCGAGTTTCAAGTGCCATTCATGTTCGACGACGCGACCTGTTCAAGTACCCCGACTTTAGAAATGCCATCGGTGGTCAATTTGTTTCTCAAAGTTCAGATGCTTTAGCAAGTCTCACACTTGCCCAACTCTTGCTTTTCAAATTTAGCGAAGGCCCGTCTATAACCGCTCTCACCTCAGCGCTCATCGCTTCGGCACTACCGCTACTGCTTGTAGGCCCAATCGCCGGTCACTTGGCAGACCGATTACCGCGCAAACTACTCCTCTGTCGCGGAAACGCATTACGTGGCACGATCACGCTGTGCGGGCTTTTTGCAACAACAGAGAGCACGCGGTGGTTTGGCTACGTAATTTTTGGGCTACTCGTAGCACTGACTCGAATTTTGTATACAGCGCGCGCTTCATCTCTTGCACAACTCGTACGCAAACACGAGTTGGTGGCCGCCGACTCAACAAGCTTGATCTTGAGTGTGATTGCTGGAGCAACCGGCGCTGGCATTGGCACAGGCATTTCGGGAAGCATGCCCATTGTTGCACTCGTTGTCGCTGGTAGCGGTCATATTTTTGCCTCATGGTTATTTGGCCGCATCTCAATACCTCTTGGTGGTGGCGACCAAAGCGACAAACACTGCGACTTTCGTTCACTTGCATCACAATTTGTGTCGGCAAAAACTCGCTTTGCAATTCTTGCAACTTCACTGCATCGCTTGATGCTTGGCGTGTGTATTGCGAGCATCGCATTGATGGTCGATCGTTCGTACCACCTTCAGACAACAGGCTATGTAACGGTCCTCGGTTTTTCTGCGGCAGGATCATTTACTGGTTCAATCACTGCCGAGTGGTTGTCGGAAAGATATCCACGGCGATCCATCACTGTGATGTCGTTTGTGATTGCTGCAACTGCGATCGGAACCGCAGCAGTATTTGAAAATCCTCGCGTTGGGTTAGTAGCAGTTGCGATATGTTCTCTGAGCTTTCAAAACCTGCGCATCAGGTCGGATGCAACAATCCAGGCAAATGCAAGCAAAGAAAAAGTCGGGCGAATTTTTGCTGCCTACGACGTTTTGTACAACGCGGCATTTCTGAGTGGATGCGCTATTGGTATTTTGGCGAGTGGGGTGCTCAAGTATTCAGAAATCTTGAGCCTTGTGACGGTTGGATATGCCTGCAACGCAGCAATATTTCTACGAATGCGAGATGGCAAAAGGTCGGAAAACCAAGCACATCCGTCAATCACTGCTTCGTTCAATAATCGCCTCTCAAGTGTTGAGCCTGACACCGACGCCCGCAGCCACAGTGACATCCCTCGAAACGAGGAGAACACTGACAACCGTGTGATTGAGGTCGCGGACTTTTGATTCATTGCCCATGTTCTGGGGCTAATGTTTCAGTATGAAAACTTTCAATAACTACATCAATGGCAAAGAAGTCGCAGCCCAAGACGGCCGCACAACACCAGTAATTGACCCTGTAACTGGCAAACAATACGCAAATGCGGCATTGTCTGGACCTGCCGATGTTGACTCAGCGATGAAATCAGCGGCCGACGCTTTCGAATCTTGGAAACACTCAACGCCATCTGTTCGTCAAAAAGCAATAAATGACATCGCTGACGCTATGGAAGCCAACATGACCGAGTTGATTGAAGCCGAAATTGAAAACACTGGTAAGCCACGGTCGATTACTTTCAGCGAAGAAGTGCCACCGATGATGGATCAGATTCGATTCTTTGCTGGTGCGGCTCGAATGCTTGAAGGCAAGAGTGCGGGCGAATACATGACGGGCTTTACCTCTTATATTCGTCGTGAGCCGATCGGTGTGTGCGCGCAAGTCGCCCCGTGGAACTACCCGTTGATGATGGGTGTCTGGAAGTTCATTCCGGCGATTGCTGCTGGAAACACAACCGTGTTGAAGCCGAGCGATACGACACCAGCGTCGACTGCTCTAATTGCGAAAATTGCTGGCGAAGTTTTGCCACCGGGTGTGCTCAACGTCATTTGCGGTGATCGCGAAACAGGGCGGTCGATGGTTACACATAACACGCCGGGCATGGTTTCGATCACTGGATCGGTTCGCGCCGGAATGGAAGTCGCAGAGGCTGCATCAAAAAGTTTGAAGCGAGTGCACCTCGAACTAGGTGGCAAAGCGCCGGTCATAATTTTTGACGACGCCGATATCGAACTTGCTGTTGAGACGATCGCAATGACTGGCTATTTCAACGCCGGTCAAGATTGCACTGCCGCAACTCGAGTGATTGCTGGCCCGAAAATTTATCGTGACTTTGTCGACGCGCTAACTGAACAGGCGAAAAAGACCAAGACGGGCAAACCAGACGAAGACGTGCTCTACGGGCCACTCAATAATGAAACACACTTAAGCAAAGTCAAAGGCTTTATAGACCGAGTGCCGAAGCACGCAAAGGTTATGACCGGCGGTTCACAAGTAAAAGGTGCGGGATATTTCTTTGAGCCAACTGTTGTTTGCGATTTGAAACAAAATGACGAGATGATTCAAAACGAAATTTTTGGACCAGTAATCACCGTGCAACAATTTAGCGATGAGCAAGAAGCGCTGAAGTGGGCAAACGGAATCGAATATGCGCTCGCCTCTTCGGTGTGGACACGCGACTTAGGTCGTGCGATGCGAATGACCAAGAACCTTGACTTTGGTTGCGTGTGGGTGAACACGCATATTCCGATGGTGGCCGAGATGCCACACGGCGGCTACAAAAAATCGGGCTACGGCAAAGACCTCTCGGCTTATGCGCTTGACGATTACACGCGCATCAAGCACGTGATGATCAATTTGAATAGCTAAACAGCAACGGGTGCTTGAAATCGTCGCGCAGTTGCTTGCAACAAGCGATCAAGAATCGTCGCCATAATCACAATCGCCAGGCCGACCTCTACCCCGAGGCCCGAGTCTGGCTTAGTCAACGCTTCGATTGATCGATAACCGAGACCGCCGCCGCCAACCATGCCCGCGATAATCGCCATCGCTAAAACCATCATCACCATCTGATTTATCGCCAAAATAATTGAGGGCATCGCCAACGGCACTCGTACGCCCCACAACACTTGTCGTTGCGACGCACCAAAAGTTGTTGCTGCCTCAAGAGACTCGTAGTTAACTTGGCGAATTCCGAGACTTGTCAACCGAATGCCAGGTGGAATCGCATAGACAACTGCTGCCACGATGCCAGGCACTGGACCAACTGAAAAAATCATTACGAATGGAATCGCGTAAACCAGACACGGAATCGTCTGCATTGCGTCAAGCACGGGTGCGATAATTGATTCGGCACGGGGTCTGCGGCCGAGCCAAATGCCAATCGGGATGGCAATCAAAATCGAAATGACTACTGCAACAACTGTTTGCGCAAGTGTGTCAACAGAGTCTGGCCACCTACCAGTCAACCCAATAAATGTGATGCCACTTGCGGTGAGCAAAGACATCTTCCAACCGGCAATATAAAACGCGAAAGCGGCCGCAACGACAACAACTGCTTGCCAAGTGATCGTTTCGTTGAACAAAGTTTGAGCACGCACAAGAATTTCGCGCACAACAAAATCGTTGAATGGTCTTGTCACGACATCGAATGTGGTGCGAAACCATTTGAACCCAGTATCAATGGGGTCGGCGAACGAAGTGCCCCACGAAAATGGAAACTCAACCCAACCCAACAATCTGCCAGCAATTGCTAAAAGCGCGAGACCAATTAGCGACATATATAACGTGTTGCGCTTTACTCTGATTCGGCGCGCCCCAGGAGTTGAAACAAGCGACATAAAGACGCGGTCGAGCACAAGCGCAACTGCAACAACTGCGAGACTGACAATTAGCCCACGACCAGGTTCAAGACGACGAACTGTCTGATTGATTTCTTGACCAAGCCCGCCAGCGCCAACCAATGTTGCGATAACGACAATGCCGAGCGCCATCATCACGGTTTGATTGATGCCTGTGATTATTGACGGCACAGCAAGTGGCAACTGAACTTTTGCCAAAATCTGACGCTTCGTTGCGCCGAACATTTGCGCTGCCTCGACTGCCGACTTTGGCACTTGTTGAATACCGAGCGTTGTGAGTCGAACCATTGGTGGCAGTGCATAGATCACAGTGGCGATTGCAGCAGGTGCTGGCCCGATGCCAAACAACAGAACAATTGGGATGAGATAGACGGTGGCGGGCACGGTCTGCATGCCGTCCAAGATTGGGCGTAGCGCCGACTCAACTCGGTGATTTAGTGCGGCAACAACACCGAGTGGCACGCCGATTAAAACACAGATGAAGACCGCAACTGCCATGAGCGAAATTGTGACGATGCTTTCAGACCACACCCCCACCACTCCTGGGTAGATGACAGCGAACGCGGTGAATGTTGCCAGACCCCAACGACGTGTGCGCGCAACAAGTGCGAACACGATGATTGCTGGCACAAACCATGGCAGCCAGGTGAAAATTGACTCGACTAATTCAATACCGAATTCGACGACTGAAATGAACGGGTTCAAGATGAACTCAAATAACCAATGACTATTGCGGTTGTCTCGAACCCACGACTGAAGGTTCGTGATTGGTTCGGCAAGACCGATGTTCAGTGATTCAGGAAACCCACGTGTGCCCAAAGTCTGAGCAAGAATTATTAAGACGAACAGGCCGCTAATCCGGCGTTTCATTTTTGTTCGGCTTGCAGAATATTTGCGACGCTTGTGCGATTGACCACACCAATTGCTTGACTACTTGCGTCGAGCACGGTTATTGGTTCATCACGCTCGAGCAACATCGGGATGATCGTCTCAATTTTTGCCGACGCCGAAACCGTACGGCTATTCGCAGGTGACTGACCGGCGACAGTCACCGACTTGACGCTAAGAACTTTTGCGCGCGGCACATCGTTAACGAATTCACGCACATATGGCGTCGCTGGTGATGAGACGATTTCTTCGGGCGTGCCAATTTGATCAAACGAACCATCTTTCATAATCGCGATTCGATCGCCAAGTCGAAGTGCTTCGGCAAAGTCGTGCGTGATGAAAACGATTGTGCGCTGCATTGTTTTTTGCAATCTGATCAATTCATCTTGCATCTCTTTGCGAATTAGAGGGTCAAGTGCCGAAAATGGCTCGTCAAACAACAAAATTTGTGGATCAACCGCAAGCGCACGTGCAAGACCAACGCGCTGTTGCATGCCGCCTGATAACTGTTGCGGATAATGATCGGCCCACCCATCTAAGCCAACGGTTTTTAAAACTTCAGTTGCGCGGGCAAGACGAGTCGACTTGTCTATCTTCTGCACCTCGAGGCCGTAAGCAATGTTGTCAATCACTTTGCGATGCGGAAATAAACCAAAGTGCTGAAACACCATTGATATTCGTCCGCGGCGCAATTGTCGCAGTTGGTCTTCATCCATTGCTAAAAGATCGTCACCACCGAGTGAAATCTCGCCCTGTGTTGGCTCAATCAAGCGCGACAAACATCGAATCAAAGTTGATTTGCCCGAACCCGACAGACCCATGACGACAAACGTTTCGCCTTGCGCGACGCTGAAGGAAACGTCTCGAACTGCGACGGTTTGCTGAGTTTGTTGCAAAATTTCGGCGCGGCTCGAGCCACCCTTAGATAGATCTATGGTGCGAGCACTGTCACCGGGGCCAAATACTTTCCAGATATGGCGCAGTTCTATTGCTGGTAGATCCCCCGACTCCATTTACGCAACAATAGTGCGACCTATGACTATCAGAACCAAATTGCTATGGTGATAACAAGCCCCAATAGGGGCAAGATCCAAATCAAGGGGAGATTATGAGATTACAGAGCAAGAAATTAGTCGTCGGTTTATTTGCCGCCGGAGCAATGTTGATTACCGCATGCGGTGGCAGCGATAGTGGCAGTGCAGGTGGCACAGAAACAATCAGAATCGCGCGTAACAACTGGACCGCCTCGGCGATTGAGGTTGAAATCGTTAAGCAACTGATCGAAGCGAACTTGGGCAATCCAGTAGAAATCGTTGACATTGATGAGAACGCGATGATTCCTGGAATGTCAACTGGTGACATCGATGCCAACGTTGAAGTTTGGCCATCAGGTTTCACTGCTGAAGAGCAAGCATTTATTGACGACGGATCAGTTGTCAATATGGGCGAACTTGGCGCGATTGGCAAAATTGGTTGGTTCGTCACACCAAATGCACTTGAGCAGTTTCCACAACTCTCATCGTGGGAAGGTCTGAAAGACCCAGCAGTTGTCAAAGCATTCGCAACTGCAGCCACAGGTGCACAAGGTCGAGTCTTGGGCATGGACCCATCGTTCTCGCAGTATGAAGAACCAATCGTAAAGAACTTGAAGCTTGACTTCAAGGTTCAATACTCAGGTTCTGAAGCCGCAACTCAGGCAGAAATTATTGCAGCAACAGAAGCCGGCAAACCAGTGTTGATGTACTACTGGATGCCATCGGCAGCTGTGGGCAAATATGGTCTGAAGAACGTCGCATTACCGAAGCCAACAGTTGACTGCGCAGCAGAAACTGACAAGTGCGACGGCGACTACCCAGAAGATGTGTTGTTCAAAGTTGCTTCTGCAAAACTTGAAGCAAAAGATGTCAATGTCTTTAAGTTCTTCAAGAACTACCAGATGTCGACTGCAGACCAGTTAGCAACATTGCCAGCCG
>ENA-OREM01000901-OREM01000901.1-marine-metagenome-genome-assembly--contig:-NODE-901-length-16865-cov-2.956278_pt1 | contig 16865 bp, 11 predicted proteins | sample MGYA00248623_ERZ508561 | MGnify/ENA primary metagenome ERZ508561 (study PRJEB26227, sample SAMN06264494) | marine metagenome | isolation source: Columbia River Estuary | place: USA:Columbia River Estuary...
CGGAGGCGGTGCCCCATCCCGCCGCGGACGCACCGGGCTTCGTGTCGCTCTTCAACGGCCAGAACCTCGCCGGCTGGAAGACCAAGGGCAACTGGGTCTACGACACCGACGGCACCGTGACGCTGAAGCCGCGCGCGGGCGAGACCGGCTGGAAGCGTTTCGACGCCTATATCTTCACCGAGCGCAAGTATCGCGACTTCGTCCTCGACCTCGAATTCAAGTTCGAACCTACCGGCAACTCCGGCGTCTTCTTCTGCGTCGCCGATCCGCTCGATCCCGTCGCGAAGGGCATCGAGCTCCAGATCCTCGACACGCACGGCCTCGCCAAGCCCGGTCATCATGACTGCGGGGGCATCATCCGCGCGATGGCCGCGACCAAGAACATGGTGAAGCCCGCCGGCGAATGGAACCGCTACACGCTCACGCTCAAGGACCGCCGTCTCGCCGTCGACTTCAACGGTGAGCGCACCATCGTGCTCGACCTTGCCGCTTCGCCGATGAAGGACCGCCCGGCCGAAGGCCACGTCGGTTTCCAGGACGAAGCCAAGCGCGTCTGGTACCGCAACGTGCGGATCAAGGAGCTGCGCTGATCAGCGGCGCAGCCAGCGGCGGGCGAGCAGCCAGAGCAGCACCGGCACGACCACGCTGAGCGCCAGCGCCCACGCGGGTTCGGTCTGGCCGAGCGCGCCGATGGCCGCGAACAGGAAGCCCGTCGGCACGCCGCCGCAGAGCAGCGCGAGGACGAACGTCCGGAAGGGCATGCGGTGCAGGCCGGCGAGGCACGCGATCGCTTCGGGGAGAATCGGGAGGCAGCGCGAACCCGCCACCAGCCAGGCGCCGCCGTCCGCGAAGAGTTTCTCGCCGGACTCCAGCGCGTCGGCGCCGGCGAGACGCACGGCGAGCGGCCGGCCCAGCCAGCGGCTGAGACCATAGGCGAGCAGGCCGGCCACGACCGTGCCGGCCGCGGCGTAGAGGCCGCCGACGAGCGTGCCGTAGGCGAGGCCGAGCGCCGACATCACCAGCGTGCTCGGGATCGGCAGCAGGAGATCGGCGACGAGCAGGCCCGCGCCGGCGAGGCCGCCGGCCGCGCCGAAGCCGGCGATCCAGGCGCGCGAGCCTTCGACCGTGAACGTCGCGTCCAGCGCGTCGCCCCAGATGATCCAAGGGATGATCGCGCCGGCCAACAGCAGCGTGGACGAGACGAGCAGGCCGCGATGACGGGCGAAGAAATTCATGCGCCGGCGCGCAGGTCCTTCCATGGCGCTTCGCCGCTGACGTCGACCATGAAGGGGCCCTGGCTCGCGCCGGGCGAAAGGATCGCCAGGATCGTGGCGTCCGCCTTGGAGACGTTGAAGGTCGCGTGCACGACGCCGGCCGGGATGTGCGCGGCGTCGCCGGGCTTCAGGATACGCTTCTCCTTCTCGACCCACTGTTCGACCTCGCCGGCGAGGACGTAGATCATCTCCTCCAATTCCGGGTGGGTGTGGAAGGCGTGGCCTTCACCGGCGGGCAGGGTCGCCTCGCAGACCTGCAGGTCCTTGGCGCCGGTGAGTTCCGGACGGGTCAGCCAGTAGTTGGTGCGGCCTTTGTACTCTTCCTTGATGGCTTCGGCCTTGGTCACGAATCGCAGCGGTTGGGTCATGAGGCAGGCTACCGCACGGGAACGTCGCTCGGCAAGCATCGGTGGCCGGCGTTGACACCCGCCGACGCCGGAGCGAAAACATCGGCCACCCCCACCCTATGAAACGCATCCTATCCCTCCTCCTTGCGATCGGCCTCGTCGGCGGCGCCTCCCTCGTCGCTCAGGAGACCAAGAAGGCTCCCGCCAAGAAGCCGGCCGCTCCGGCCGTGAACCAGCCCGCCGATGTCGCCGCGCCGAAGCTCGGCCCCGACGGCAAGCCGCAGGCCGGCTTCCTCAAGTCGCACGAGTCTTTCGTCGAGATCGCCAAGAAGGGCGAAGCCCAGGTCGTCTTCCTCGGTGATTCCATCACCGCCGGCTGGGGCCGCCAGGCCGCCATCTTCGACAAGGAGTTCGGCCAGTACAAGGCCGCCAACTTCGGCATCGGCGGCGACCGCACCCAGCACGTCCTCTGGCGCGTCGAGAACGGCGAGTTCGAAGGCATCAAGCCCAAGGCCGTCGTGCTCATGATCGGCACCAACAACTCCGGCGCCGCCGACAACTCCCCCGAGCAGGTCGCCGCCGGCATCAAGGCCATCATCTCCGCGATCCACCAGCGCTCGCCGAACACCAAGGTCCTGCTCCTCGCGATCTTCCCGCGCGGCGCCACCGAGGCCAACAATCCCGGCCGCGCCAAGAACAAGGTCGTCAACGCCCTCCTCGCGAAGTTCGACGACGGCCAGAAGGTCCGTTACCTCGACATCGGCGCCAAGTTCCTCACCGCCGACGGCACGCTCGAGAAGTCCGTCATGCCGGACCTCCTGCACCTGAACGCCGTCAGCTACCAGATCTGGGCCGACGCCATCCGCGAGCCGCTCGCCGCGCTCGTCAAGTAAGCCGCGCGTAGGCGCCGAAACCGGGCCGGTCCTCGTCGAGGGCCGGCCTTTTTCATGTCCGCCTTACTTACCCCAGCCGGCGGGCAGGTCGGGCAGCGTGGCCGTGAGGATCTCGTGGATCGCGACGCGTTCCGCTTCCTCGAGGTGGCCGAAGGCCGGGGCGGGCGGGAAGGCGCGCAGGCCGGACGAAAGACGCCGCAGGGTGATCTCCCGGAGCTGCGGCGGCAGGTGCGCGAAGCTTTCGGAGTAGATGAGCGGGCTGCAACGGTAGCGGAAGAGGCGCGTGCGCAGGTCGAGGTCGCGGAGGGAGCGGCCTTGGGCGTCGGCCTTGCGGGTCTTGGCGTACGCGGCGGCGAAGACGCCGTCGGAACGTAGCGCATCGGCCGGCCACGCGACCTCGTCCCGGCAGAGCAGGGCGTCGAGCAGCTTCTCCGCCTGGCTTTCGAAGACCACGAGGCAGGAGCCTTGGGGCGGAGCCGAAGCGGGCAGGCCGAGGATCGCGCGCATGGCCGGCCAGCGATGCAAGGCGATGCGGGCGTCCTGCAGGGCGGTGGACATCACGTTGTGCACGTGGACCTGGTGGTCGTGCAGGAGCATCGGCACGACGTCGCTGGTCTTCAGGAGATAGCGACGGGTGTCCACGATGCCTTCGAGCGAGTCGAGGTTGCGCGTCGGTCGCGCCGATTCTCCTTCGAAATCTTCGAGTCGCCGCCCGGTCAGGTTGCCACGGTGACGCAGGCCCGGGCCGCCGCCGGTGACGTACCAGCCGCCCCAGCGTTCTTCGAGCGGGGTGGACGGGGCGATGTTGGCGCCGCCCGACCCGCCGAGCGGTTCGCCGCGGGCGTCGGGGAAGACCGAGCGCGTGCGCAAGGTCGGCGTGTGTTCGTGGCGCGCATGACAGAGCAGGCAGTCGTTGTCGCGCATGAGCAGAGGGGCCGGGCCGGTCTCGTGGGCGTCGAGGACGTAGAACATCGCGCCCAGCTGCGGATCGAAGACCGTCACCTCGAAAGAACCCGTGGGCGCCCAGCCGACGTAGACCTCATCGGAGAAGTAGAGCACGCGCGGCGTCTCCGGCGTGATCAGGTCGCGCTGGAGGCTCGTCTTGCTGAAGACGAAGAGCTGGGATTCCGCCGGCACCTTGAACTCATCGAGCAGCCACTGCAGGCGTTTCTTCGCCGGCAGGGAGCGGATGGCGTTGGCGCGCGTCTGGTGCGCCGCGTTCAGGGCCGTCGCCCGATCCTTGGCCTCGGTGGCCGAGTAGTTGATCGGCGGTTCCTCGAACGGCTCGGCCTGCTGGGCGGAGAGGTGCGGCGTCAGGAAACCGGCGAGGCCGAGGAGCAGCAGGCGTGGCGCGGAGGAAGGCACGCGTCGACGATGGCGCGCCTTCCTCCGGACACAAGACCCGGCTCAGCGTCGGATGATGAGGCGCATCTTGCGGCGGGCCTCCGCTTCGATCTGGCGGATGCGTTCGCGGGAGACCCCGTGGCGCTGGCCGATGGCGTCGAGCGTCAGTTCCTCGCCGTCGAGGCCGGCGCGGAGGCGGATCACCTCGAGTTCGCGGGGCGTGAGCTGGGCCATCACTTCGGCCAGCGCTTCCCGGCGGTCGGCGGCCTCGGCGTAGGCGGCCGGCGTCGAAGCCTCCGGATCGGCCAACGTGTCGCCGAAGGTCGTATCGCTGTCTTCGCCGATCGGCGCGTCCAGCGACTGGCCGTGCTGCTGGTAGCAGCGCAGCTCGACGATCTTCTCGGGCGAGCATGCCAGGCGGGCGCACAGTTCGTCCTCCGTCGCCTCGCGGCCGGTCTTCTGGAGGAGGGCGGCTTCGGCCTTGCGGAGCTTGGCCATCTGCTCGTGCAGGTTGCGCGGGAGGCGCACCGTGCGACGCAGGAAGTTAAGGTGGCGGAACACCGCGCTGCGGATGCCCCAGAACGCGTAGGTGCTGAAACGGTGGCCGAGGTCGGCGTTGAAGGCGCGGGCGGCCTCCATGAGCGCGACGTTGCCGGCCGCGACGAGTTCGAGCATCTCCTCGCGGGGCACGTTGATCTGCTTCGCGGCGTAGTAGGTCAGGCGCAGGTTGCGGTTCACCAGTTCGTCGAAAGCGGCCTGGCCGGCCGGCGTCAGGCTGCCGTCGGCGAGCTTGCCGGCCTTGATGCGGTGGCCGAGCGCGAGTTCCTCTTCGGGGCTCAGGCGGGGCCAGCGGGCGGCTTGGTTGAGGTAGACCGTCAGGCCGTCCGCCTCGCCGGAGCGGTCGGGGGCCGTCTCGAGGCGGGAGACCTCGATTTCACCGAGATCGGGGAAGTCGGAGCGGAGGAGGGAGGTGAGGGAATCGTTCTTGGCGGTGCGGTGCGGGATGTGGTTGATCATGGAAAAAGAAAGGGGCCTGTATATATAGGGCTGAAAACGGGGGGTCGGAGAGACGTCTTTCCCTAAGTGACTGTTATTCAGTCAGATAAAAACGTATTATATTTTATAGAGGGGGCCTCCGGGATGGGGTCACCGGGGGTGTAGGGCTGCCGACGTCGCCCATTATGCCCGGGGTCTGAGGTTCGTCAAAGGGGGTGGCGGCGGTTCCTGGCCGCGCTTCCTCTAAATGATGAAGATTGGCGGATTTTTTGGGTGGGAACGGGGCTTGGTTTGGGGAGTCTATAGGAGATGCCCCGCCTCTTACCCCTTTGCGTCGCTGTGCTCGCCTGTCTGGGCTTGTCGCTGTCCGCCGCCGAACGCCCGAACATCCTGATGATCGTCTCGGACGACCACGCCTGGTTCGATTACGGCTTCATGGGTTCGAAGGCGGTCAGCACGCCTCACCTCGATAAGCTCGCGGCGGAGTCGCGCCTCTTCCCTCGCGGTTATGTCACGAACTCCCTCTGCGGGCCGAGCCTCGCCTCGATGCTGACCGGACGGCACGTCCACCGCCACGGCCTGACCGGCAACGATCCGTTCATCCCCGTCAGCGCCGACGCCGCCGCCGGCGCCAAGGGTGCCGCCAAGGCCGCCGCCGCCAAACAGAAGAGCGCCGCTTTCCTCGATGGTCGCGCCCAGATGATCAAGCGCTTCCAGGAATCGCCGATCCTGCCCCGGATCCTCGGCGAGCAAGGTTATGTCAGCCTGCAGACGGGCAAGTGGTGGATGGGCCCTTATCAGACCGGCGGTTTCACCGAAGGCATGACCAAGGGCGGACGCCACGGCGACGAGGGCCTCGACATCGGCCGCAAGACTTTGGCGCCGCTCACGGACTTCATCAGCCGGTCGAAGAAGGCCGGTAAGCCGTTCTTCGTCTGGTATGCGCCGATGATGCCGCATGACCCGCATACGCCTCCGGAGCGCTTGCTCGCGAAATACCGCGACAAGTCCCCGACGCCGCAGGCCGCGAAGTACCACGCGATGGTGGAGTGGTTCGACGAGACCATCGGCGAGATCCGCGCCCATCTCGAGAAGGAAGGCCTCACCCGCGACACGATCATCGTCTACGTCGCCGACAACGGCTGGATTCCGCGGACGGACAAGCCGATCGTCGATTTCGAGCGCTCCAAGCAGTCGCCCTTCGACGGCGGCGTGCGCACGCCGATCTTCGTCAGCTGGCCCGGGCACATCAAGCCGGCCGTGATGGCCGAAGCCGCGAGCGCGGTCGACATCATGCCGACGCTCCTGAAGCTCGTCGGCGCGCCCGTGCCTGCCGGCGGCGACGGTCTGGATCTGCTCGACGACGCGGCCCTGAAGGCGCGCCCGTTCGTCGCCGGCCAGAATTCGACCCACGACCTCCTCGATCTCGCGCGTCCCGCGGCCAGCCTGCGCTATCGCTGGCTCGTCGCCGGCGACCTCAAGCTCATCGTCTCCAGCGGACTCAAGACCGGCACGGTCCAGCATGGGTCGGCCGACGCCACCGAGCCGCCGCGCCTTTTCGACCTCAAGGCCGATCCTTACGAACTCCGCGACCTCGCCGCCGAACGTCCCGATGACGTGAAGCGCCTCCTGGGGCAGCTCGACGGCTGGTGGGATGGCCGCTGATCGCCTCCCCGATTTTAAACCTATGAACACCTCCCGCCTCCTCCTCGCCGCGTTCGCGGCCTTGCTCGTCGGCTGTCAGTCCGCCGACACCACCGCGCCCGCCCCGGCTCCGAAGCCCGCCGCCAAGGCCGCTTCGAAGGCCAAGCCCGCGCCTGCGCAGTACGTCTTCTACGTCGGCACCTCCGGCGCCAAGGCCCAGGGCGTCCTCCGCTGCGTGCTCGACGGCAAGACCGGGAAGATCTCGGTGCCGACCGTCGCCGCCGAAGCGAAGTCCGCTTCGTACGTCGCGCTCAGCCCGGACGCGAAGTTCCTCTACGCCACCGCCGAGGCGGCCGAAGGCGCCGTCGCGGCATATGCGGTCGAAGGCGACAAGCTCCGACTTCTGAACACCGAAGCCTCCAAGGGCAAAGGACCGACGCACCTCGCCGTCGACGCCGCCCGCAAGAACCTGGTCGTCGTCAACTACGGGTCGGGTTCGACCACCGCGCTGCCGATCAAGGCCGACGGTTCCCTCGCCGCCGCTTCGTCTTCGCTCCAGCACGTCGGCACGGGCCCCAACGCCGGCCGTCAGTCCGGCCCGCACGCCCACGGCGTCTACTTCCATCCGAAGAACGGCCGCGCCTACGTCGCCGACCTCGGTACGGACGATATCTTCATCTATAAGTTCGACGCCGAGAAAGGCCTGCTCGCCGCGAACAAGCCGAAGTCCGGCCGCGTCACCGCCGGCGAAGGCCCGCGCCACCTCGCCTTCCATCCCAACGGCAAGTTCGCCTACGTGAACACCGAGATGGGCCTCAACGTCGTCGCCTTCTCGGTCGAGCGTAACGGTGGCCTGAAGCAGCTCCAGAGCCTCCCGACGCTGCCGGCCGGCGCGGAGACCAAGGGCGCTTCCACCGCCGAGATCTTCGTCCGCCCCGACGGCAAGACCCTCTATGTCTCCAATCGCGGCCATGACTCCCTCGCGGTCTACTCGATCGCCCAGGACGGTAAGCTGACGCTTCTCCAGCACGTGCTCGGTACGCCCGCCATGCCCCGCGGCTTCGGCCTCAGCGCCGACGGACGCTGGCTCGTCTGCGCCGGCCAGAAGTCCGGTACGCTCAACGCCTACAAGATCGGTCGCGACGGCAAGCTCACCGACACCAAGCAGGCCGTCGAAGCCCCGGCCGCCGCCGCGGTCGTCTTCGTCCCCTGATTCGCCGGCCGCCCCCGCATGTTCCGAGGTTCCCTTCTCGCCGGTTGCTTCCTGACGGCCTCCCTCGGGGCGGCGCCGGTCGACTTCGCCCATGAGGTGGTGCCGATCCTGCGCAAGCACTGCGGCGAGTGCCACACGGGCGACAAGAAGAAGGGAAGTTTCTCGATGAACACGCGCGCCTCGCTGCTCGAAGGCGGCGAGAACGGCGCGGTGCTTTTTCCGGGTCAGGCGTCGAAGGGACGCCTGCTCGAGTCGGTCGTCAGCGAAGATCCCGACGAGCGCATGCCGCCGAAAGGCGCGCGCGTGAGTCCGGCCGAGGTCGCCGTCCTGCGCGCATGGGTGGAGCAGGGCGCCGTCTGGACCGAAGGGTTCGCTTTCAAGCAGCCGGCCTATGAGCCGCCGCTGCGTCCGCGCCGTCCGGCGCTTCCCGAAGCGAAGTCCGGTCGCACGCATCCGCTCGACCGCGTGCTCGACGGCTGGCTCGCGGCCAAGGGCGCCCCGACGCCGCCGCCGGCGGATGACGCGACCTTCCAGCGACGCGTGATGCTGGACCTCGTCGGCCTGCTGCCGTCCGCCGAAGAGGCCCGCGCCTTCGCGGCTGACACGCGGCCCGACAAGCGCGAGGCGCTCGTGCGGAAGCTCCTCGCCCGCGATGTCGACTACGCCGACCACTGGATGGTCTTCTGGAACGACCTGCTGCGCAACGATTACGCCGGCACCGGCTACATCGACGGCGGCCGCAAGCAGATCACCAACTGGCTCTACCTCTCGCTGCTCACCAACAAGCCTTACGACCGGTTCACGCGCGAGCTCGTGGCGCCGTCCGCCGACAGCGAAGGCTTCGCCAAGGGCATCGTCTGGCGCGGCGCGGTGAGCGCGGGCCAGGTGCCCGAGCTCCAGTTCTCGCAGAGCGTCTCGCAGACGTTCCTCGGCATCAACATGAAGTGCGCCTCGTGCCACGACAGCTTCACCGACCGCTGGAAACTCCGCGACGCCTACGGCCTCGCCGCCATCTACGCGAACCGGCCGATGGAACTCGTCCGCTGCGACATCCCGACCGGCAAGCCGGCCGCCGCCGCCTGGCCTTTCCCTGAGCTCGGCCAGGTCGACGCCGCCAAGCCGCGGGAGGAGCGCCTCGCCCAGCTCGCCGCACTCATCACCCATCCGGAGAACGGCCGTTACCAGCGCACCATCGTCAACCGCCTCTGGCATCGCCTGATGGGCCGCGGCATCGTCCATCCCGTCGACGCGATGCAGACCGAGCCGTGGAACCAGGATCTCCTCGACGTGCTGGCCAACCGCCTCGTCGAGTCCGGTTACGACCTCAAGGCCGTGCTCGCCTTCATCGCGACCTCGCAGGCCTACCAGTCCCGCGCCGAAGTCCTCGCGCGCGACGCCGACGACAAAGGTTACGCCTACCGCGGTCCGCGCGCCAAGCGCCTGACCGCCGAGCAGTTCGTCGACGCCGTCTGGCGGCTGACCGGCACCACGCCTGCCAAGATCGAACCCAAGGTGCCGCGCGCCGCGCCGACCGCCGCGGCCAAGCAGAAGCCCGTCGTCGAGCCGCTCGTCGCCGCGCCGATCTGGTCGGGCGACATCGCCGGAGGGCGCGTGCCTGCCTCCGGGGAGATCCGTACGTTCCGCCGTCAGCTCCTGCTCGACGCCGACGTGGACGCCGCGACCTGCGTGGTGACCTGCGATAACGGTTACGAACTGTTCGTGAACGGCAAGAAGATCGGCGGCGGCGACAACTGGGCCGACCCGCAGAACTTCGACCTCTCCGTCGCGCTGCTCAAAGGCGCGAACCAGATCGTCGTCGTCGGCCGCAATGCCGGCTCCGGACCGAACATCGCCGCTCTTTTCTTCCAAGTGAACGTCACGCTCAAGGGCGGCGCGCGCGTGAAGATGGCTTCCGATGCGGCGTGGGAGTGGACGACCAGCGTGCCTAATGCCCGCGGGGTCTTCGCCGCCGGCAAGGGCAAGGCGAAGGCCGCGGAGCCGGTCTGGCAGTCCGTCGCGATCGTCAAGAGCGGGGCCTGGCGCAAGGCGCAGGCCCGCATGGCCGAGATGCTCGCCGGCGTCGAAGGTACCAGCAACCTCCCGGCGCGCGCGGGCTTGGTGAAGTCCGACCTCCTGCAGCGCGCGCTCGGCCGTCCGAACCGCGAGCAGATCGTCTCGATGCGGCCCAACGAACTCAGCACGCTCGAGGCCATCGACCTTTCCAACGGCCAGGCGCTGACGAACCTGCTCGCCGCGGGCGCCGCCAAGCTGAAGCTCCGCGCGTGGGCTTCGCCGGAAGAGTTCGCCCGCTGGCTCTACCTCTCCGCGCTGAGCCGCGAGCCCGCGCCCGCGGAACTCAAGGTGGCCACCGGCATCGTCGGTGCTGACCTCTCCGAACAAGGCATCGCCGACCTCCTCTGGGCCGTGTGCATGCTCCCCGAATTCCAGACCATCCGCTGATTTCCATGTCCTCTCCGCTGCCGCTTGATCCGTCCTTGCCCGAGCCGCTCGCCCGGCGCGAATTCCTCCGGATGCTCGGCGCCGCCGGCGCCGCGACGCTCTCGATGGGCGCTCCGCGTCTCCTCGCCGAAAGCGAGAAGCTCGTCCAGCCGACCGCCACCGCCGATGCGGTCATCCTGATCTGGCTCGCCGGCGGCATGGCCGCGCCCGAGACCTTCGATCCGAAGCGCTACGCACCCTTCGAGAAGGGGCTCACCTACGACCGCGTGCTCAGCACGTTCCCGGCGATCCCGACGTCGGTCGATGGCGTCCGGATCTGCGAGGGTCTCGAGAACATCGCGCAGGTCATGGACCGCGGCACGCTGATCCGCTCGGCGGTGCAGCCTGATCTCGGCAGCATCCTGCACTCGCGTCACCAGTTCCATTGGCACACCGGCTATGTCCCGCCGCAGACCGTCGCCTGCCCGCACATCGGCGCCTGGATGGCCCGCGTGCTCGGTCCGCGCAATCCGGTCATGCCGGCCTTCATCAACATCGGCCAGCGCCTCGAAGGCGTCGGCGAGAGCGAGGAGCTCAAGGCCTTCACCACCGCCGGGTTCTTCGGCGGCGAATACGGCCCGATGAACCTCCCGTTCCCCGAAGAGGCCGCCGCCGCCGTGCGCCCGCCCAAGGGCATGGACGCCGGCCGTTTCGTGAACCGCGACCGCGAGTTCCGTCGCCTCGTCGACGCGACGCCCGACCGTGACCTGCTCAGCGACCACCAGCATCAGTCCATGCTGCGTTCGATGGACAACGCCTACCGCCTGCTCAGCGCCAAGGAGCGCGCCGCGTTCGACATCTCGCTCGAGACGCCCGAGGTCCAGAAGGATTACGACACCGGTCGCTTCGGCCGCGGCTGCCTGCTGGCCCGTCGCCTCGTCGAGAACGGCGCGCGTTTCGTCGAGGTCACCACGGAATACGTCCCGTTCTTCCAGTGGGACACGCACGGCAAGGGCCACGAGACCGTCGCCAAGATGCACGCCGAGATCGACCGCCCGATCGCGCGCCTCGTCCGCGACCTCGAGCAGCGCGGGCTGCTCGACCGCACCCTGATCATCATCGCCAGCGAGTTCAGCCGCGACGCCATGATCGAAGGCCGCCCCGGCTCGCAGGCCAAGGACCAGGCTTTCAACAAGTCCGGCGTCATCACCAGCCCCGACCATTACGGCCTGCACCGTCACTTCACCGGCGGCACGAGCGTCGTCATGTTCGGCGGCGGCGTGAAGAAGGGACACGTCTACGGCGCCACCGCGGATGAGCGTCCGCTCGTGGCGATCAAGGACCCCGTCTCGATCAGCGACATGCACGCCACGATCTTCCGCGCGATGGGCATCAGCCCCAAGACCGCGTTCGACGTCGAGGGCCGTCCCTTCTACGCGACCGTCGACGGCAAGGGCGTGCCGATCCCGATCTTCAGGAGCTGAGCGCGCGCAGCGGCGCGGCGTGGGTGGTCACCGCGGACTCGAGGAGCTCGCCGGTGCGACGCATCGCTTCGTCGAGCGGCATCGTCGCGGGCTTGATGCCGATGAGCAGGTCGAACTGCGCGCGGAGTCCCGCCGAGTCGTCGACCGAGCCGGCGACGCCGACGATCTTCCTGCCGGCCCGGCGCGCGAGCCGGGCGACGCCGACCGGGCCTTTGCCCTGCAGGCTCTGTTCGTCGAGGCGGCCTTCGCCCGTGATGACGAGGTCGGCGGCGGCGACGCGCGCTTCCAATCCGACCTGCGCCGCGACCATGTCGAAACCGCTCACCAGACGTCCGCCGAGGAAAGCCATGAGACCGAAGCCGAGGCCGCCCGCGGCGCCGGCGCCGGGGACATCACGCGGGTCGACGCCGAGGTCGCGACGCGCGAGGTCGGCCAGGTGTTCGAGCCGTTGTTCGAACCAAGCGAAGTCGCGGACGCCTTTCTGGGGGCCGTAGACCCGGGTGGCCCCGCGGGGACCGAGCAGGGGGTTGTCGACGTCGCAGGCCACGATCAGCTCGCAGGAGGGGAGGGTGGCCGGCCGGACGACCTTGTCGGCTTCAAGGAGGGTCTCCAGGGTGGGGGAGAAGTCCTGGCCTTGGCGTTTGAACTGGTACCCAAGGGCGAGGGCGACCCCCAGGCCGCCGTCATTGGTGGCGCTCCCCCCGATGCCGATCAGGATGCGCTTGGCCCCCCGCCGGAGGGCGGATTTGAGGAGGATTCCAGTCCCTAAAGTGTTGGCTTTGAAAGGTTTAAGTTCGATATCTTGGACCATCGCCAAGCCGCTGGCCGCGCTCATCTCCATGACCGCGGTGGCCGAGCCAGGGACCCAGCCGAAAGGGGCCTCGATCGGCCGGCCGTGGGCGTCGCAGGTCTTTTCGCTGACCCATTCCCCCGCCAGGGCGGTCGTCATCGCCAAAGCCGTCCCTTCGCCGCCGTCGGCGATGGGGCAGAGATCGAAAATCGCCCCCGGAAACAGCCGTTCCAGGCTATTTCTAAGATGAAAAGCGGCCTTTTCGGCCGGCAGGGAGCCCTTGAATTTGTCGTTGGCGATCAGGATGCGCATCGTCCGGCGGCGAATCCTCGCCTTGGGGTAATCCCTTTACAACCCGAATGGGGAAGCGCTCTTGATTTCCAAGGGGTCGGACTTACATTATTCCGCAAGGCCAGCCCCTCCCGGCTGCTTTCCCCTAGTCATTATCCCGCTTTAAAAATACGCACATGCTGTCGCTCCGTCACACCACCCTCGCGCTCTCGCTGCTCGCCTCCGCCTTCGCGGTCGCCGCCGACGAGGCGCAGCCTTCGAAGGAAGGACTCGAGTTCTTCGAGAAGAACGTCCGCCCGATCCTCATCGATCGTTGCTACGAGTGCCACTCCGCCGAGAAGAATTCCTCGAAGGGCGGCCTCATCCTCGACTCCCGCGACGGCGCCTACAAGGGCGGCGACGAAGGTCCGGCCGTCGTCCCCGGCGACCTCGAGAAGTCCCTGCTCGTCAAGGCCGTCCAGTACACCGATCCGGAATTCGCGATGCCGCCCAAGAAGACCGGTGGCAAGCTGCCTGACGACAAGATCGCGATCCTCGAACAGTGGGTCAAGATGGGTGCGCCGATGCCGGGTGGCGGCGCCGCCAAGCTGACCGGACTCACCAGCAAGGCCCGCGAACACTGGGCTTATCAGCCCGTCAAGAAATACCCCGTGCCCGAAGTGAAGAACAAGGCCTGGGTCAAGAATCCCATCGACGCCTTCGTCCTCGCCAAGCTCGAAGAGAAGGGCCTGCAGCCCAATCCCGCCGCTGGTCCCGAAGCCTTCCTCCGTCGAGTCTACTACGACCTGATCGGCCTTCCGCCCACCTCCGAGCAGGTCGACGCCTTCGTCAAAGCCTGTGACAGCGCCTCGCTCGCCGACTCGCTCGCCACCCGCACCGGTCGTCCGACCGGCAACGTCGAAGCCGTCTACGTCAAGCAGGTCGACGCGCTGCTCGCCTCGCCGCACTACGGTGAGCGCTGGGCCCGTCACTGGCTCGACACCGCGCGCTACTCCGACACGCGCGGCCTGCAGGTCGACCAGGGCGACAGCCTCTTCCGCGATTACCGCTACGCCTACGCCTGGACCTACCGCGACTACGTCATCAACGCGATGAACGAGGACAAGCCGTACGACAAGTTCGTCGTCGAGCAGCTCGCCGCCGACCGCATCCCGGAGATCTCTCCGGACGATCCCCGTCTCGCCGCCCTCGGCTTCATCACCATCGGCAAGCGCTTCGACGACATCCATGACACCATCGACGAGCGCATCGACACGACGACCAAGGCCTTCCTCGGCCTGACCGTCGCCTGCTCGCGCTGCCACGACCACAAGTTCGACCCGATCCCGATCAAGGACTACTACTCCCTGCACGGTATCTTCGCCTCGATCGTCGAGCCCCTGCACCAGACGCCTATCGCGGCCACCGGCAACACCGCCGCCGCTCGCTCCGACTTCCTCAAGCGTCTCAACCAGCTCCAGGACGAGCAGGTCGCCGGTTTCTTCCGCTACATGCGTGAGACCCGCGCCCGCTACGACCATGAGATGGCCGGCCGCCTCATGATCGCCACCATCCGCGGCGGTTCCGCCGAGGCCGGCGAGTTCTCCGACCGCTACAAGATCGACCTGCAGTCCGACACGGACTTCGCCGCCATGCGCATCCAGAAGGACTCGCCCATCACCGGTCCCTTCGCCGCCCTGGCTTCCGTGCCGCTGGTCTACTTCGCCGAGCGCGCCCCGATCGTCCTCAAGGAATACCTCGACGACCCGGAGCACCGCGTGAACCCGATCATCGCCGCCGGCCTGCGGAACATCAAACCGAAGACGATGCATGACGTGGCCGCCGCCTACCAGCGTATCTACGTCGAGAACAAGGCCGCGATCCTCGCCCATCTCAACCTCCTGGCCAAGCCGGGCGAAGAGTGGAAGAAGAGCTCGCCGGCCATCGCCGAGATGACGGGCTATCCTTGGGCCATCCCGTCCTACGACGAGATCTTCGACAATGAAGAGATGATCTCCCTCTTCAGCACGCGTAAGTTCTGCCAGGATTGGCAGAACCGCCCGATCTACGGCGGCATCGGCAACCGCGAGCCGGTCGCCTATTTCCGTCACCCGCAGATCAACGAGCTGCGCCTCTCCCACCCCGGCGTCCCCGGCCACGCGATGGTCGTCCAGGATTCCGAAGGCGCGAAGGACAGCTACGTGTTCAAGCGTGGCGACAAGAACAACAAGGGTGAGATCGTGCCCCGCCAGTTCCTCGACATCCTCACGGTCGGCGAACGTCGTCCCTATGTCGACGGCAGCGGCCGCTACGAGTTCGCCCAGTCCATCATCTCCAAGGACAACCCGATCACCGCCCGTGTGGCCGTGAACCGCACCTGGACCAAGCACTTCGGCGAAGGCTTCGTGAACACGCCCGACGACCTCGGCAACATGGCCGAGACGCCCTCGCAAACCGAGTTGCTCGACTACCTCGCCACGGACTTCGTGGAGAACGGTTGGACGATGAAGCGCCTCCACCGCATGATCGTGCTCAGCAACACCTATCGCCTGGATTCCGACCCCACCGCGAACCCGCTCGTGGCCAAGAAGGGCCCGGTCGACCCGCTGAAGATCGACGCCGGCAACCGCCTCCTCTGGCGCGGCAACCTGCGTCGCCTCGACTTCGAGTCCATCCGTGACTCGATGATCCTGCTCACCGGCAAGATGACCTTCACCGTCGGCGGCCAGCCGGCGAACATCACCGACGAGCCGTTCAGCTACCGCCGCAGCCTCTACGGCTACGTCGACCGCCGTCGCCTCAGCGACACCCTCTCGCAGTTCGACTACGGCGACCCCGACCAGTCGAACACGAAGCGCAACTCGACCATCGTCCCCCAGCAGGCCCTGTTCTTCATGAACAACGCCCTGTCGGTCGACGTGGCCCGCGCCGTCGCCGCCCGCAAGGACGTCGTCAACGCGATGTCCGAGGACCAGCGCATCGTCGCGATGTTCCGTTGCATGTTCCAGCGTCGTCCGTCGACCAATGAGATCCGCGTGGCCCAGGAATTCCTGACCAAGCAGAAGATGGGCGCCGCCACCGCCAAGCTCCGTCCCGCCGCCAAGGCCGGTGAGCGCGGCAAGGCCGTGGCGCCCGTGGCCCGCACCGCCGCTCCCTCGACCAAGGGCGCCCCGGTGATGGCTCCGGACGGCGAAGAGAGCATGATGATGGCCGTGACCGGCGGAGGCGCCGAAGGCGTCCTGCGTAACGTGGGCGAGATGATCTCCCGCGAGCCGCTGACCCCGACCGAGCTCCTCGTCCACGCGCTGCTCCTCTCGAACGAGTTCATCTACGTCAACTGACGTCTTTGACAGGTTTTTAACGAGGCCGGCCTCCTTCGGGGGGTCGGCCTCTTCATTTATTGGCTCAAATCCGCATGAATTGGTTGAAACATTTCAGGCGTAGGGGAGTATTAAATACTAGCGGCATTCCCCCTGCCGCCCACTCCCTTAAAACCACCATGCCGTCCTTGTCCGTCAGTCTTCGTCTGCTCGCCCTCGTCTCCGTCGCCGGCCTCTCCGCCGCCGACGCTCCGGAGCCGAAGATGGATCCGGCCGGCCTCGAGTTCTTCGAGAAGAATATCCGCCCGATCCTGACCGAGCGTTGCTACGAATGTCACTCGAAGGAGAAGGGCGTCTCGAAGGGCGGACTGATCCTGGATTCTCGTCAGGGCATGCTGGCCGGCGGTGACCTCGGCGCGGCCGTCGTCCCCGGTGACCTCAAGAAATCTTTGCTCGTCGTCGCGGTCCATCAGGGCGACCCCGACATCTCGATGCCGCCGCGCAAGGCCGGCGCGAAGTACATGGGCGACTTCGCGGCGCCGAAGATTCCGAAAGTGCGCATTGCCATGATTGGCGTGGGGGCGCGCGGCAGCGGCCACGCCATGCGACCGGGCATGCCCGAGTACGGCGCGTGGCTGCGCACCAGCCGGCTGGACGGCGAGCTTGGATGGGACGGCTTCGACACCGCCATGCATGAACTGGGCCACAACCTGGAGCAGCTGTGCAGCACGCACTTCGCGCCGCGGCCGCTGCTGCGCAACGTGCCCAACACCGCGTGCACCGAGGCGTTCGCGTTCCTGTACCAGTCGCTTGGCCGACGCGTGCTTGGCCTTGAAACGCCCGAGCAGGCG
>ENA-OREM01000904-OREM01000904.1-marine-metagenome-genome-assembly--contig:-NODE-904-length-16826-cov-13.852887_pt1 | contig 16826 bp, 10 predicted proteins | sample MGYA00248623_ERZ508561 | MGnify/ENA primary metagenome ERZ508561 (study PRJEB26227, sample SAMN06264494) | marine metagenome | isolation source: Columbia River Estuary | place: USA:Columbia River...
GCCGCACCATTTGAACCACCATTGCAGCTCACCCCATATCCATTGAAGCTACTCGTCACACTGGCCGTGCTCGTTAAGGCTGTAGGTTGTGTTACCGTTACTGTAGACTGACTCGTGCATCCATTGGCATCCGTGACCATGACCGTGTACGAACCCGCAGAAAGACCACTGGCCGTGCTAGCCGTAGACCCGCCTGTCCAGGAATACGTGTATGGACCCACTCCACCTGAGGCAGTAACACTCGCCGCACCATTTGAACCACCATTGCAGCTCACCCCATATCCATTGAAGCTACTCGTCACACTGGCCGTGCTCGTTAAAGCCGTGGGTAACGGGATGTAAAGTGAATCGACTATAATGCATCCGTAAGCATTTGTTGTCGTAAAACTGACATAACCAGAATTCAATATGGTAGATACAACTGTATCACCAAGTTGGCCTGTTGACCATGTGGTATTGAGTGTTTGGTCCCCATTCATCCAAACTTCAAAAGTTTCACACCCTACTTGATTGTACCCCTTTGTTAAACGAGCTGTACTCAATTCACACCAAGAAGCATTGGACTCTATGTAACCAAGATCTACGAGTCCCTGTTGGTCCGGGCGTTGAGTACCGAATATATCTGGGTAAAATGTGCCGTTTGTATCCCCTACGTTGTGGTGATAATCAAGAAGAGACAAAGAGTAATCCCCTGAAGATGAATTCGTAAATACTACAGGTTCATCATCGCAAGTGTTTACTATTAATGTTCCACCTGTAGAATGGCTATAATTAGATGTAATACTTGGCAATCGTGAATTTGAGAACTCAATGGTTCCCAGCCATCCATTCCATAAATTACTCAGGTCAGGTAAGATTCGCGGGCTCTCTCCTGCTTTTTCAACTAGAAGAGAATTTTTAAAAACGAACTGATCACTCGAATACCACGGTTGAACAAACCAATCTGTTTGGATATTAACGAATGTGCTATTAAAGATTCTATGAGTATAACCTGAGCTAAAAATATGCGGATGATTGTAGCCATCGACAAAGCAATTATAAAACTGGGCTGAGTTCCCATTGTCTACCAAAAACATTGAACCATCATTTAATGGCACTTTCAATGTAGACTGGTTTCTTTTGAATTGGCAATTAATAAAGGTTGGATGGCTCCCCCCAGCGTAATAATCACCCCCTAGGGATGCATAACCATTTTCAAAAACACAGTTCTTCACCCATATTGAATCAAACTCGCTGTATATCAAGCCACCTCTGAACGCCACTATCGAATTGGTAGCGTAGCCATCGGTAAGCTTGAAATTCTCAAGTGTAACCTTACCATTTATAATAGTAACTACCCTTGAAACATTATTTCCAGAGACTACGGATATACCCCCAGTACCAATGATACTGAGATTTTTATTCGAAACTAAAAATGATGAATAAGTTCCAGTCTCGACAAAAACCGTATCACCGCTTGATGAAATATCAACAGCCTTTTGAATTGTCAAAACCGGACTACTTAAGTTGCCCGAATTCAAATCATTACCATTCGTAGACACATACCATTTCGTCGCTTGAATCTCGTGAACTAAGAAGAGGAAGCCTAGGAATAGCAGAATCCTTGGATTGAAAAAATTCAACATAGTCGCTCTAATAAATCTTAATACCTCAGGATATACTCATCACTTCTGAATCGTCACAGGCAAGTACAAGTAGCCTTGCTCACCCATCAACTCCAATCGATACATACCACTTGGTGCTAATCCAAGGTCCACTTCCACGCGGTTGTCTGGCGCCTCACACTCGAGGAGAACGCGGCCAAGGCCGTCGATCATTCGGACCGTTTTAATGTTCAGCTCCTCCGGATATGTTACCGAAAACTGACCACTGTTCGGATTCGGGAAGAGTTTAACTTGAGCCTTCAGCCATTCATCCGTGCCAATGTTCACGTAATTGAACTGAGCTGATTCGGACGAACATCCTGCCGCATTAGTCACAATGATGGAGTACAAGCCATTTTGGGTAGGATACCATGTCGTAGAATCCGCCCCCGGAATTGCCACCCCATTCAAGTACCACTGGTTGCCCGCTGGCGCAGAGCTAATCAGCAAGTTGGCATTGTTGGAGTAGTAAATGGTCGGCGTCACGGGTACGGGGCTCAACGTCACCGAAATGGCATTGCTGCTGCCCGTACAACCGGTGCTATTGTCAGCCTGCACCGAGTAGGATCCAGCGGCCTTTACCCAAATGGATGGGCCCGTTTCACCCGTATTCCAAACGTAGTTGCTCAAGCCAGGATTGGCTATCAATTGCACGGAATCTGCCGGGCAGAAAGTCGTTGAACCTTGTGCCGTGGCTACCACCGAAGGCAATGGATCAACGCCTATAGCGACCCCAGTTGAAGTGGCGCTACATCCGGTTGCATTCGTCACCGTCACGGAATAGGTTCCGGCTGTATTCACCGTAATCGTAGAGCCCGTGGCGCCATTGCTCCAGAGATACGATCCAAGACCGGAAGGCACTGAGAGCGACACACTACCTCCTTGGCAGAACGTCGTTGCGCCATTTGCCACTACCGTTGGTGCGCTGATGGTTGATATCGTCACCGTAGTTGCTGCACTCGTCGAGCTACAACCAGCTGTATTCGTTAACGTAACCGAATAGCTTCCAGCGCTCGTTACTGTTATGCTCTGCGTCGTAGCTCCCGTACTCCAGAGGTAACTATACCCCGCTGGCGCACTGAGCACCACCGAGTCACCCATGCAGAACGTCGTAGAACCACTCGCACTTACACTCGCCACCGGCAAAGCACTCACCACCACAGACGTCGCCGAACTGCTCGACGTACAGCCCGCAGCATTGGTCACCGTCACCGAGTAACTGCCCGATGCACTTACCGTAATGCTCTGGCTCGATTGACCCGTGCTCCACAGGTAACTCGAGTAGCCACTTGGCGCACTCAAAGTCACCGTGCCCCCTTGACAGAAGCTCGTAGAACCATTGGCACTCACACTCGGAACAGCGATCGTATTGACCGTCACAGAGGTCGCAGCACTCGTCGCACTACAGCCATTGGCATTAGTCAGCGTTACCGTGTAACTGCCCGCCGTCTTCGCCGAGATGCTCTGCGTCGTGGCTCCATTGCTCCAGAGGTAACTGTAACCGGCTGGCGCACTGAGCACTACCGAGTCGCCCTGGCAGAACGTCGTAGAACCGCTCGCACTCATCGTAGCCGTGGGCAAGGCGTTCACCACAATGGCCGTCGCCGTTGAGAGCTGGCTACAGCCACTAGCGTTGCCTACCAACACACGGTAGCTGCCGCTTGTGCTCGCCGATAGGCTGCTCCCCGTGGCTCCAACAATGGCCGTACCATCCTTATACCACTGATAGCTCGTCATACCCGTAGGCGCATTCAAGACCGCACTACTTCCACTACAGAACGTCGTGGGATCCGTCGTGCTAATCGTAGATACCGGCAAAGCATTCACCACCACCGTCATCGTATCCGATACCACAGAACAGCCATTGGCCGTCTGCGCCGTGACATAGTACGTGCCGCTTTGCGTCACCGTAATAGACGTGCCCGTCGTGCCCGTGCTCCACATCCTATTGCTGTAGCCACTTGGGATAGACAACACCACGCTGCCGCCCTGGCAGAACGTCGTAGCTCCATTGGCCGCAACACTCGGACGCGTGGGGGTATTTACCACAACCGTCGTAAGCGCACTGCTAGATGAACAACCACTGCCGTCCACCACCGTGACACCATAGCTGCCCGCATCTTTTGCCACAATGCTCTGCGTCGTAGCTCCCGTACTCCAGAGGTAACTATACCCCGCTGGCGCACTGAGCACCACCGAGTCACCCATGCAGAACGTCGTAGAACCACTCGCACTTACACTCGCCACCGGCAAAGCACTCACCACCACAGACGTCGCCGAACTGCTCGACGTACAGCCCGCAGCGGTATAGCCGGTTACCGTGTAGGAGCCTGCAGCATTCACAATAATGCTCTGCGTAGTGGCTCCATTGCTCCAGAGGTAGGAAGCAAATCCACCAGCTGCCGTCAACGTGACAGAGCCACCCGAACAGAAGGACGTACTTCCCGTGGTCGTAACCGCCATAGTTGGGATGTAGTTAACCGTCACTGTCGCAGGCAAAGACGCTACCGAACAGCCTGAAGCATTCGTGACCACTACACTATACGTACCGGCAGTCTTAGCCGTAATGCTAGACGTAGTTGCACCGTTGCTCCAGAGGTAACTGTAGCCGGCTGGGGCACTCAACACCACCGAGTCGCCTTGGCAGAACGTCGTTGCAGAACCTGCCGAAATCACCGCAGAAGGCAGAGCGTCCACCGTCACGGCGAAGGCGGCACTCAAAGAAGAACAGCCTGAAGCATTCGTAGCCAACACCGTGTAGCTACCAGCAGAAGTTGCCGAATAGCTGGCGGAAGTCGCACCAGAAATGGCCGTGCCATTCAAGCTCCATTGGTAGGCCGTCATTCCAGCAGGTGCCGCCAAGGTCAAACTCGAACCTTGACAGAACGAAGTCGCGGCGTTTGCAGCCGTAATCGCGGGGGTAGACAAATTGTTTACTACAACATTTACGGCTGAACTGGAGACAAAACAGCCATATGCATTCACATATGAAGCGGTGTAAGATCCTGTAGATGTGACAATTATACTATTCGTTGTGTCACCAGTATTCCAGGTGTACTGAGACTGACCTTGAGGTAAGGTAATCGTCACTGCACCACCTACACAGAATGTCGTTGGGCCCGATAATGTTGGGATAACCGAAATATTCTGTGGCAGTATCTCAACACTCTTCGTGGTAACTGTTTCTACACTGAAGGAACCGGTCAACGTGACAGTGATCGTTTTTAATCCATGTGAAGTGTACTTGTGCTTGAGCTGGCTTCCTTGCTTCACAGTCCCGTCACCAAAATCAACCGAAACGATTAGCGTCGTGTCTGGAGTCAAAGCTTGAACATTCAAGGTCAGACTATCCGAAAAGCATAAAACAGAATCTGACAATAAGGATACAACTGGTGTCGAACGGGTTAAAAGAGAATCTATTTTGCCTGTTCTCAATCCAAGATTGTTTTTTGCCTGAACCCTGTAGTAGTAGACCTCACCAGCCAAGAGACTCTGTACAGACTTGGAATACGGTACTTCATAATACGTACTACCCACATTCTCCCAAGATGTGCTATTTGTTAAGCTCGTTTTAGACGAGCCAAATTGGAATCTGGCCTCTGTTGCAATGAAATTGGGATCAACACCTGAGTTGAATTGAACTGAACCTTGCGAGCCTGTCGATTCAATTGCTTTATCCGTTCGAACCCTTGGTTTTGATGCATAAGGAGAAGCCCAAACACCTATACTCCTCTGACTTTCTGTAAGATTACTTCTCAGTGATGAGTAGAAATAGAGATAATAATTACCACCAATCACGTTATTATCCCGGTAATTGGTATCTAAGAGCAAGGAAGAATTTATCAAGACTGTGTCGCCAAATATTCCATCCCCATTCACATCCACAGTTGTATCTGATCTGTAAAGGTTGTATCCCAACAAATCGGGAATTGAGTCAGGACGTGTCCAATCAAGCTTAATAGAACTTGAATCTCCAAAAGCCGAGAACCCAGTACTTAAAACACCAGCAACATTAAGCTGAAATTCAAATCGGTAATCTTCAATAGGTATATCGAATCCTTCATTGTCGACTGCATTCCGAACTGATACCTTGTTATAACCGTCTGAACTTGTAAGTTGGGTCACATTGAAATAACCCGTCCAAACAATACTATCTGCCGACCAATATGAAGAATCTGCGATAATATTTTGAGTATATGGCTGACGAACGCCAAAAGTTACAAATGGTGTCACGGAAGTCCTCATAGCCCTATTAAACTCGACTTCAATCTTATGGTTGCCCAGTCCTATGAGCTTATGATATGGGTCATTGTAAATATTGATATCAGAAGAATCAAGTCGTATGGTAAAGACATGGCCGTGAGTTTCCTTTTTAGGCCTAGATAGTTTTTTGGTTGAGCCATTTAGAACCGGGAAAGACGGATTCTCTTGAAAATCAAAAATATTGGACTCAATACTCACATTATCCGTAAGACCATAGTAATTGCTGTCGATGACATTATTGATGTAATTAGAAAATGTTGCTCCACCACCATTTCCATCACGAACTCCGATAACATACCCAGTTCTTCTCAAATTGAAAGCATTCCCAGGCGCTTGATATCCATGCTTTAACAACGTGTTATTTCGAACCCTCTCAATATCATTAACTGAACCACATGCGATAGCTGGTTGCTCCCCGTAGTATTGTTCGTAAATGCTTCCAGAAACGAGATTATTTGCAAATTCACCCTGCCAATTATACGAGTCTAAACCCACAATGGGTAGATTAGAAATACAATATTGAATATTGGTTGCTTTCACATAGGCATTCCCTGAAGGCTTGATTATGTTCCAGCCATATCCATACCACGAATTACAATATTGTATAATGCAATCTTCGAAAGAAACTTTGCTACCTGGGCCAATTATTTCCGAGCCCCACTGCGAAGATCTACCTCCATATTCGAACAGACAGTATTTGAAAACTGCCATGTCGGTCCCAACATTTTTTATTTCTTCCCATCGTTGCCACCCGTTAATATTCTTGGTGAAAACGATTAGTGAATCAGGCTTACCAATTGCCGTGATATTATTGTATGCAATACCACGCCCCCCGTCTATTTGAATTTTTGTTCCTGGAGCAATTACCAGGGTATCAAATGCACTATTTCCAGTAATAATTACCTGGCAATCAGGAGTCCAATAGGTTGTCCCTGGATAGATACCATTGTACTCGCATCCCGCTTGTACCTCAAATACAATGTCTTGGCTTGTTGTGTCACCACCGGGGGTCCAAGAGTAAACATTAAACGAAATATTTCTTCCATTCACTACTCCACTATCAACTTGAAATTTGAATTGTGATGTAACGTTTGACATCGAAGCATAGCTACTTATGGAACCCAAGAAACTTACAGAATCCATGAAATGGATAACAGATTTGTCTTCAAAACGTGAAAGACGCACACCAACATAAATACTGTCAGAATAAGTGCCCAGGTTTTTGACATCCACTCTACCATTTACAATTTCTCCAGCATCAAGGTGAAAATCACCATCACCCAAAGCCGTATCAAGCATTGTGAATGACTTCATCCAAATCAAAGGCTTCTCTTCTGGCCAAATGGCCTTAACAATATCTATTGAAGGAAAACTTGCAGGGCTAGCCCAACCTTGGTTTTTTGTAAAGGTCCCATCAATGTCATACCATGACATGATGTAATCGATAAACAACTTTTCCTTGGTATTATTGGGGCGGAATGCCTTGTACATGGCAACGGACCCAGCAACTGCAGGACAAGCCATTGAAGTCCCACTATAGTTCGCGTAGGCCCCTCCTGGGATAGTTGAAATGATCCCTGCACCGGGCGCATAAACTTCATAATTGAATTCATCCGGGTAATCCGTGAAAGTCGGTCCATCAAAATCATAATTTGAGAACCACACACGATACCCATTCCAACCAGGATTTTGTTGAGTTGCCTGAGCCGCAAGAACATAAGTAAGAGCTCCTGGATACATGGGCGCTGGATACCTCCCGTCTGGACATAGAAATCCATCATTACGAATACAAAGTGCATCATTCCCAGCAGCTCCAACCGGAAGTGAAAATGCATATGCATATGCCAAAGCATTCTCTTGAGCTAGAGACCGTCCATATCCACCAAAACTCATGCTCAAAATATCGGCTCCATTGTTGGCAGCATAAACAACGCCTTGTGCAAGTGTTGCCGAATTGGACCCCCCTGAACTTTCCAAGCCCTTAATGGGCATGTATTTAGCCCCTTTTGAAATCCCAGCTATCCCCTTCGAGTTATGTTTGCCTACTGCAATACCAGCGCAGTGGGTTCCATGTGAGTTATCATCGGCAGCATGATTGTCAAGGTTAACAAAATCCCAACCACTTACGTCATCGATAAAACCATTCCCATCGTCGTCGACGCCGGGCAACCCATTTGCTTCTATATAATTGGTGAATCGCTTCCCTTGCAAGTCAACATGATTTGTATCAACTCCGGTATCAATGATTGCGATAACTATCCCATCGTCTGTTATCGAGCTATCTTGCATCACATGCCACACACTATCTACGTTCATTTGTGATGCGTTGTACTGGAATGCATAGAGACTGTCATTTGGAGTAAGTGCATCCGTTTTCATCAAATAATTCGGTTCGGCATATTTAATGATGCCAACCAAATTCTGCAGTTCATCCATTAATTCAAAGACCTGCATTGCATCTCCATTTGAATCAAATCTCACTCGATAAATATTGGTGAGCTTGGGGTATTCTACATATTTTCCCGAGTAGGTATGAAATCCCTTTTCACCACTTGGAATTGGCTTTTGAAATGGAAAAAGTTGTTCAGCCTCTTGAATTGAGTACCTCTTAAGAACTCTGTCAACTACTGCAATTTCCGTTTCGTTGTTTTGATTAAACGTGACATTTAAATCATCGTTAAATCTTATGATTATTTCATCATCCACCCAGTGAACTAAGTCATCAATTAACAACTGCGGATGTGGCCGTTCCGCTTGACTGAATAGATTATACGAGGCTACAAAAGTTAGGATGAAAAGAAATTTTCTCACTGTGAACAGTCTTTAATGAAGGTTCAATATGGCATGTGATAATTTCAAACCGGGTACACAACGGGTACATATTCCCAGACCTACCCCTTTAGGTCTCATTTTGAACGAAAACGGGGATTTTCTCCAGCGGGGCCAGATGTTTCGTTCCACGGCTACCTTTGCCCCATGATGCCTCACCCCTTCCAGGATTTAAAAAGCCAAACGCGCCTCGTTACCCCGCGCCGGATCGGCACAACCGCCTTGCGCATCGCCATTGCGGGAGTGATTGCCTACGTATTGAGCTCGCAATCGCCTTGGGTCATGACCCTGTGGTATATCTATGCGGGCTTTAACGTACTGGTCTTGGTGGGATTTTGGGCCTTCAGCCGATTCCTGCGCAAAAAGCTCGGTGCATTGGGCCAGCAGTTTGGACAGGTCCAACAGGAGGAAGACCTCGGCGAGGCCGAAGTCATCGAAGACGCCCAAATCGAAGACTAGAGTTACTTGCTCGCTCGGCGGTGTACCGTCACCGCCCATTGAGCCAACGAGCTATCCATTAAAAAGCACTTTCTCAAAGCAAAGGATTTGCTTCATCGCTCTAGGTCATGCTGAAGTTCTTCCAGGGATTTGCCTTTGGTTTCGGGCATGATCCAATGGGTGAAACCAAGCTGCAAAATCATGCAGCCCGCAAAGAAGACAAAAATCGGCCAACCTTCCGGAAAGGCCTCCTGAACCACTGGGCCAAGGAGGGTGATCATCGCAGCAAAAACCCAATGCGTGCCGGTACCCCAAGATTGTCCCGCGCCGCGGACAGAGTTCGGGAAAATTTCGGAAATGAACACCCAGATAACCGCCCCTTGGCCCATCGCGTGGGACGCAATAAACATCAGGATAAACGCAAGCGTGAACATGGGGGCCGCCTCGCTGTAAAAGGCAAATGCGACCATGCACAAGGAGAAGATGTAGCCCAGGGAGCCAATGTACATCAGCTGCTTGCGACCCAATCGATCGATGAAGTAGAGGCCCACAAACGTGAACAGGAGGTTGATTCCGCCCAAAGACACGCTAGAAAGCAAGGATTCACTGCTCGCAAAACCCGCATTTTCCAGGATGGACGGGGCGTAGTACAGGATGAAGTTGATGCCCGAAAGTTGGTTGAACATCGCAAGTAGAAAGGCCAGCAGAAGGGGAAAACGGAACTTTCTTGAGAAGAGGGGCACGGCCGGCTTGGAAGAAGTAGCCATCGCATCGGCTTGGATCGCCTGCAGCGTTTCCTCCGCTTCCTGAGAGGTTTCAAAAAGCTGCGTGAGGACGGCCTTGGCGGCCACCGGATCGCCCTTTTTCACGGCGAGCCAACGTGGACTTTCAGGGACGGTCAGAACCATGACGGTGTAGAGGATGGCCGGAATGGCTTCCACCCCCAACATGAGACGCCAGTCCCAAGCTCCCCCAACTCCCGCCAAGAAGTAGTTGGACAGAAAGGCGATTAAGATTCCAAAAACAATGTTGAACTGGTACAAAGCCACCAGTCTACCGCGGGATGAAGCGCTGGAAATTTCCGAAATGTAGGCGGGGGCGGCCACGGAGGAAGCACCGACCCCGACGCCACCAATAAAGCGAAAGAAGGAGAACGAATAGGGGTCCCACGCCAATCCAGAACCGATGGCCGAAACCGTAAACAAGGCCCCGATCCATATGAGCGTGGGCTTTCGACCCCAGGTATCGAGGGGCTTGCCTCCGAACAAAGAACCCAACACAGTCCCCCACAACGCCATGGACATAATGAATGTGCCATGGAACAAAGCCGAGGTATCCCAGAGTTCACGGATGGGCTCGTTGGCCCCCGAAATCACGACCGTGTCAAATCCGAAGAGAAATCCGGCCACGGCGACAACCCAGGACCATTTTTGTACGTTGCGCATAGGGTAAGCGTTTAAGAATGGGAAATCTACAAAGAGCGCATTGACAATTTTACTACCTTCCATGAAGTAATTCCCCGAGGTTATGAACACAAATACGATTGAACGAGTCCTGTTAGGGTTTGGCAGCGTGGTATTAATTGCCTTTGCTGCATCTTACATTGTCCCTCCCTTAAAAGAATTCAATAGCAGCCTGCGCATCGCCGCTATTGTTGGAGTCGCACTCTACGCCGTTTATAGTTTTTTAGTGCAAAGCAAGGATCAAAAGGAGATTTATTCGGCCGAAAAAGAAGCCGAAAAGTTTGAGAACCAAGCGCGCAAGGAGCGTCGCCGAGGAGATGAACTCCAAGAAGCCAACTTGACTTTGCAAGCCGACTTGGCCGCCGCGAAAAAAGAGGCCGAAGCATTGAACGCTCGTGTCGCAGAGCTGGAGGCTACACTGGCAGAGAAAGGCTAGTCTGCTAGGGGGTGCTTACCCCCTCCCACATCCAATTTCGCCCGAAACCCCCACCCCTATCGGAGGTACAACGGATATAAGCGGTTGTACACATAGCGCTTCAGGGACTCCCCCTTGGTGGGCTTCCATTTCCCTTTCATCCAAGGCAATTTTTCATAGCCATATTGATCCAAAACATGACCAAAATGCTGGGTCACCAAATTGGCCTCCAGTGCTGTGATCTCCTCTTTCCAGCGATCCAGATGTACAGCTGAAATGGCTTTGAATTGGCCATATGCACTGTTGCCCCCCCAAGGATCTCCAAGCAGCGTCGGCTCAAGCAAGCTTTCATCAAAGGAAATTTGGAGGAATTCGGCGAGGGCCTTCATCTCCACAGCGGGATTTTGGGCCAAATCCTCATAGCGTATCACCTTATAGTGCGGGATCAGCTTTTGATTCATTTGGAGCCAATAATATCCCGACTCCAAGGATTTATATACTTTGTTGATCAAGGGATAGCCTTGGTCTTTGGCTTTGAATTTGCGCAAGGCCACCATATTGGCATAGGGATTCCGAACGATGTGGATGAATTGCGCTTTGGGGAAGGTTTGGGCCAATTCCAGGGCTACTTCCAGGTGTTCCACGGATTTTTCCACCGCCCGTTTCCCCTGGGCCGAATCCAATCCCTCCACCACTTGGGGCAGCAATTGCTTTAAAACGGTCAGGGCCTGGATGGGGTCGTCGGCTTCATCCATTTCCCCCACAAAGGCGCGCACCGCATCCATATCGAGACGGTCGCCCAAGACCACATCCGCCTGACGGTCCACCGATTGGGCATAGGATTCCAAGATTTCGACCAAGCCTTCCAGAAAATTGGCATCGTCTACGGGCGCTTGCTTTCGGTAGCTGTAGGTGATCCAGCGGCCCAGGAGGGCCATAAAATGCGTTTCAAAGGGGATCACGAAGAGATCTGGATGCCCATCCAAGAGGGAGCGCAAGAGGCTGGTACCAGACTTGTGGCTGCCAAGAATAAAGATGGGGGCGTGGGGCATAAGGCGAAATTAGTGTCAGGCCCCAAGGGACATTTCGTGAATGAGTAAGCGGTCGTAGAGGGCGAGGGCACGGCGCAAGACTTCGTCGGAAGCCCCGTCAGGCGCGGGGCGCTCGTTCTGATGGGATTCCGCCTCCACGGACATTCCTTTCGCACCGACTTCCTGCATCAGGGTGGCCACCACGCCGGTGGGCATGGCACAATATCGGTCGTAAGAAAGCAGGAACATTTGGTCGTTCCGGAGTGCCAGTACACGCTCGTAATAGGCGATCCACCGCTCGAGCCAATCGTCCAGCGTGACCGGCGAATGGACCGGCATTCCGCTTCCATCTGACCAGGTAAAGGCTTTGACATTTTGGCCGAATTCATAATGCCCCAGCCAGTTCATGTAGGTCAAGAAGAAGGGGTCCTTTTCCTGCTCCACCGAAAAGTGCAGGTGCATGTCCATCAAGCTAGACGCGTGGAAAATGGGCTGCCGAAAGAGCACCACGGTCCGCATGGCCGGGAAATACTGTGAAAGCGAGGCGTATCGTAGGAGTGTATTGTTGTTTTTGGCCAAATAGCGCCCTCCGCCCTGCTCGGCGCATACGAGGGCGCGGTAGGTCGCGTAGTCGGTAGCACGCGCATCCGAAAGGGCGTATTCTTTCAACTGAGCCTCCTTCACATAGCCATCGTATGCACTGAAAAAGTACTCTTCGAGGGCTTCATTGGACTCCAGGCTCACCGCAATGCCGTCGCCATGGCTCCGCTCTTGTGTTGGGACGGATGCCGGTTTGTGCCATCGTGCCCATGTGCCCGGCGCCATGAGAAAAGGCATGTGGCGGTAGTTCAAGGAGGCAAAGGAACCTGTTTCACTCAGGTGGTTAAGCAGACTGGTGGTCCCGGCGCGGGCCAGCCCCGTGACGATGAGGAAGGGTTGGTCGGGTGCAGTCTTTTCTTGAAGGACCCGTTTTGCCTCACGCTTGAAAAGCATTCGTCCCACATTGGGGTGGTCCAAAATCAAATGATGAAACACCTGCTGGGTAGGGCTGTAGGGGCCCTCGTCGTTGGACCGACGCAGGAAGGGAAGTGTGGCGCCAATCGAGAAAAGCCCCCAGTGCCAGGAGGTCCACGGGGCAGATTTCCCCTGGAAAAAATCCCCTGCCTGAACGACGGCCCAGCCCGCGGCAAGCGCTAGACTCAGGAGCAGGAACAAGCGCCCAAGCGCCACGAGCAGGTGTAGGTTGCGGCGTTCGACCAAGGGGAGTTTCTCGGCTTCGGGGAGGGGACTGAGGAGGGCATCCACGACACTGACGGCAGCGCGTGCGAGGGCGCTGAGCCATTCGGACCGCCAGAGGATCAGACGAACCAAAAACCAACCCGAAAGGAGTGCCGCCGCGAGGGAGATGAATTCGGGCACCCTTTACTTCTTGAAAATGCGCTTGATACGCGACCACAGCGTATACCCCAAGGCGAGAAGGACGATGCCCGAAATAAGGAGAACAAGGATTAAGGACCCCACGCCCATGCCGGGCCCGATGTATAGAAAGGAAAGAACCATGAATCAGAAAAATGTAAACAACAAAGATACCCCCGAATGAAAAAATGCATTTTGCCCCGGCCCACAGCAAAAAACCGCCTCGACGCATGCGCGAAGAGGCGGTCGCTTGATATTCAGCGCAAAGTCTTTTATCGAGGCTCCTTGCCCTTCTTTCCTTGGTATTTTTTGTAGGCCATGGCCCCGCCCGCAGCGATCAAGGCGACTAGTCCACCATCCAATGGGACGGGAGGTGCGGGAGGTGTCCCTTCGGGGGTATACCAAGGCTCCTCATAGTCGAACATCCCTTGAAATGTTTGGTCAAAGGGATTCATATCATCGCCCGATTGTGCCACCATGGTGAACCCAAAAAGGATGAAAAGACTCGTGTATAGTGCTTTCATATTTTCTAGTACTGAATAACGATTTTCTCTCTGACCGAACTATGAGGTCCAACCAGCTCAAGGATGTATAAACCTCCTTTTTGTGGAGCTTCTACGGATAGCATTTCGCTTGTGATCTGTCCCCCAAAAATCTCCTGTCCGTTCATGGCATACAACCGGTATTCCGTAAAGGCACAATCGGGGCAATTCATGATAATCAAATGATGATCTTGATAGACAATGAAGTGTTGCCCCGGTATTTCATCTTCCCCAACGGTGTTTAAACTGAAGTGCAAAGCAAATCGGGGCGCTTCCTGGCTCCATCCTCCATGGGTGAATGTGACGTCTTGGGTGGTCAAATCATGAAAGGACTGAGTAAGTTTATCTTCGAGATAGACTTGGTACGTTTGCCCTTGGGTTATCTGATCTAGATGGACCCTGAACTTGGAGCCGGGAGTACTAAAATCAAATCCCATCGGGAGAATTTTCGATCCTTGAATCTCCACCGCATTGATTGCGATTTCTTCTGCATCGACATACGTATAGACATTTGGCATACTGGCGCCATTGGTCATTTTCCAGGCATCAAATGCCCCATCAAAACCATCTTGTGCACCAAGTATGTTTGAAACCCAAAGGCGGTCTTGCACCGTGGTATCGGACAACTGAGAAACCTTGACAACGAGGTTGTCGGGAAGCGTTTTAAAATAGGTTTGTGGGGTCGTTACCGTTCCGTTGGAGGCCATAGTGGTCGAAATCGATGCCCCTGAGGAGGTTGCTTGCACCCAAAACCCCTGCATCGGGGGAATCAAAGGACTCGAAATCCCTCCAGCGCTGTAATACTTGTAGGCCGAAGTGGCCTCGTCCCAAATGTAAAAGGCCGAAGTGACATTCGTCAATGAAACCGTAGACCAGTCAAGGCTGCAGGTATACGGATTGCCGATTAAGTTCCACCCTGTTCCGGATCCACCCGCAAGTGAATTGGACCCAAAGTATCCCAGGGTATGCGTCATTGAGGTGTTTGGGGTTCCTGTCACACTCACGCTGGCCGCCGCGGTCAGAAAAGGGATTTGCGTTGCATCTACTCTTGCCGCGAAGCCGAGTCCCGCGGTAGAAATGTTGGAACCGATCGCCGCCCAATTTCCAACATTCGCGTCATACGAATAGAGTTGTGTATTGTCCCCGGAGGTGGTAGTAAAGCCTGTGGAAACAGGGGAAGAAATCGTATGAGATCCGGCTTCTAAGTATTGTTTTTGGACGACCGTTCCTGCTCCCGAAGCTGTACCGCTCAATTTCAATTGTGAATACTCCGTAGTGGATGCATTGAGCGTGATAGTTCCCGCGTTCGACAGATTACCACCCAGTTGCATAAAGGACCCCGAGTTCACCGTTAACGATGCCCCACTAGATAGGGTTAAATCTTGCGCAAAAACGGACTGAACACATGTACACGCTAAAATGGTCAGGGAGGTATAAAATGTATTCATGATCTTAGTTTGAATTGAGGGTCAGGCAGAAGAATAACACAATCGCGTCTAATGCTTACGCTTAGTCTTTAGTTTGATGCTACACTTGATGTGGCTTGGGATTGTTGTACGGCTAAAAAGCGAACCATCTCTTCAAGGGCCGCAATCTTTGCGTCTTGTTCTGACATCTTTAACTCTTGTTCTGACATCTTCAACTCTTGCTCATTAATGGCATTAATCAACACGGGAACAAGTCCTTGATAGTTGACCGATAGGATGCCATCAGCGCCTTCCGTAACCAGTTCTGGGAATACGGCTTGCACCTCTTGGGCCAATACCCCAATCTTGGGGGTGTGCTCCTCATCCTTGAGGAAAGTGTAAGTCTTGCCTTCTATCTGATGGAGTTTGTCCAGCGTGGAACCCAGCGGTTGGATGTTGTCCTTTAGGCGTGCATCCGAGTTGATGGTTAAATCTCCAGCGAGAGTGGCATTGCCGTTAAAGTATACCACGAAGGCATCGGATTTATTATTCCATAGAGTACCATTTCCTATGACAAAGGCTGCATTATCCGTATCGAAAGAGCTTCCACTGCCTCCAGTTGTCACACTGCTGTTCACAGAATTATATCTTCCTATACTAACAGACGCATAATCATAAGCACTTGTTCCATCCCCCATTGTAGTAGATCGAAAACCAGAGGCATAAGTGTATGAACCTAGTGCAGTAGCCGCTGTACCGGCGGCCGTGGTGTTATCCCCGATCGCTGTGGAGTAATCGCCGGTAGCTCCCTTGTAGGTGCTGTTACTAAGAGAAATACTAAGATCAATAGCATTCGACCCGATATTTCCATAATGAATAGGATCGGCGGTGGAAAATCTCCAACCAGTTTTGCCGGATTCAGTAAATCGTTGCAAATAATCCAAGGAATATTGACCCGATACTACAAACGGCAAGGCCAAAAAGATAGAAGCGATAGTCTTTTTCATCATGTGAGGTGTTGTAAGCGTGAACGTCTAGATACACCTCTCCATTGGAAATGCATATGTTCAAGGAATATATGCAAACGAGTCTATTTTTGAGCCCAATTCGAATTAAATTTTTTTTCTGATTTTCAATAAGTTTTGATGAAAACTGAGGCTGGGTCTTAAGATTGAAACTACACTTGATGTGGCTTGGGATTGTTGTACGGCTAAAAAGCGAACCTTCTCTTCTACTTCAGCTTTGGCCCACAACAAAAAACCGCCTCGACGCATGCGCGAAGAGGCGGTCTTGCCGGAGAGGCGCATCGCACCTCTGATCTGTAGCCCCGGCAGGAATCGAACCTGCATCTTAGGCTCCGGAAACCCACATACTATCCAT
>ENA-OREM01000905-OREM01000905.1-marine-metagenome-genome-assembly--contig:-NODE-905-length-16822-cov-3.354852_pt1 | contig 16822 bp, 16 predicted proteins | sample MGYA00248623_ERZ508561 | MGnify/ENA primary metagenome ERZ508561 (study PRJEB26227, sample SAMN06264494) | marine metagenome | isolation source: Columbia River Estuary | place: USA:Columbia River Estuary...
ATCTTATTAATGTCTTCAAAAATGTCTTGCATTTAGTTAATAAAGAATTTATCAACAAAACAGAAACAGAAATGGTGACTAAGAATTTGCAAATACATGAGAATATAATTGATTCAATTTCCACTATTACATTTGCGCAAAATTGTATTATTATAAAGAAAAAAGCAAGCATCAATTCACGCCTATCTTATTAATTTTAAGAGCATTAAGTTTGTTTTTGATGCTGGCTTTATTCATCAATCCTAGTTTTGAAAGTGAAGTATATCAAAACGAAAAAGCGGTTTTATCATTTGTAACAGACAATTCCTCTTCCATTGCCTTTTTTGATGAAACTAAAAATATTGTAGCTTTTCAAGAAAAATTATCAAACAATTCAGTAATTAATGAAAAATTTGATATTCAAAAGTTTCAATTTGGAGAAAATTTACAACTCCAAGATAGCTTGTCGTTTTCTGAGAGTGAAACTAATATTTTTGAAGCAATTACAGCAACTAACAAACTGAATTCAAGTAAAATTGCTCCCATTATTTTATTGACAGATGGCAATCAAACCATTGGTTCAGATTACGAATTTCTAAATTCAAAACAGCCTATTTATCCAGTAGTTTTTGGGGATACAACGACTCATGCAGATGTAAAAATTACACAAATTAATGCCAATAAATACAGTTTTTTAGGAAATCAATTTCCGGTTGAAATATTACTGAATTATGAAGGAAATGAGAATGTAACATCCGTTTTTACGATTTCATCCAAAGGAAAATCAATTTTTAGTAAAAATGTTTCGTTTTCTGATCAAAAAAAATCAGAAACTATTTCGACCACTATTGCATCTACTGAAAAAGGAATTCATTTTTACAATGCCTCTTTGCGAGAAATTGACAATGAAAAAAACACAAAAAACAACACCAAAGATTTTACAGTTGAAGTGATTGATGAGCAAACCAATGTATTGATTTTATCTTCTGTGTTACATCCAGATTTAGGAGTTCTTAAAAAAGCCATTGAAAGTAATAAACAACGAAAAGCTACGATTTCTTTAATTGGTAATTTTAAAGGTCAATTAAATGATTTTCAATTGATTATTTTGTATCAAGTTACAAATAATTTTAAAAATATTCTTGCGGAAATTATCACCAATAAGTTATCATATTTATTTATTTCAGGAGCAAATACTGATTGGAATTTTGTGAATTCACAACAATTGGGTTTTCAAAAAAGAGTCATCGATCAAACTGAAAATTATGGTGCCACTTTCAACACTTCTTTTGCTACTCTATTGCAAGAAAATATTGGTTTTGAGGGTTTTCCGCTGTTGAAAGATCGTTTTGGAGAAGTACTTTTTACGAGAGAACATCAAACATTGTTGCTTCAAAATATCAACGGAATACAAACAAAAGCTCCTTTGTTGGCGACTGTAGATGATGGATCTCATAAATTTGCTACTTTGTTTGGAGAGGGAATTTGGAAATGGAGAGCTGCTAGTTTTTTAAATACCAATTCATTTGAAGAATTTGATGCTTTCATTGGAAACTTGGTGAGTTATTTGGCATCTAACAAAAAAAGAAATCGGTTAGAAGTGAACGCTGAAAGTCTATACACAGCAAATTCAACCATCAATATATCAGCATTTTACCTAGATAATACCTATAAATTTGATCCAAGAGCTTCTCTTGAAATTACGATTGTAAACGAAACTACAAATAAAGTTTTGAAATTTCCGTTTTCATTACTCAACAATTCGTTTCAAGTTGCCATTGAAAATTTAGCATCCGGAATTTATAAGTATTCTGTGGCTGTTTTGGGACAAAATCTTACAAAATCTGGACAATTTGTGATTTCTGACTATCAAATTGAAGCCCAATTTACAAGTGCCAATTTGGAGAAACTCCAAAAAATAGCAGCCAATTCTGGCGGAAAAGTATATCATAAAAATCAAGTGGATGCCATACTGCAAGACCTTTCTAAAAATGAGTCTTTTTACACCATCCAAAAAGCATCAAAAAAAGAACAAGAATTTTTAGATTGGAAATGGTTGTTGTTTATAATTATAGGACTTTTAAGCACAGAATGGTTTTTTAGAAAATATATTGGAAAAATTTAGAAAAAAAACATCATCACTTCACCCACATCAGCATCATTTTTTTTATCTGAAAACATAGATTGTAATTCCCCTTTATAAGTTGTAAATTTGAAAAAATAAAAAAAATAAAAAATGGCGAATAAACAATTAGAATTTAATTTTCCAAAAGGTGGTATAATCACTGTTGTATTAGTAGTAGTGTTATTGATTTTGTTCTCAAAGTCAACAGTAACCATTGGTCCTGGAGAGGGTGGTGTAATTTTTGAACAATTTGTTGGTGGAATCAATACCGAGAAAACATATGGAGAAGGTTTTCAAATTGTAGCTCCGTGGAACAGAATGATTATAAGAAAAGTGCGTCAACAATCGATATCTGATGAAATGAATGTACTATCTATCAATGGCTTAGAAGTAAGAGTAAATGGAACTATTTGGTACGAACCTGAGTTTAAAAATTTAGGATTGCTCATCAAAACAAAAGGTGAAGATTACGAACGCGAATTGCTAGATCCTGCCATTAATGCAGCTGCAAGAAGTGTTGTGGGGCGTTATACACCTGAGCAATTGTATTCTAGCAAAAGAGATGTAATTGAACAAGAAATTTTAGACGAAGTTCAAATCATTTTAAAAGATCAATATCTTAGAGTGAAAAGAGTTTTAGTGAAAGATGTAAAATTACCAACAACGATTAAGAATGCAATTGAAACAAAGTTAAAACAAGAGCAAGAATCTTTAGAGTATGAATTTAGAATTGCAAAAGCCAAAAAAGAAGCAGAGAGACAACAAATTGATGCAGAAGGGAAAGCAAAAGCAAATCTCATTTTAAGTGCTTCTCTAACAGATAAAATTTTACAAGAAAAAGGAATTGAAGCAACTTTAAAATTAGCAGGTTCTGAGAATAGTAAGGTAATTGTTATTGGTTCAGGAAAAGATGGATTGCCCATTATTTTAGGAAATCAATAAGAAATAATCAGGTATAGATACTAAGGAAGTCCAGCATTTGCTGGACTTTTTTTATGGATTGATTTTGTGTTTCTAAATCAAAATCATAGCTGTGTAAGTCTTAAAAGTTTGTTAAACAGCTTATAGTTTCGTAACGTATTTCAATTGCAAACGTCTTATAAGGGTAAATAAATCTATAACACATGAGTACAATAGACATAAAAATTAAAGAAGAAAAGAAAAGTAATTCAACGGAGATTTTCCAGTATAAGAGAAGTTTTTGGAATGCAAGAAGAAAATATAATTACAAATATATCACAACCGTATTTTAGTTTTTGGTTAGTTAGTTTTTAATTGTTGGAAAAGAGTCAAAAGAATTAATTTTGACTCTTTTCTTCTTATAATGATTTATGATTGTAAAAAGGATTGTAAAATCTAGCAAGATAATTTTATAATCTCATGCTAAGCTAAAGATTTAAACTCATTCAATAGTTGAATATCTAATTCTTTTTCACTGGAATTTTATCACGACCAATGCTGCCTTTTTTCAGGGCTTTGTAGTTTTCATAACAGTCTAAAATTGCTTCAATAAGTTGTAAATCAGAAGCTTTTTTTATAAAGTATTCAGAGTAATTGCAATCAATCAACAATTCAGATAATTCTTGGCTGTCCATAGCTAAATACTCCATCATCACTTCGCGGTCAAATTTGCCTGCCAACATTTTTCGCAAATCATCTTCATGCTTTAATTTTTGCAATTTTTTTAATTGTTTGGGTTTATTTCCAAAGAGATTGTATAAAAAATCGACTGGTTGAAATAGGGCAGCAATAGGAGAGGAGAAATTTTTTCGCTTTGGGGAACCTACTTCATAAGTTTGTGGCAAACCGTTGATATGAATTCGAGTAAAATTATCTTTTGGTACTTGTTTGATATCAATTTCCAAAACGCCAATCAAATTGGTAGATCTTATAATAACCTCCCGCATTTCTTCAGAACGCTCATAGAGTGCAATTTCCAATTCGTTCCCCTTTAATAGGTCATTGGAAATCTTTAATTTGATGGATGAAAATCCTAGATAAGATACTAAAATAGTATCATTTACTCTGGTAGGTAGTTCAAAAAAACCATTTTCATCAGTAATGGTTCCTTCTACGGTATTTAAGTTTAGAATGTGTGCAGCACTCAATGCTTTTTTGGTTTCAGCATGAATAATTTGACCATTTAGTAATTTTTTCTGGATGCTGTCATTTTGAGAAAAAGCAGTCAATGAAACCAATAATAATAAGAATAGCAGCATTTTCTTCATGAAACAAAAATACATATAAAACTTTCTGAAATGGTTAATAATTTGTGAAGAAATTCAATAAATTCTAAAAAGTGCGCGTAACTGGATTCGAACCAGCACATTCTAATGAACACAAGCCCCTCAAGCCTGCGCGTCTACCAATTTCGCCATACGCGCTTTGAATATAATTGTTTAAAAAAGTTGTTTTTTAAACGAACTTTATATCGTGACCTGGCTGGGATTCGAACCCAGGACCCTTTCATTAAAAGTGAAATGCTCTACCAACTGAGCTACCAGGTCTTGAAAAATTTCAGATTGCAAATATACTACCTATCTTATGAATTAGTCCTACATTTTTGAATAAATTTTCTCGATATTTGCCAAAAAGAAATCAATCATGCATATTGTTTTGTTGGGATATATGGCGTCAGGAAAATCAACTATCGGTAAATTACTTTCCGAGCATTTCAAGAAATCCTTTTTAGACTTAGACGAATACATCTCCCAAAAAGAAGAACTATCCATTCCTGAAATTTTTTCACAGAAAGGTGAAATCTATTTTAGGAACATAGAACATGAATATTTAAAAGAAGTGCTGGAGAACTCTCAAGAAGTTATACTTTCTTTGGGCGGAGGCACTCCTTGTTATGCCAATAATATGGAATTGATTTACCAACAAAAAGCAGTGTCTATTTATTTAAGGGCGAGTATTCCAACCCTAACTGAGAGAATTGTTAAACACAAGGCATCTAGACCTTTGGTGGCCTTTTTAACAGATGAACAAGTACCTGAATTCATTGCCAAACATCTTTTTGAAAGACGTTTTTTTTATGAACAAGCGCAGCATACAATAGCAATTGATCACAAATCTGAAACAACTATAGTTGCAGAAATTAAAGCATTATTATAATAAATATGCCAAGGCATCCTCTTTAGAAAAATCCACTTGTACATGCTCTTTAATCGATGTTGATAAAGAAACACCTTTAAAATCAGCTTTTACAGGATATTTTTTGTGGTTTCTATCGACCAAAACAGCTGTTTTAAAACGTTGTAAAGGCACATCTAAAAAATGTTTTACTCCATATATTAAGGTGGTACCTGAATTTAATACATCATCTACCAAAACGAGTGATTTGTTTGCGTATTCGTCAACACTCAAGGAAGTTGTAATAGGGTTCAACGGATTTTTCTTATCAATAGTTACCAAACAAATGCGTACTTTGATATCTGAGATTTCAGAAAGAACTGCTACTAATTTTTCTGCAAAAATATACCCATTTCCAATGACGCCTGCAATTACAACCTCTTTTTCGTCTGAATTGCTCTCATATATTTGGTAGGCTATTCGTTTGATACGTTGATTTATTTGAACTGTATTTAAAATGATGTTATGCTCTTTCGTCATATGATTTCGTTTGTTGTGTCTTGATATCCTTCTATATCTCTTCGATCTTTTTTTGTGGGTCTTCCTTCGCCTTTTTTGCGATAATACTCTTTGGCAAATTGTAACAATTCATTTTTTTCAAATTCTTCTTTCGGAGTCAAATCTTTCCGATGTTGATCTACTAATTTAGCGCCAACTCTGCTTCCAGGAATGTCCAATACCTTTAGTTGGTAATTGATTTGTTCTTTTCGAACCAAGAGCAATTCATTACCAAAAATCTCCCGAGAGGGTTTTACGTTACTTCCGCTAATTTTTATATGTCCTTTTTTACAAGCCTCTGTTGCTAAACTTCGTGTTTTATAGATTCGAATGCACCACAAATATTTATCTATTCTCATAAAAAAGTTAAAAAATTCTTTTTGTCTTTCTACAAAGGTATAAAATTGGTAAATTGCACCCTAAATTTTTACAGTTAAATGACTAAAATAAAAAATAGTATTCTTGTATTACTTTTCTCGTTGATAATTTATGCTTGTGGTGATGATAATACTTTTCGAAACCCATTTACCGATGTTGATCATAAAGCACTAGCAATCTCTGACAATGACTCTATTGTAAAGTTTTTAAAAGCACATTATTATGATGAGACAGAAGATGTGTTAAAGTCTTTAGAAACAGGTAAAACAGCACTTTTTGAAGACTCAAAATTAAAAATAAAGGAGGTAACTGAAAACGACATCAATTATAAATTGTATGTGTATGTGATTAATGAAGGCAGTACAGCTCCTAATCCTGACAAAGGATTTCCAACAGTAGTAGATTCTGTTTTTGTAAAATATGCTGGAAGAACTTTTTCAGGTACTACGTTCAATGCGAACGAATTTGACTCTAATGCTTCCGGAATTTGGTTCAATTTGAATGCTGTGATAGCAGGTTGGACTCATGGAATGACAAGTTTTAAAGGAGGCTCTTTAAAAAAAGAACCTAATGGAGACCCATTTAACGGACCTATTACATTTTTAAACAGTGGGAAGGGCATTATTTTCATCCCTTCTGGTTTGGCATATCCTTCTTCAAGAGCGCAAAATCAATCCAGTAATTTGGTAGATACTAATTTGTTTTTCTTCGTGGATTTACTTGATTTTGTAAAAGATACAGATCAAGACAATGACAATGTCCCAAGTATTTTAGAAGATATAGATGCTGATGGAGATGTAAATAATGACGATACCGATGGTGATGGACTTCCTAATTATTTTGACACAGATGATGATGGTGATGGCGTTTTGACTAAAAATGAAGATGCCAATGGTGATGGTGACCCTACCAACGATTTTAGTGATCCTAACAATCCAACGTTGCCAGATTATTTGAATAAGAATATTAAATAATATATACCCAACCAACAACATTAAAAGCTCTTTACATTAAATTGTAAAGAGCTTTTTTATAGAAAAGCCAACCATTTATAATATTGTTTTTTTTAGTTTTTATCAAAAATAAGAATCCTTTGCATCTAACATTTACCCTTTTAGAAGAGAAAAAATTAATTGGTAAAAAGCTACAAATGTCACTAACAAATAATAAGACAGCTTTTTTATGGTCAAGTTTTATGCCTCATCTTTCAACAATTCAAAATAAAGTTTCCAACGATTTATTTTCGTTACAAGTTTATGATAAAAACTATTTTGATAAATTTAATCCTAACAAAGAATTTGTAAAATGGGCGTTGATTGAAGTTTCTGATTTTGATAATGTTCCGCCATCTTTAGAAACTTTTATAATTCCGTCAGGACAATATGCTGTTTTCATTCACAAAGGCGATACAAGGGAGTTTTACAAAACGGCACAATATATTTATGAAACTTGGTTACCAAATTCAAATTTTAAATTGGATAACAGACCTCATTTTGAAATTATTGGAGAAAAAACAAAAATTAATGATCCAAATTCAGAAGAAGAATTTTGGATTCCAATCAAGGAAACTAACAAATTTTCTAAAAAACTAATTTTATAATTCTTTCTTCAAATCATCACATAAAATATCCTAAAATCTAATAAAAGCTTCAAAAAAACATCTTCTAATTCAATAAGAAAATTAGGATAAATACTGCTTTAATAAAATACCATCACAAATCCCAATATAATTGTGGGAGATTATACCTATTATACTATTTTAATTGATTGTTTGCCAGGATAAACCCAAATATATCTTTTTGATGAAACTATAGAAGCCTTACTAATACTAAAATTGTGGGATAGGGATATTGAAAAAATTACTCAACAAGAGCTTTATTTAATAAGAAACGAAATTGAATAATTAGCCAAATAAATTCTATGTTTTTGTTATGATTTTCGATTGAATCCATTGTAAATTTGTTTTTGATATGCTTTTCTTTAGTAGTAATTTGGGAAGTATATAATAGCTAACACTTAGAATTTTATATATAATGACTCCTTGGATTATTCTCATTTCATATCTAGTAGCACTTCTTCTGATTGATTTTTTTATACTTCACAAAAAAGATACAGTAACTACTGTAAAAAGAGCCATTTTCGAAACGATATTTTTTATTGTAAATGCATTACTGTTTTCGGGTTTTATTTATTATTTATACAATAATGGATTGGTGGAAAATGGTACCAATCTTCCGCCATTGAATGCGGTCATTAAATACTTAACAGGGTACATCATTGAATTGTCCTTGAGTGTTGACAATCTTTTTGTGATTGCCATCATATTTACATCGTTTAAAATTCCGGCGAAATTTCAACACAAATTATTGTTTCTTGGAATATTAGGAGCCATTATTTTTCGTGCTATTTTAATTAGTGTGGGTATTGTGTTGATTAACAAAATTCATGGAATGAGTATTATTTTTGGACTTTTTTTGTTGTTTACAGCGCTAAAAATGTTGAAGAAAGAAGCAGCGCACAAAGAAATAGAGGAGCCAAAAGGTTTGAAAAGATTATTTCATTTCAGTAAAGAGTTTGACGGTGATAAATACATTACTATAATCAATGGGAAACGTGTTTTTACAGCGCTTTTTGGAGCATTAATTACGATTGAATTTACGGATTTATTATTTGCACTAGACAGTATTCCTGCTATTTTAGCAGTAACAACTGATCCGTTTATTGTGTATAGTTCAAATATTTTTGCGATTATGGGATTGAGATCCTTGTATTTTTTCTTGTCAAATATGTTAGAAAGGTTTGTGTATTTAAAATATAGTGTATTTTCAATTTTGGTATTTGTATCCATGAAATTGATAACTGCAAGTTGGTTTGATATTCCTGAGTGGTTTTCACTTTTATTTATCTTTGTTTCACTTGCTATTGGTATTTATATTTCTACCCTGCGAACGAAAGAAGAATAAATTTGATACTAAATCACCCTTTTTGTAATCTAACAGTTATTGTTATTGTTAGAAAAATATGAAGATTTTACTGCATACATCAGGTGAATTACAGCTTTTAGTTACGGAATGTAAATTGCTAATTTTTCTCTGATTATAATCTATAAGATAATCCCACAATAATTTGATTTATACGAGTGTCAAAACGAACATTGGTTGTGCCATCCAAAAAGCGAGATTCTGTATCGTTAAAGACTTGTTCCCATCGAACATCAATTCCCAGTCTGCCCAATTCAATGCCTCCTCCAAATTGCAAACCAACAGTAAATCCATCTCCTTCAACATTCGGAATATCACTAATGCTAAAATCTTGATCTAAAATATATTGAAAAGAAGGACCTATGTAAACGTTACCAATTCCTAAAATCTTTTTGCCTAACAACACAGGAATGTCAATTTTTTGAAAACTAAAAGTGGTGTTTTTTTGTACCAAACCATTGTCATACTGAAGGGTATTTTCTAAGTTGGTATAGACCAATTCAGGGCGCAAATACAAACCAATAACCGGAATTTTAAAGCGCAACCAAATACCTGCATGATACCCTGCGCTGCTTTTTGCACCATCAAAAACATCTATACTCACATCTTGTATGGAGTTGGAATTATAGTTGATGCCACCTTTTATTCCAAAATGAACTTGAGAATTTGTAGTTTGATGTAATCCAAATAAAAAACATGCCACTAAAAGTACTTTTTTCATACGATTTGTTTTAATGATTCTAATTACAACGCATAAAGGCAAGTGTTTATTTTCTTGCCAATACTTTTTTAGCTGCTTTTACAACAGCAGCAGCATCTAATCCGTATTTTGCCATCAATTGTTCAGGGGTTCCTGATTCACCAAAGGTATCATTTGTTCCCACAAATTCTTGAGGAGTAGGAGCATTCAATGCCAAGGTTCTAGCAATACTTTCGCCCAAACCTCCTAAGATATTATGCTCTTCTGCGGAAACTATACAACCTGTTTTGGCAACCGATTTTAAGATGATTTCTTCGTCTAAAGGTTTGATGGTATGGATGTTAATTACCTCTGCACTGATGCCTTGTGATTCCAATTGTTCAGCTGCTTGCAATGCTTCCCAAACCAAATGTCCTGTTGCAACAATCGTAACATCTGTTCCTGCTGTTAATAAAATTCCTTTTCCGATTTCAAAAGGAATATCTGTTGGCATGTATACAGGTACTTTTGGACGACCAAAACGCAAATACACTGGGCCATCAAAATCAGCAATAGCAATGGTTGCAGCCTTTGTTTGATTATAATCACAGGGATTGATAACGGTCATTCCTGGCAACATTTTCATCAAGCCAATATCTTCTAATATTTGATGTGTAGCACCATCTTCGCCCAAGGTAACACCTGCATGCGAAGCACAAATTTTTACATTTTTACCAGAATACGCCACAGATTGACGAATTTGATCATACACTCTTCCTGTTGAAAAATTGGCAAATGTTCCTGTAAACGGAATTTTCCCTCCAATGGTTAAGCCAGCAGCAATACCTATCATATTGGCTTCTGCAATGCCCACTTGAAAAAATCGGTCAGGATTTTCTTTGATAAAGTCATCCATTTTTAAGGATCCTATTAAATCAGCACATAGCGCAACTACGTTTGGATTTGTTCTTCCTAATTCTGTAAGGCCGTCACCAAAACCAGAACGTGTATCTTTCATCTCTGTGTATGTGTATTTTTTCATTTTGTGGTATTGAATAGTAAATAGGGTGTAAAAATAATATTTTCTTTGATGTTACAGGCTATAATTTCATCAATTCTTCATAGAGTTTATGAACAGGCAAACCCATGACATTGAAATAACTTCCTTCAATTTTTTCGATGCCAATAAATCCAATCCATTCTTGAATTCCGTAGGCGCCTGCTTTGTCAAAAGGTTGGTAGTTTTTAATGTAAAAAAGGATTTCATCGTTTGAAAGTTCTTTAAAAAAAACGCGGGTAGTATCATTAAAAAGTTTATGAAAATTTGCACTTTTGATGCTTACTGATGTAATAACTTCGTGCATTTTTCCTGACATTTTTTGCAACATTTCAAAAGCTTCTTGTTCATTGGATGCTTTTTCTAAAGGCTTATTTTCTAACCAAACAATGGTATCAGAAGTAATCACCAATTCATTTTCTTTAAGATTTGTAAAGGCTTTTGATTTTAAATCTGCTAAATAATCAGTGATTTCAGCTCCTTGTAAATGCGAAGGATACACTTCATCAACCGATTTTACTTGAATGATAAAATCAAGGTCTAAGTCTTTAAAAAACTGCTGTCTTCTTGGAGATCCTGACCCTAAAATGATGCTATAATTTTTTAGTTTTTGGCTAAGCATTAAAACTTTTTTTAATTCTTGCTAAGTCTATTTTATTGTCCCTATCTTTAATAACATCGCGTTTGTCATGTGTTTTTTTACCTTTTGCCAAGGCAATTTCTAATTTGGCAAAACCACGTTCATTCAAAAATAGTTTTAACGGAACTATGGCATTTCCTTTAGCTTCAACATCTTTTTTAAGACTGCGCAATTCGCGTTTGTTTAACAATAGCCTACGTTCGCTCTTTGGATTGTGATTAAAATGATGTCCAAAAGCATACTCTTCAATATACATATTGATGATAAACAATTCGCCTGCTTCATTAAATTCGCAAAAACTCTCGGTAATGCGTGCTTTACTTTCTCTGATTGATTTGATTTCGGTCCCTGTCAATTGAATTCCAGCCACATAAATGTCAAGAATTTCAAATTCGAAACGTGCTTTTTTATTTTGGATGTTGATTTTTTTCTGAACAGTCATCAACGGATATTTGAATGATTAAAAACGATTACAAAGATACATTTTTAGTTTCGTGAAAGAAATGTAATTTTGTAATCAATTATAAAACCAACTCAAAAAAAATACGTCATGAAATATATTTTTTTCTTTGCAATTGCGGTGCTTGTTTCTTGTCAAACACCCAAGAAAGAGCTGACTGCTCAGGAAATCATAGATAAAGCGATGTTTGTTGCTGGTACAGATAAGTTAGTAAATGCATCAATTTCTTTCAATTTTAGGGATATCAATTATAAAGCGACAAGAAAAAATGGCATTTTTCAATTAAACCGTTCTTTTGATTCCATTACAGATGTGTTGAGCAATCAAGGTTTTCAACGGTTTGTAAATGAAAACCTTATTCAATTGTCAGATTCCTTGGCAACTGTTTATTCAAATTCTGTAAATGCAGTACATTATTTTTCGGTATTGCCTTTTGGTTTGAATGACGAAGCTGTTCGTAAAAAATTATTGTCTTCATTTACAATACAGGGAAAAGAATACTATAAAGTAGAAGTCAGTTTTTTAGAAAATGGAGGAGGTGAGGATTTTGAAGATGTATTTATCTATTGGATTGATGCACAAAGGTTTACTATGGATTACTTAGCGTATTCATTTCATACCAATGGTGGTGGAAAACGATTTAGAGCGATTAGAAATCAGCAAGTTTTGGAAGGGATTCGCTTTGTAAATTATGATAATTATGCACCTAAAAATGATTCCATTTCCTTAATTGATTTAGACAAAGCATTTGAAAACAATAATTTAACTTTGGTTTCTGAAATTATTTTAGAAGATTTGAAAGTAGAGATATTGAACAGGCTTGATTAATAAGTTCTTTAAATTTCAAATTTAAAATCACATCTTTTTTCTCATTTATTTAAATTTTAATTTGTGATTAATAAAGTTTTTACCGTCATTGTAGGTGATAAAAATTTTAAAAATAACAGAATATTTACTGTATACAAACCTTTCTATATATTAACAGACAACTGGTGACATAATCAGTTCAGAATAATTGTTTTGCGGAAATTTTACAGGTTTTATGAAACTATTTTTGTATATTTGATTTCATGTGCAATAAGCACAGCCAATTCTTATTAATTAAGAACTTCGTGGTAAGTTCACATTCGTTTCTGCATTAATTTTATCTTACCACAAACTACACAATTCCGCACTTGGCAACTGACCATATGCTTTTAAATTATATTGCCAAAGGTTAGGACTAACACTGATAGAAATAAAATGACCCACCATTTAAAAGGGAAGTAATCCGAAAATTCAAAAGAGTAGGAAATCAAGTACTTTTAAAAAATAAACATGACAATAAAACAAAAATTAGAGGCATTAGCAACAGAAAAAAACACACCTTGTGTTACTATCTTGCTAAACACTCACAGAACACATCCTGAAAATGTCCAAGATATTATTCTTTTGAAAAATCTTTTAAAAGAAGCTGAAAAGAGGGTTGTGAAGGAATTTGATAAAATATCCGTTTCGTCATTGTTAAAAAAAATTTCAAGTATAGAAAATGAAATAGATGTAAACTACAATTTGGATAGTTTACACATTTACATGTCTAACGATACAAAAGAGATAATTAAATCTGCGTGGCCTTTAAATGAAAATAGTGTCCATATTTCAGATGCTTTTAACATTCGCTCTTTGATTAAATCCTACAACAGAAGTGAAGAATATTTCATTCTTTTATTATCGCAAAGTGGAGTATCTCTTTTTAACGCAATTAATGATGAAATTATAAATGAAATTAGAAATAATGACTTTCCGTTTGCTGAAAACAGTTATTACAATACCCATTCTGACAAAGGAAGCGACTCAAAACATTTAGATGATTTAGTGCGTGAGTTTTTTAATATAGTTGACAAAGCTGTTGTGAAAATAAATCATGAGACTGGGTTGAATTGTATCGTAATTTGCACGGAAGACAATTACAGTCGTTTGATGCAGGTTGCTGACAAACCATCAATTTATAATGGTTTTGCTCATATAAATTATAACAATACGGATGCACATCACTTAGCAAAACAAGGTTGGGAAATAATTAAAAATCTACAGTTTAAACTAAGAAATGAGGCTATAGATGAAATTAAAGAAGCTGTTGGGCATGGAAATGTTTTGACCGATTTGCAAGAAATATATCAAGCTTCAGTTGATGGACGTGGTGACTTATTGATTGTTTCTCAAGACTTTGCTCAAGCTGTGCATATGACAAGCGACAGAACTTTTGAATTGGAGACTGACATAACCAAACCAAATACTATAGATGATATAACAAGCAAAATTGCTTGGAACGTGATATCTAAAAATGGCAGGGTAGTTTTTACTACACTAGATGAAGTTAAAGTACTTGGAAAAATTGTATTAAAAACAAGGTATTAAACCTTTAGAAATAACCACAGCTAGCTGTGGTGCGATAAAATTTAAAAAACTATTTTTTAGCGAGTTATTATAAATAACCTTGTTTAGCTCTAAGTATTTAGAGTGTTAAACAAGGTTTGTCTTTAGTATTATTTTAATTATTTTTGATTTGAAAGATTGGAAATGAAATTTAAATTATTTTTAGAGATATTAAAATATAATGCTTTTGGTTATTCAACTTTTATAATTTCGACACTTTTTAAATCACTAATAATAGTAACTATATACAAACTACCATTGTCATCATCACTCATATCCTCGTACTTTTTTTCTCCTAAAATAATATTTACAAAGGCAGGAGTGGTATTGCTATGACCCACAATTAATATTGATTTCCCGAAGGTTTCTTTTTGAAAATCAGATGCATACAATTCTTTAGGGTTGTAAGACAAAATGGTTAGTTTTTTGTCAGCAGCAGTAGGTTTTGCAGTTTGTTGTGTTCTGTTGTAATTGGTACTATACACCCCATCTAAAGGTGTATTTTTAAAATACACTGCCCATTTTTCAGCACGTTTTAAACCATCTTCATTTAAATTTGGATTTTGATTTGTAGGATCTGTTCTATCTTTTTCTGCATGACGAATCAAGTAATATTTTGTGGTTTGCGCTTGTTGGAGATTGATAAATGCACAAAAGATAATTGTAAGTACTATAATTTTTTTCATTAGAGTAATATGATTTTGTTAAACGAAAGTATCAAAAAAAGCTGTCTTATAGTGACAGCTTTTTAAATTGATACATGCAAACTTATTTTTCAACCAAATCAGATTGATTTCTGAAAACTAGTTTTTCGTCAAAAGCATCTAACAAAATGATGCTATCTGTGGTTATTTTTCCTGCCAAAATCTCTCTTGAAAGTTGATTCAATACTTCTTTTTGAATCACTCTTTTTACAGGTCTTGCACCAAACTCAGGTTGATATCCTTTTTTAGCCAAATAATCAATTGCCTCATCTGTAGCATCTAAAGTAATTTCTTGTTTTGCAATCATCTTTTTAAGGATCTCCAATTGTAAACGTACAATCTCAAAAATATCTTTTTTGTTGAGAGGTGTAAACATAATCACATCATCAATTCTGTTTAAAAATTCAGGTCTTACTGATTGTTTCAACAACCCTAAAACTTCAATTTTTGCCAATTCAGTGACAGACTCTAAATCTGCTTTTGGATCACTGAATTTTTCTTGAATGATATGGCTTCCCATATTGGATGTCATGATAATGATGGTGTTTTTAAAATCAGCTACTCGTCCTTTATTGTCTGTCAATCTTCCTTCATCCAACACTTGCAACAAAATATTAAAAGTATCAGGATGCGCCTTTTCAATCTCATCTAACAGTACTACAGAGTAAGGTCTTCTTCTTACAGCTTCTGTTAATTGACCACCTTCATCATACCCCACATATCCTGGAGGCGCACCAACCAATCTGCTCACTGCATGACGTTCTTGGTATTCGCTCATGTCAATTCGAGTCATGGCATTTTCATCGTCAAACAAATATTCAGCTAAGGCTTTTGCCAATTCGGTTTTTCCTACACCAGTGGTCCCTAAAAACAGGAAACTTCCAATAGGTTTGTTGGGGTTTTGCAAACCGGCACGCGAACGTCTTACAGCATCTGCAACTGCAATAATGGCTTCTTCTTGACCAACCACTCTTTTGTGTAATTGCTGCTCTAATTTTAATAATTTTTCACGCTCTGTTTGAATCATTTTAGTAACAGGGATACCTGTCCATTTGGCAACTACTTCTGCAATATCTTCATACGTAACTTCTTCTTTGATGAGCGCATTTCCTTCTTGATTTTCAAGTAAAGTTTTTTGAAATCCTTCTAATTGCTCTTGAGCTTCTTTTATTTTTCCATATCTAATTTCCGCTACTTTTCCGTAATCGCCTTCCCGTTCAGCTTTTTCTGCCTCCATTTTTAGGTTTTCAATTACCAGTTTGGTGTTTTGAATGCTATCAACAACCTCTTTTTCAGATTTCCATTTGGCATTCATTTCAGTGCGCTCTTCTTTTAAATTTGCTAAATCAGAACGCAATGATTTCAATTTCGCTTCATCTTTCTCGCGTTTTATGGCTTCAATTTCGATTTCTAATTGCATGATTTTACGATCCAACACATCCAATTCTTCGGGTTTTGAATTGATTTCCATACGCAATTTTGATGCAGCTTCATCCATCAAATCAATGGCTTTGTCTGGTAAAAATCGATTGGTAATATAGCGTTGAGATAGTTCAACAGCCGCAATAATGGCCTCGTCTTTGATACGTACCTTGTGATGCGTTTCGTATTTTTCTTTGATACCTCGCAAAATAGAAATCGCACTTTCAGTATCAGGCTCATCAACCAATACTTTTTGAAAACGGCGTTCTAAGGCTTTGTCTTTTTCAAAGTATTTTTGATATTCATCCAAGGTCGTTGCACCAATTGCACGCAATTCGCCACGAGCTAA
>ENA-OREM01000912-OREM01000912.1-marine-metagenome-genome-assembly--contig:-NODE-912-length-16731-cov-3.745106_pt1 | contig 16731 bp, 19 predicted proteins | sample MGYA00248623_ERZ508561 | MGnify/ENA primary metagenome ERZ508561 (study PRJEB26227, sample SAMN06264494) | marine metagenome | isolation source: Columbia River Estuary | place: USA:Columbia River Estuary...
CTCTTATAGGTTTGCAAGATAATCTATCAGCGATCAGTATCAATTTGCCAGAAGGAAATTCTAAAATAGTTGGTTTGTACTATCAAATATTTAAGCGTTTGGCCTGGGATAATGTGACTTTATACGAAGTGGTTTCTACCACAAATGAGTTTACTATCCTCGTAGAAGATCATTTAGTAGACAAAGCATTTTCTGCTTTAGCTGCTAACGAAATGGTTCTATTCGGAGCAGTAGACGGCGGCGAAAGTCGTGTAACACTGAAGAAAATTACTGGTCGTAAGGCTACTGATTACAATAACAATCAGTACACATGGTCCGTAGAAGATGACTCTACAGAAACCATTATTCGTCTGGTAGCAATTTAAGGAAAGTAAATGTCAAGAGTATTAAGAGTCACTGATGATAATTACAAGGTAATAGTTGATAATGGTTCAGCAGGAACTATTACTCTTGACACTACTGCTGACGCAAGTTCACTACAAGGTACAGTAGTTGTACGTGGTAACTTAGAAGTACAAGGCACAAGCACTACTATTGAATCGACTGTAGTTACTATTAATGATAATATTATCATTGTTAACGATGGTCAGACAGGAAACGGTATTAGTTCGTCATTAGATTACAAAGCCGGCTTAGAAGTTGATCGAGGCGACTATGATAACGCTCGTATAGTGTTTGATGATCAATTAGCATTTTATACAAACGGAGCAAGCGGCACCGGAAGCTGGAAATTAGAAGACGCTAACGGCGACTTTATGCCACTAGGCACAAACAGCATACGATCGTCTAGTAAGTTAAACTTAACACCAGTGAATAGTATAGTAAGTGTTGAGGGAGTAACTACTTACGAAGAGAATGTGTTTAACTACTCCGGCGGCATTATTACTGACCCGGGTAGCGGTCATGTACTCGACGACGATGCGTTAACTAGTGCTAAGGCAGTAAACGATTTAATTACATACAGATTAACAGCAGGCGGTGTAACTACACTAACTGACGGAGATACTTTTGTCCGTCCTGAGGATTTTGATACATCGAGCTCGCCGAGTTTAATTCGATTAGCTGTTGATTCAAATACTCGTGTTTTAGTCTATGATGATCGTACTGAAATAGAAGAAATTAAAATTGAAGATAACGGAATCTTATCAACTACTACAGACGCAGACTTAGCGCTGAGTGCAAACGGAACTGGTTCTATAACTACTGCTTTCCCAATAAGTTTAGCTGAAATTACAGATCCAGCAGCACCGACAGATGGCACAAAGATATATGCTAAAGCAGAAGACGTAGGCGGCACTGGTGTATATTTCATTAACGACAACAGTTCTACTGGCGAACTAATAAGTAAAGATAAAGCATTGCTATTCGCAATGTTGTTTTAAGGAAACAAAATGGCAATCGCAACTAATCAACTAACTGTAGCACAACTTGACGCAATTACAGTGCCAGCTGGCAAGAAGTACGCAATACTAAACATCAGTGTTTGTAATAATTCCAGCAGTCAAGAAACTTTCGATCTACACTTTATTCCAAGTGGTGACAGCTTGAGCACAAGTGTAAATAGAATTGGAAATGCTATACCGGTCGACGGCACTGACACGTTTGTTTGGGACTTTAGCCGTGTTATACTCGACGCAGGTGACAAAGTAAGCTTTACAGCTTCGAACACTACTTTATCAGCTATTGTTAGCTACATGGAAGCATAATGAGATACGTTAAAAGACAAACTACTAATCGTGCTACTGTAAACGGTAAGGGCATTATATTTGATGTTAACGGACAAGTAGTAATGGATAGTACAGACATGATGCTAGTGCCAAAAGGCACTGATGCTAATGTTGTTACTAGCTATACTGAAGGTCACATTCGTTATAACACTGATTCAAACGAATTTGAATGTTATCAAAATGGTGCACTACGCAAGATGCGATTTAAAGAACCAACTACTATTACTCAGCAGAGCTTAGGTAACGGTGATGCTACTATTACTATGTTTGGCCCGCTTGACAGCGGAGACACAGACTACGTTGAACCTGCTGCTGCTCAAAATGTTTTAGTGTTAGTCGAAAACGTATTTCAGTTAGCAACTACAAACTACGCACTTGTACAAAATCCGTCAAGCGCAAGCACAGGGCAAGAAATTACTGCCGGTAGTTTCGTAACAAGCACAGAATACATTATTACTACTACTGGTACAACAAACTTTACACTTATTGGTGCTGCTAACAGTAGTCCCGGTACGGTGTTTACTGCAACAGGAGCAGGTAGCGGAGACGGAACTGCTCGACCAACTGGGTACTACTTAGAATTTACAAGCGCACCGGATGTTGGTAAGCCTGTAACAGTTCTTCACAATTTTGACAAGTAAGGATTAACTATGTCGTTTGGTATGGATACACAAGAGGGCGATAAAATTATTTCTAACATACTAGAAAGAATTAAGACAGCAGGTTTAACAGATCAAGATGCTTTAAAATCTTTATACGATCATCTAGATCATTTAAGCGACAGTACATTTTATCGAGAATCAAACGACATGCGTGTAAAGAAGCTAGCGATCAACTGGCTCGAACAAGAGAAAATCGTCAAGCCACGATTAGCTGAGTTTGTTACTATTTAATTTAAAATAGAAAAAATTGTTTGTAATTTTTTTCTAATTGTCTTACTACGCAGCGTCTTTACAATGCCTTGGTGTAATGGCTGCGGCCAATCATTATAGCTTGACCAAGCATAGCCGGAATGCTCGTCGTTTAGCGCAGGTATAAATTCTTTTTTAACTGTACATAGATACGTAAAGTAGTTAAACTTTTTATCTGTACTAACAAATGTCTCTAACGGAAACGTTTTAATAACATCAATATTGCCTACTTCTTCGTATATTTCACGATACAGTGCTGGCCCGGGAGCTTCGGTTATCTCGTTAGTACCGCCTGCTAGTCCCCAAACATTATTGTTTTTGCTTTGCTTACGAAATAAAAATAAAAATCTTTTAGTGTCTAAAGCGTAAATTAAAGCACCACTGCACTTAATACTCATACTAATATATATTTTAATTGTAATCTAAGCGCCAGGTTCCTGGAGGATAAACACCGTCGAACGCTTTTAACCACTCGCCTTCGTCTGGATTAAATTTATACTGAACATTAGAATTAATATTTGTAGTATAAATTGAAGTACTGTCCTTCTCTGCCTCGCTAGCATCAAATACTACGACCCATTTAGCACCGTCCCATTCGATAATATCGCCAGCACCTGCTACTAAGCTATCATTGCCACTTAGATCCTTCCAAGCGTCAGGGCCATCGTATCCAGCTGTTGTACTACCGTTAATTGATCCTAGTGTTAGTACTCGCATATTACTTGCTCTAGCAGTGACAGCATCAAAGTTTTGCGGATTGATGATTTGGTCAATTGTAGCTCTGTCACCGTGCGGGCCTGAGATAACAGTATCACTAGGAAAGCTATCTAAGTCAAAGTTAACATCGAGTACAGTCGGATCGCTTGAGCTTAGTGATAGTGTACCAGAAATTTCGTATCCTGTGTCTGCTCTTTTTAATTTTATTGTAGTTACATAATCTTTAAATTGGAACGGTAACGCAGTGATGTAACCTTCCCATGATGCTGTAGGCAGTCCTTCACCACGGTTTAGTCTAATAGTATTGTCTAACACAACAAGACTAGTGCTTTGGTAATTAACACCAAGCGCAGCATCAGCTACACCAATAGTAGCTCCGGAGTTTGTAACTTCTTCGACTACATTACCGTCGCCGTCTGTTTTAACAACAGTCTTAGAATCCATAGCTAGTGCTGCTTTATCTTGCCATTGATTGATTTCAGGTCGTGTAACGCCCTTTTCAATACTACCAGTATCGTCAGTAAATATACTAGTAATAATATTTGTAATAACCCCAAGGCGCTTGACTTTAGCAGGCGGATTAATAAAGATCGGAGTTTCAAAAGTTAAAGTTGAAATATCAATTTGATCGTCGGTGCCTTGCGGAATAGATTTACTTGACCAGTTAATGTTTGTTAAAGTAACAGTAGTTAAACTAGTCCAGTCTAGATAATTGTCTGTAGTTTGAATTTCCAAACTTGGATTAAACAATATTAGCAATTGTTCGAGTATTTGTAGTTTTTGATCTGTGTTACTTGACCAAACATCAGCGTTGAAAGAAAGTGTATAAGGTGTTGGCATAAGGCGCTCAACAGTATAATTCTTACCTTCTGCTTCTAAATATTCGTTACCTGCACTGTCATAGCGACGTTCTCTAATATGACGTTTGTCAATAAACATCGGATCAGCTCGACGATTGTTATCGATCTGTAAGCCAGTAATATAGGCTGCGATTCGAGGCACGCTTGGCATAGAAGCTTCGCTGTTCTGTGCTATGAGTGCTGCTACTTGTCTAGAAGGATCACCGTATGCTACGGGTATCTGCTTGAGTGCGCCGTCGCCGTTCTCCCAATAAAAGTTACTTAACATTCGAGTAACTTGTAGTAAGTACCTTCTAATTTGATTATCGTAAAAATGCTGTGCCATTATATCTCTCAGTCTGCCTGCGGTCTAAGCGCTTTACTTAGACTCTGACGTTCTTCAACTGTGTCGCCTGCGATAACATCTGTATTTGTGTTATTAACAAACGATCCAAGTTGTGTGGTTTTATTGTTAGTATTAGACAGTGTAACTCTTACGCTATCTTCCATCATTTCCCATCGATCAGTAGTAAATCTAAATAAACGCTGCGGCATGTAATCAGTTCTTAACCAATAGTCGCCATCGTCTGCGTTTGTAGGAAAGTATATGCCAGTGCCGAATGGCGAACCGTTTGGCGGAATACCGTCACCAAGTAAATAACCCTTGTAACCAGACTTTACAGGACGACGCATCTCGTCGAGTATAACGTCGTTGTCTGAATCAAGTAATTCAATGTTACCGTTGCCGTCTGTTTGTACTGTAAAAAAGTGCGCAGTATTATAACCGCTTAGGGCAGCGTTTAGCTCTGCTTCTTCAACAATAGCATTGTTAATTACAATTTCTGTATCGTAAACAGAGTTACCGTCGCCAACTGTAGTACAATCGTCGTTTTCGATAGCTAAGATATCTTTATATTCTTGGCTATCTGTAATTCTCTTTAGCTTGAGTCTGTACAAGTGCGGATACCAAGTTTGTGTAAAACCCTGCGACGCTCTTGTAACATCTTCAACAACGTAATATTTTTTAAGAGCATAATTAGAATCGTTTAACGCATACTCGTCACGCAGCGCAGGTAATTCAATTACGTCACCGTTGATGATTTTTCTATCTAATGTTTTAACCGTACTGCGAATATGTACAGTTAACAACAGTGTGTCGTTAGTAAGGAACATGCCAAACTGACTTAGATCAAAATCTAAGTCACTAACGTTGTATACACATCGAATAGCGTAAACATCTTTATCGTAGCGCCTGTCTCGATTTTCTAAGAACAACATGTCTTGAATAGACGTCGGAGTAAGCTCCGTGTCGCCGTTTTCTATTTGTTCGTCAGTAAGCTCGGTGCCTAAAAGTTTATGCAGATGCATGTCAACACCGCCGACGCTAAACATTTCAAAGATTTGTTTATCTAAGAATTCGTAGTCAGGACCTTTTTCAGGTTTGTATAATGATAGACGAGGAATTGGCTCTCTCCTTTATACTGTATTTATTATTGTATAAATACATTGGAGACACACTAATGGCTGTTACTACAAGACAAGAGATATATGATTACGTTCACACCTTATTAGGTGGCGGAATGATTGACATTGAGTTAGATCCTATTCATTACGAAACTGCTTTGAATAAAGCATTTAGTAAGTTTAGACAACGGTCTGACAACAGTGTTGAAGAAGCCTATCACTTTATGCCAACAGTGCAGGATCAGAATGAGTACATACTGCCTAATGAAATTATCGAAGTGCGTCAAATCTTTAGACGCAGTATTGGATCAAGAAGCGGTGGCGGAGACGGTGGATCAATGTTTGAGCCGTTTAATATGGCGTATACAAATACATACCTAATGAGCGGTTCAAACATGGGCGGCTTAGCAACTTACAATTTCTTTACTCAGTACCAAGAACTTGTTGGTCGTATGTTTGGTAGCTTTATTGAGTTTAAATGGAACTCTACTACTAAGAAGCTGACAATACTACAGCGTCCTAGGACACAAGAAAAACTGTTGCTGATGTGCTACAATTATCGTCCAGACGAAGAACTGTTAGCAGACTATCTAGCACAGCAATGGATCAAAGACTATGCTGTAGCTGCTTCAAAGTACATGCTCGGCGAAGCAAGAGAAAAGTTTGCTACTATTGCCGGACCGCAAGGCGGCACAAGTCTTAATGGTAGTCAGCTAAAAGCAGAAGCAACTGCTGATATGGAAAAGCTTGAGAAGGAAGTTTCTACACAAGTAACCGGCGGATACGGTTACGGCTTTACTATTGGTTGACAAATAGTTATAATTTGTTAAAATAAAATATGACGTATATTGCTCTTGATAAAAATAATCGTATGCTCCGTGTTGGTTTTGGAAAAAACAAAGGCCGCTGGTTTGTTAGAATTGATTTATGGTTTTTTGGATTAAGATGTTGACTTTTACATTTCGATATAGTATATTATAAGTATGAGCAAACTAAAATTATTAGTAATTGGACACGGCAGGCATGGCAAAGACACTGTCTGCGAAATGTTAAGAGATGAATACGATTATAATTTCATTTCATCAAGTCAGTTTTGTGCTGATCATTTTATATACAACGATCTAAAAGACAAATACGGGTATACCACAGCCGAAGAGTGTTATGCGGATAGACATAACAGGCGTGCTGAATGGTATGATATGATCTCAGATTATAACTTCGAAGACCCGGGGCTACTTGGTTCTGAAATCTTTAAACAATACGATATCTACTGCGGTCTTCGAAATATTCGAGAGTGGCGCAAAATGAAAGCTGACAATACCTATGATTTTTGTATCTGGGTAGATCGATCAGCACACTTGCCTCCTGAAGATGCGTCATCTATGAGCTTAACTAAAGATTGTGCTGACTACGTATTAGATAATAATAGCTCAATTGACGAGTTACATGTTAAGCTTAAACAATTGATAGACAGCATAAAACCATGATGATTTAAAAGTTTTTCTCTCCAAAAGTATAAATACAGTATACCCACTTAGGAGAGGAAAAACATGGCAGGATTAGTTTCACCAGGCGTACAGGTCCAAGTAATAGACGAAAGTTTTTACACCCCGGCCGAACCTGGCACCATTCCAATGATATTCGTTGCGACTCGTGAAAACAAAGCAAACGCAGCTGGAACAGGTATTGCGCAAGGCACTACAGCAGCTAACGCTGGCAAAGCATACTTAATTAGTTCTCAGAGAGAATTAGCTGATTTCTTCGGTGATCCAATTTTTGAAACCGACGAAAACAATAACGCAATTCATGCTGGTGAGCTTAATGAGTACGGACTACAAGCAGCATACTCTTACTTAGGCGTGAGCAACCGTGCTTATGTAGTAAGAGCTGATGTTGACATGGCTGAGCTAGCACCAACTGAAGAAGCACCTGATGCGTTTCCACCAAATAACACTGCTTGGTTAGATGTTGAAGATACATTGTTCGGTATACAACAATGGAATGGCGCAGCTAAGACCATCGAAAACGGTCAAACATTTGGCAACAAAGTTCCACTAAACATTTACAAGCAAGCTCAAGTTGTTGACTTTGACGGAGCTGACTACACACCAAAAGGTTCCATCGGCGCTATTGGTTCTTATGCTGTTGTTACATTAACAAACGTTGTAAGATACTGGTACAAGAACACAAGCGGTACGTGGGTTGAAGTTGGTACTAACGCTTGGCAAGCAAGCTGGCCTGCGATTAAGTCTAGTTCTGCTAACCCAGCATTAGTTGCTGGCGCAGCTAACATTGAGATTAACGGTACAGTTTTAGCAGTTGATCAAGAATCAGTAACACAGATTGCTAGTAACATTAATACACTTGCTATCCAAGGTGTTACAGCAGCAAACGTTGATGGGTACTTAGAGATTTACAGCGACGGCACTGCTAGTGGCGCAGACGACAGCACACTAGCTGGTCCTATTGTACTCGGCGGTGACGCTACTAAGCTTACCCAGATGGGGCTAACTGCTGGTACTTACTACCCACCGGCACTTCAAGTTTCTAGACACACTAGTGTTCCTGAGTTTAAGTCCACAGACACATACGCACGCCCGACTGGTAGTGTATGGCTAAAGACTTCAACTCCAAACACAGGTATGAATGTTTCCTTAAAGTTCTGGAATGGTTCTACACTAATTTGGGACAAGCAAGAGACCCTAGCATACAATAACAACGCAGAAATTATTAAAGCACTTGATCCTACAGGCGGCGGCGCAAACATTGCTATAGGCGTAAACTACGCTAAGGTAAACGTTGATGCTGTTACTCCAGCAGTAGCAAACTTTAAGATTTATCAAAGAGTTGTTTCTGGCGCTACTGTTATTACTACAGATGCTATTAGCGCTACTAACCCAGGTGCAGGCACTTTTGGCTTTACTTTAACTGCTACAGTTAAGAACAGCGAAACTTACCAAACACCTGCTAGTATTAGCGTTACTACTACTGGTAGCAAAAGTGCTGATGCTGATGTAATTGCTAATGCTATTAACGCAGCGAACATCACTAATGTAAGTGCTGAAGTAACTGATCTATTCCAGATTAAAATTACACATGCGCTTGGCGGTGAAATTAAGTTTGTTGATACAGACGGTATGCTAACAACAATTGGTTTCTTACCATACGACGCTACTAACCCAGTAAGCATGGCAAACCTAGACTATGTTGACGGTACTAGCGCTTCTACAAGCCCTAAGCAGTACCAAGCTACTAACTGGCGCTCACTAACATACACTGCGTCTGTTGATGCTCCAAACGCTATAGCGACACAAGGGCAGAGATGGTTTAGTAATGTTATTGACGAAGTTGACATTATGTACCACGACGGTGCTAACTGGAGAGGTTACAGTAACGTGTTTACTAGCGCCGATCCAAATGGTCCGCAAGTAAGATTCTCCATGCCTGAAACACAGAGCGATGGTAGCGCACTTGCAGACGGTGACATTTGGGTTAGCACAGCAGACCTTGACAACTACCCACTAATTTATGTTTACGACAGTACAATTCCTGGACCACTTGAAGCTAAGTGGGGCACTCCAAGAGATATTACTGATCAAAGCACTGAAGACGGTGTACTATTTGACGATGCTCGTTACGGTACAACCGGCGGTACAGCGACAGTTGCACCAAGCGGTACTATTAAAGAACTGCTTGCGTCCGACTTCCTAGACCCAGATGCTCCAGATCCAGCACTATACCCTAAGGGAATGCTACTATGGAACTTACGTCGAAGCGGTTACAACGTTAGAAGATTCGAAATGAACTACATCGATCTTAACGACGATAACGATCGTTTCAGCAGCGAAGATATGGAAAACTACTACCCACACCGTTGGGTTACTGACAGTGCTAACAAAGAAAACGGCGCTGGCAACTTTGGTCGCTTCGCACAGCGTAAGGTAATTGTTACTGGTCTGCAAGCAGCAGTTAACAATAACGATGCTATTAGAGACAACGAAAGCTTAGACTTTAACCTCTTAGCAGCGCCTGGTTACGCAGAACTAAACAACGAGCTTATTACTCTAAACTTTGACAGAGATCTAACAGCGTTTATCGTTGCTGATACTCCGTTTAGATTAAAGCCAGATACACCTTCACTACAAGGTTACGCACTTAACAGTGCTAACTCACCGCAAGACGATGAGTTTGGTATTGTAAGCAGAGACGAATACATGGGTGTTTACTACCCAAGTGGATTCTCCAGTGATAACTTTGGTAACGATGTAGTTGTACCGCCAAGCCACATGATGCTACGTACTATCGCACTTAGCGACCAAGTATCGTTCCCATGGTTTGCTCCGGCTGGTACACGTAGAGGCGGTATTACTAATGCTAGCTCTACAGGTTACATTAATAACGAAGGTGAATTTGTTGCTACAACGCTTAACAATGGTCAAAGAGACACACTATACGAAAACGCAATTAACCCAATTACGTTTATTAGTGGCTCCGGACTAGTTGCGTTTGGTCAAAAGACACGTTCGAGAAATGCTAGTGCGTTGGATCGTATTAACGTTGCTAGACTAGTAATTTACATGAGAAAGCAATTAAAGAAACTATCTAAGCCATACCTATTCGAGCCAAACGATAAGATCACAAGAGACGAAATTAAAGCGGCTACTGAGAGCTTATTGTTAGAACTAGTAGGTAACAGAGCACTTTACGATTTCCTAGTTGTGTGTGATGAGACCAACAACACACCGTCTAGAATTGATCGTAACGAGCTATACATTGATATTGCAATTGAACCAGTTAAGGCAATTGAATTTATTTACATTCCATTGCGCATTAAGAACACTGGTGAGATAGCAAATCTATAAAACGGCTAAATATAGTTATAATGAGGAGCAATTAATATGCCAGTAGGTACACTTAGTAAAATGACAGTGCCGCTTTCGAATAATCAAAGCGCAAATAACCAGGCACTGTTGATGCCAAAGTTACAGTACCGATTCCGAGTTTCATTTATTAACTTCGGAATCAGTACTCCTACTACTGAACTTACAAAGCAGGTTATTGACGTAACCCGCCCGTCCGTGAACTTTGAGCAAATTACACTTGATACTTACAACAGTAAAGTGTACCTAGCTGGTAAGCACGAATGGCAGAATATTAGCATTAACTTACGTGAAGATGTTAATAACAACGTTCAGTTATTAGTAGGCGAACAGCTTCAGAAGCAGTTCGACTTTTACGAGCAAGCAAGCGCTGCGTCTGGTTTAGATTACAAGTTTGCCGCTAAGATTGAGATACTCGACGGCGGTAACGGTATTCATGAGCCAGTAGTGCTTGAAACGTTTGACTTAGTTGGCTGTTACTTAAACAGCGCTAACTACAACCAGTTAAGCTATTCAACATCAGATGCGATGACAATTAGCTTAGACATACGTTACGACAACGCTATTCAGTCACCGCAAGGTGCAGGCATTGGTGCTGCTGTAGAAAGAACAACCGGTACTCTAAGTACTGGTGTTGGCACAAACTAACAGTAATTAACTTTTTAATAGAAGGGGGTTTTATACCCCCTTTTTTTATGGATAAATATTAACATGGGATATAAGTTTTCACCTTACTTAAAAACTAACGATAGCTACTACGGTCCTAAAGGTAACTTAGGTGCGTACGATCACGGCAGCCGTTTGTTTGTAGATAACAACATGGAATTAGCACCTAAGGTTGCTTTTCTATACCATGTTAACTTTGTATTAAATTCAGCAGCTAAATCATTCCTGCCAGGATTTATGTCAGCAAGCGGTCTTGGGTTAAATGAAATTGGATTGCTAGCAAAAACTGCTTCGCTTCCTAAGTTTACTCCGCAAGTAGAAACACTAAACAGATATAATCAAAAGAAAAACATACAAACAAAGATTTCGTATGATCCAGTTACTATATCATTACACGACGACAAGAAAAGCCTAACTTCGGGGCTTCTACAAGCATACTATAAGTATTACTTTGTTGACGGTAACTACAAAACACGTCCTAGCGGATATAATCCAGACAATACATATGCGTCGGGCCTAGCACGCTACGGTCTTGATTCAAAAATACAGTCTAAGCATTTCTTTAGAGAAATACATATTAGTCAAATGTCAAGAGGTCTATATACTCGTTACACTTTAGTAAATCCTTTACTAACTAAGTTTGACCACGATGATCTTGACTATGCCGACGGTAGTAAAGCTCTTGCTAATAATATTACAATTCATTATGAATCAGTATATGTTGAAACAGGGAATGTAAACGAAAATCAAGGTAGTCCAGACGGGTTTGCTCAAGTACACTATGATCATCAGCCTAGTAGTTTAAGCTATACTCAAATTGAAAAAGATTTTCAAAGTGTTGACTCAGGCAATCAGTTTGATTTAGACGACAGTCGTCAGAAGCAAAGCCGGTTTGAAAATAACTTCTTCAACAAGCAGTTACAGACTCAGCAACGTCAACAGCAAAGTAATGTTACATTTAACTCTTTGCGTCGTAATGGCTTTAATAGTACAGACTTTAAAAATAAACAACCTTCGACTATAGGTGGTTTAGATGACTTAGTGTTCCCAAAACAGGATTCGCAACAAAACGAAACAATTAATCTTACGAATAAAACTAAACAAATTGTTTCTTTATCTAAAAATGAAATTAGACAAAACCCAGCAGCGCTTGAAAGTGCTCGTAAAACATTACATAGACAAAACTATCAAGCAGCAGGAGGCACTGGCGGATTAGCTGATGCAGATGCTGATTTTGAATCACAGAAAACTAATTCTGTGTTTCTAAATAGTTTAGATACTCAATTAGGATTATAAATGACTATTAACAGTAGCTTACCAGTAGATAATAAAAAGTCTACTCGTTCGAATGATAGAACTGTAAATCAATTCTTTAATACTTATTTTTCAAAAAAATTAGAGTTTGCTTCTAATGAAGTAATCGCAGTGCGAGGTTTCTTTGAAAGAAAAGGGTTTAGCAAAACAGCAGCTGACGCAATTAGTATTGTGTTGTTACAGCAGGCAAAAATTGATGGCGTAAAAGTCTTTGAACTTATTGATACAATGAAGAAGTATGAAACTAATCAACTTTCGGAACTTGTAACTGAAATACTAAACCACAATCGCCTTAACACAAGTGTACTTGGTATTAAAAAAGAAAATACACAAACTACAATTGAAAATAGAAATATACATTTATAATGGCTAACAAGTGGGCAAAAGGTAAATTTATACCAAAGAATCCCCAGAAGTATATGGGCAACAAAGCACCTACATACCGTAGTAGTTGGGAATTTGTGTTCATGAAGTTTTGTGACGAAAACGCACACATCACAGAATGGGCAAGTGAACCTATGCGTATACCTTATATCAACCCTATTAAGCAAAGCAAAACGACCTACTTGCCTGACTTTTTAATTGCTTATAAAGATAAATCAGGAAACCGTATTGTAGAGCTAATAGAAATTAAACCTAAAAAACAGATATTAGGCGAAGCAAGATCCGAGCGTGATAAGATACAAGCTATTATAAATCAAGCAAAGTGGCAAGCAGCTGAAGCATTCTGTGCTCAAAAAGGTATTAAGTTTCGTGTAGTAACTGAAGACGATATATTCCACCAGGGCTCACGTCGTAAATAAATAGTAGTATATAATAGGAACTACTATGACTAAAAAACTTGAATCATTATTTGAATTACCTGAGAATCAAGAAGTAATTGAAGAACAACAGGAAAGTCGAGCCAAAGACGTTGCCGACGAACAATATAAAAAGAAATTAGTTAAAGTTGAAGAAACTGAAGATATCTCTGCGCAAGTAGATAAGATATCAAGTGCGCTACCAAGAGTATCAGGCCTTGGCGCTAAAGCAGATCAAGAGCTAGATGATATTGCAGACAAAGCTATGAGCAGTTACGAAGACCTTATGGACCTCGGTATGAATGCTGAGCTACGATATAGCGGTCGTATCTTCGAAGTAGCAGGCGGATTATTGAAAACAAGCCTCGATGCTAAAGTAGCTAAAATGGACAAGAAGCTAAAAATGCTCGATGCTCAGATTAAAAAGCAAAAGCTAGATCAAGGCAACGTTGAATCTAGCGATACTATCAACGGAGATGACTTAGTTATTGATCGTAATGCGCTACTTGGCAAACTTAAAGATATAGATAAATAGTTTATAGGAGCCTACGATGAAAAACTTTTCTGATTTTTTAACAGAGTCTACTAAGACTTATAAATTTATTGTACGTGTAGCCGGTGAGCTACCTGAAGGATTTAAAGATAGCCTCGAGCGTAGCTTAGATAAGTTCAAGCTATTAAATCTTTCCGCTGTCAAAACAACACCAATTCAAGCAAAGCCTTTAGATTTTCCGCAGCTAACAAACTGCGAAGTGAATCACTTCGAAGCTGAAGTACAATACCCTACAACACCTTATGTGCTTGAGCGATACTTAGTTGATTGTTGTAGTGTTAGTCACAGTTACATTATTGTACGTGGCGAAGGCGATCCGATTGAAGAACAACAGACTGATGAGCCAGGCGACGATGCTCCGTACGAAGCTATTCTTACACAGGAAGACTTGGGCGGCGAAAGCGCACAAGACTCTGTAGGCGAGAACCGTGTAATGGATCTTCTCAAAGAACTTGAATTAGCACGTCAAGAGCGTGATATTGAATACAACGCACCGCAGGGCGACTCTAAAGATATCGCTAATACAGAAAACGACAAACCTATAGTCGGAGGGTAATATGGCTGATATTAGAAAATACTTAGATATCCTAAATGAAGTGGACGAAGACGAATCGTCAGAACCTACGAAGATATTTGTAGGCGGGCGTGACACTAATACTGCTTTTGGCCTAATGGGGATGAATCCAGGTGACTATAACAAACAAGATTCAAAAAAGATTCACGAGGATGCTTTAGAGGTACTTGCAAAATACGAACAATACATGATAGCAGGTTCATCTACAGTACAGCAGCTACAAGACAAGCAATATAGATTTAGCGGCACATTTGTTGATGAGTTAGAAGCAGCTAAGAAAAGAGCCGAGGCACGCAGAGACGATCCCGCAGCAGCAGAATTGCAGGATACAGTATACGGGTACGTTCATTTTGCCGAAACTGCTAAACCATGGAACGGTGAACCACCAGTTGAATCTAAAGAATTAGATGAGATGTTAACTGTGATGTTCGGTGAACAGTATTACTTTATGTCTAAAGAAGATATCGCTAAGCGACTTGAGCAAGAAAAGAGTATATTTAAATCTATCGAACTTACTAATTCACCGATGAGCGATGACATGCAAGTTCAAAAAGAAATAGTAGACCGTCTTGACCGTACAGTTAGCGATAACAGCCAACGACTAGTATGGAGTAATATTGGCAAAGAATTAGATTCGGCGTTAGGAAGCAGTGATTCAGAGGCTAGCAGCGGGTCAAACGATCCAGTAGCACCAGGCCGCACAACCACAGACGACGGCACACCGAATGATACAGGCCAAGACCCTGTTACATCTTCTCCAGGCGCAGGCACAGCGCCGTACCGACCTGATGTAGATGTAGACGCAGATCAAGATTTTGACGGCGACGTTGAAGATTTTGGCCCAGGCACCGGCGGCTCGGGTAGAGGCGACGGCAGTAGTGAAGCAGATCGTCGTAATGATGATGCTAGCGACGACACTGGTGTTGCCGGTGGAACAGGCACTGCTCCTAGCTACAATGTAGATGCAGATCAAGACTTTTACGGCGACGCTGATGGGTTTGGCCCAGGAACAGGCGGAACAGGACGAGGTTCAGGTTCAAGCGAAATGTCTAGAAGAGCAGCAGATAGTGCTACAGGTACAGGACGTGGTAGCGGCAGCGCTGAAACAGGCCGTAGAGCAGCAGATAGTAAGCCTAACAACACTGTTCCGGCAACCGCTGCTGCTCAGCCTAAGTATGATGTAGAACGGGTATTACAACGCAGTGGCACAACTACAAATATGAATGTTTCAAAGTACAGAAATAAAAGTCCTTATGTTATTTCAAACTTCTCTGGTGGAAAAGGAAGAGTTGGTAAAATTTACGGGAAGCAGCAAAACTTAGCTAAATTCTTTCCTGGTAAGACAATTTACACTGAAGCAGCTACAGTTGACCTTAAAGATCATATAAATAAGTTATAGGAGATTATAAATGTCTAGCATGGATATGGCAAAGCTACTAAGCTTGTTCAAAGACGAAGATGATGCACACGAAGCTTCTAGCTGTAGTATGTGCGGCGGCGAGCACGATCTTGAAGAAGAGTGCCAGGTTGAAGAAGATTGGGATAACGGTGCTGATGACACTAGCATAGGCGACATGTCTGACGTTATACGTAAAGGCAACGACCTGCATAAGAATAAGAAATCTTATAAAGCTAAAGCAAGCCCTGGCGACCCACCAGTAGCTGAAGAAATGACCGAACAAGAGTCAAGAATCAAAGCGGAGCTTACAGCACTATATAAATTATAGTATGTCTACCATAAATGATAGTGCGCTTGTAAAAAAGCCGCACCAAAAACAATCTTACACGCAAGAACAAATAGCTCAGCTAATGAAGTGTATGGACCCTGAAACGGGCTATTTGTACTTTGCTAAGCAATTTGCTCACATCCAGCATCCAGTAAAAGGCAAACTATTATTTGATCCTTTTGAGTATCAGCTAAGACTGATGGATAGCTATCACAACTATCGCTTTAACATTAACATGATGCCGAGGCAGACAGGTAAAACTACCTGTGCTGCTATCTACCTTGCTTGGTATGCTATGTTTGTTCCGGATCAAACTATCCTAATTGCCGCACACAAGTACACAGGCGCACAGGAAATTATGCAGCGTATACGCTACGTATATGAGTTATGTCCTAATCATATCCGTGCTGGGGTCACAAGCTACAACAAAGGTTCGATTGAATTTGAAAATGGTAGTAGAATTGTAAGCCAAACAACCACAGGTACTACAGGACGTGGTATGAGTATTTCGCTACTGTACTGTGATGAGTTTGCATTTGTACAACCAAACATCGCAGAT
>ENA-OREM01000915-OREM01000915.1-marine-metagenome-genome-assembly--contig:-NODE-915-length-16704-cov-8.745895_pt1 | contig 16704 bp, 15 predicted proteins | sample MGYA00248623_ERZ508561 | MGnify/ENA primary metagenome ERZ508561 (study PRJEB26227, sample SAMN06264494) | marine metagenome | isolation source: Columbia River Estuary | place: USA:Columbia River Estuary...
CGCAGCTTGTCGGTCATGAAAATTTGCGGGTTGCCATGCCGTTTCATCGTTTTCCTGAGGAATTTCAATGCGGCCTTGCGATCGCGGCGCTTTGTGACAAAGCATTCCAGGACCTCCCCTTCGTGATCGACCGCGCGCCAAAGGTAGTGCTGCTCCCCATTTATTTTAACGAACACTTCATCTAGGTGCCATTGCCAATGTGTCCCCGAACGCATTCGGTCCACCCGTCTCCGACGGATTTCAGCAGCAAACACCGGGCCAAAGCGGTTCAACCAGAAACGGACAGTTTCATGGCTGATGTCGATGCCGCGTTTGTGCAGCAGAGATCCTCGACGTTCCGAAGCGAAAGCGGAAACCGGATGTACATCATAACCGCCAGGCGGATGATCTGCGGGCTCGTCTTGAAGTAGCGAAAGGGCGAAGGTTTTGTCATTCCGTGAAACTAGATCACCGCCTTGCCCGGCTCCACAAAGTTTTCCTCTGACAGCACCCTTCCCAGACACCACTTGTCTCGGCAATGAAATGGTGCAAGCCTCGACAACAGGTTGTGGCGTTTGAAAGGCATGTGCAGTGGAACGATTTACCGACAAGGTCGTTCTTGTAACCGGAGGGAACTCCGGCATAGGGCTTGCTATAGCCCAACGATTTGCACGCGAAGGTGCTCAGCTCGTATTGGTTGGACGTGACTTAATCAAGGGCGAGGCAGCGGCTTCCAAAGTCAAAGCTCTTGGAGCAGCCTGCGAGTTTTTGCAAATTGACCTGCGTTCGGAAGAATCCGTTAAGGATGTTGTGGAGCAGTTAGGCAGGCTTGATGTTCTCGTGAACAATGCAGGGCTCGGGACTCGTCGCACGGACACCAAACTAGACGATACTCCGGGCATTCGTTGGGATCGTTGGCGCGGTTCGAATTTGGACGCGACATACTACATGACTGCGTATTGCATGCCTTTGCTGAAGAAGAGTTGCGGCTCGGTCATCAACATCTCTTCTACCGCCTCAATGCACAGCAATTGGGGGCTCTATGGAGTTGCCAAAGCAGGTGTCGAAGCTTTGACCCGTTCATTCGCAGCCGAAGCAGCTCCGGTACGTGTAAATGCGGTTAGTCCAGGATGGATTGCAACTGATGCCACTTCCCAAGCGTCCGGCAATGCGGATGGATCATGGGATTTGCCACCTTCACTACTAAACCGCGTTGGTACTGGAGACGAAATCGCTGGAGCGGTTGCATTTCTTGCGTCAGAGGATGCGTCGTACATAACTGGGCAAACTTTAATCGTAGATGGTGGCTTAACCACCATGGACTTCCCGTCGCGCGCTTTATTGGATGGTGTCGGGAGTGCTCTATTTTCTGGTGGATAGCCTCCTGGGGGTGCTGCCAGACGAATGCGAACTCGTCTCTACTAGGCCAGCACCCCTGCCCTCTTATGCCGCACAAAGGCCGCGCCACTCATTCAGTGCGGCGGCGCGGTTATTCGTATGAGGTCCCTATTCACCGCCTAATGATTTGGCCTGAGGACGACACGAGCTCCTTTAGGCCACCGTTACCCATGAAACCTCGCATGGGACCTCGTGAGCATATGGCCTGGCTACCGAGGGCTTGGGTGTGCCCGCCTGCTCCCTATCCATTGACCTGCGCCCTGACCGCGCTACACTCTGACTATGTTTAAACCTATCGCTTTCCTCCTATTAGCCGCTCTGCCAGCCCACGCTTCTGGGACATTTACATGCAAAGAACTCGAAAGGGTCGCTTTGGCTGAAGGAGGATCGATGCGCCCAATGTATGAGGGGCGTAGTCTGACGTTCACGTGGGCCAAAAGCGGCTTTTCAGGGGATGGTGTGTTTTACCACGATACTTATGAGATCACCCCTCTGGGCGAAAACGGCTTTCGCGCCCTAGCTGAAGATTCTGACCGCAGCGACCTGTTCCGTTTTGAAGATGGCATACTTATGCACGCCGCGATTGTTAAATATGGTTCAGAGCCATCTATCCAGTCGCAGGTGTTTCGATGTGAACCTGCTGTTTAGCAACTAAATCATGACAGCCAGGCGGATCACCTCAGGGCTGGTTTTGAAGTAGCGAAATGGGCTGCGTTTTGTCACCCCCCGAAGCTAAGGGGATGCCCTGCCCGCCTCAACCAGTTTTGCTCTGACAGTGCCTGCCCAATCAATCAACAGTAAGCCCGCTTGGAACCCGCGTAGGGATTCCTTGCAAAGACTGTTTTGCGGATGCGCCCGTCAGCGAAATCAGGAATTCGACGAGCTCGGCGATCTCAATGTCTGATAACTGTATTGGTGAAGTATCTCGTGCTCGCATGTGCCTCGCTGCTTCAAGACGATCATTTTGCGCCGCAAAGTCGGAAGCGGCTAACCATTCTGCTTGGGGCAAATCAACAAGGTCGCGGGTCCAATTCGGATGTTCATCTAGATGATGGCGCACTATTCCTTCAAGAGTTGGATATGCGCCATTGTGACCATAAGGCGCTGTGAGCGCCACGTTGCGCAGCATCGGTGTGCGAAAACGATAAGCGTCTGGGAGTTCGTCAGATTTACCCATGCGGCCCACATCACGGGGGATCGGATCGAAGGGTCGCGTACGGCCGGGGCCGAATTGCGGCAAGGCCAGTGCGTGGAAATCTTGGTCGGACAACAGCGGGCCTGAATGGCATTGGGCGCAACTTGCCTTACCGTAGAAGAGGTCCTTGCCTGCGGTTTGGGTGAGCGTCATCGCGGTTTTGTCACCGCGCAGGTAAGCGTCAAATGGGCTGTCAAAGCTCTGCCATTCCGTCCCTATAAAGGCGGCAAGCGCGTTTGCTATCTCGACAATTGTCACTTGGTCGGGCGTGTCGATAGTGCCAAAAGCAGCCACGAATTTCTCGCCATATGCGGGGATTGCGCGGACCCGTTTTGCGATGATCGGCCAAGCGGCGTCAATGCGGTCATGCACGGCGCCTGCGATCTCGTTCTCGCTGGGATTTCCCGACATCTCAAATTGGGCGACCAGCGGAAAGACGGCTTGGGCGGCAAGGATCGAGTTGAAACCAATCGGCAACCATTCCTCTGCGGGACTATCAAAACCGTTGCCGTAGCGGTCAGACGTCATCAATCTCCCGTCGTGAAACATCGTATGAATGTCGCGCGCGCCAAGGTTCCACAGGGCGGAGGCATTGCGTGGAATACGCTTGCGGATGCGGTCCTCTTCCATCCCTGTGGTGCGCTTTGGACCTAACCCCGCGCCACCTTCACCAATGCCCAACGACAGCCCGTCACCCGTGCCAAACGTCGGGTGGTGACAAGTCGCGCAAGAGATATTCCTGTTCCCAGACAGGATTTTGTCATAAAATAAAAGTTGACCAAGTGCGGCCTGCACAGGGTCGAAATCGATAAAATCCGCCTCTGACAATGGGCGCGGCACGTCGGCCACCGCAGGCCAAGACAGACACAAAAGGAACGCCAGATGCGCAACTATATTTATGCGATAACTATGCTTGCCAGCCCTGCGTTTGCGGGGGTCGAGGAAGGTCGCGATTTTATGGAGGCGGGTGAATATGCCAATGCGATGAGCGAATTCCTGCCCGCTGCGCGCAGTGGTAATGCCGACGCTGAGGAACTCATCGGCGTGCTTTACGCCATGGGGTTGGGCGTGCCGCGCGATGACGTGCGTGCGTTTGAATGGTATTTGCGGTCGTCGATGAAAGGTCATGCAGGCGCGCAATCCGGTTTAGGGTGGTATTACGAGGTGGGCCGCGGCATCGCTGCCCCCGATTTGGTCAGAGCCTATCTATGGTATGCGCTATCGTCCATCGGCGGCGATGTGGACGCACCTGCGTCCCTAGAGGATGTGCGGCGCAGAATGACCACAGAAGAGATCGCAAAGGCACAGGTTTTAATCGATGACTACAGCGGTTGGATCTATCCATTTCGATAAGGTAAGGTAAGGGCGCGATTTTCACCGCGCCCTCGACCGTTTAGTTCAGGTCTTTTGCATTACCAGCGTCAATTTCTGTTTCTGCTTCTGCAACTGCCGCGTTGAGTGCTGCAAAGATTGCTGGGCCGCCTTCGACGTTGGTGTTGAACCAATCGTAGACTGGTGCGGCGGCGTCTTTAAACGCTGCTTTTTCAGCGAGGCTCGGGACGTAGATGTCGCCGCCGCCTGCGACGAACTGCTCATAGGCTTCGATGGATTTACGCTTTGGCGAGGCGAAGGTTGCCTGTTGCAGAGCGTAGAAGCCGTCGTTCACAACACGGCGCATGTCTTCTGGCATGGAAAGGAACTTTTCGTTGTTCATCCACCACATCGCGCCCATGTAGCTGTGACCGTCGAGTGTCACGTACTGCAAGCCCGCGTCCGGGAACTTCATACCCATGATGTCAGTGATGCCGTTTGCCGTGCCTTCAACAACGCCAGTTTGCAGCGATGTGAACAGCTCTGGCCACGGGATCGGCGTCGGGGACGCGCCGAGTGCTTTGACGAGCTCTTGCGGCAAATCGGCGACGACAGTACGCAGCTTCATGCCAGACATATCCGCAGGCGTTGTAACGCGCTGCTTGGTGTTGGCAAAGTTGCGCCAGCCGCCAGTGTTGCCGATGGTCATGAGACGGATCGCGTTATCGGAATCGACCAAGGCCATGTCGCGCATCGTGCGCACGAAATCGCCAGACAACACGTCTTCCGCCACGCGGTCATCCGACATCAGGTATGGCAAGTCGAGAACCTGCACGTATGGGAAAATGCCTGACGCACCGCCAGACGTAGAGATATAAACGTCGATCGTACCGTCAGCCACGCCTTGCAAACATTCCGCGCCATCAGAGCAAAGCTGCGTGCCGATAAACATTTCGACCGCAATTGCGCCGTTAGATGCTGCTTCGACATAGTTTTTGAATACGACCAAACCGTCGTAATCTTCGTCGTTCTCGTTAGAGTTGGCAGTCGCGCGGATCGTAAAATCTTGCGCAGATACGGCGATGGCCGAGCTGGCTAGCAGCGCGGATAGGCCGACTGTTTTGAGGGTCTTGATGAGCATGTTGGTTCCTCCCTGATACTCTGTTTATTAATTCGCAAATCCGGTGAGCCGTGGAATGGTCATCGAAATTGCGGGGACGTAGGTGATAAGAAAGATCACGATAACCTCGACTGCCAAGAACGGCAGAATGGCTTTGGCAATGGCTTCTACCCGTTCGCCTGACACCGCAGAGGCTACGAAAAGCACGAGCCCCATGGGCGGCGTGGCAAGGCCCACTGTCAGGTTCACCGACATGATGATCGCAAAGTGGATCGGGTCAACCCCAAGGCTGGTGAAAATCGGGCCGAGGATCGGGCCGAGGATGATGATCGCGGGGCCTGCGTCGAGGAACATCCCGACGATGAACAACAGGATATTGATCAAGAAAAGCAGCACTAACGGGTTTGACGACAGCGACAGAATATAGGCCGCGAGTTGCTCTGGTGCGTGACTCAGGCTGACCACGGTTTTGAACGCCATGGCCGCACCGACGAGCAAAAGCACAACCGCAGAGGTCATGCCAGAGCGGATCAAAATTCCCGGCACTTCTTTAATGGTCAACGAATTCAAGACGAAAAAGCCGATGAAAAGCGCGTAGGCAACTGCCACAGCTGCAGCCTCTGTGGGTGTAAAAATACCGCCCAAAATGCCGCCTAGAATAATCACGGGGGTGAGTAGCGGCCAGAACGCTTTGATCGACGCTTGTCCGCGCTCGGGCCAAGTGTATTTGCGTGACGCGACGGGGAAGTCGTATTTATCGGCCATCAGCTTGACGACGAGCATCAGGCCAATACCCACCAGAATTCCTGGAACGATACCTGCAAGGAATAGCGCAGCCACGCTTTCGCCCATCACATAAGCGTAGATAATCATGATGCCTGAGGGCGGAATGATTGGCCCGATGACGGAGGATGCAGCCGTGATTGCGGCTGCGAATTTACGGGTATAGCCTTGCTTTTCCATCGCTGGGATAAGCATGGAGCCGAGCGCGGAAGTATCGGCCACGGCGGAACCCGACAGGCCCGCAAAGAGCATCGAGGACAGCACGTTCACATGCGCCAAACCACCACGCAAATGACCCATAAAGGCTTGCGAAAATTCGACAAGGCGCATGGTGATGCCGCCTTTGTTCATCAACTCGCCTGCAAGCATGAAGAACGGGATCGCCATCAATGGGAAGCTATCCATGCCTGCATAAACGTTGCGATATAGTAGTGTGATATCTTTCTCTTGGCCATTCAGGTAAAGCAGAATGCCCGGTGCAAACAATAGGCCAAAGAACACCGGCAAGCCGATCAGCAGGAACGTCAGGAAAACAGGAAGGAACCAGATCAGCATTATTCGGCGCCTCCAAGGTCAGCGGTACTTATGGGGGTAAGCCGGTCGCCGCCGCCGAACATTTTGACTATAGTGCGTAAGATTAGTTCGATATTCACCGATGTAAGCAAGGTGACGCCCACGAAAAGCGAGGCCATCATCCATGCGCGTGGTACGCGGTAATAGCTGGAGAAATCAACGCTGGTTGGCAGATAAAGCGAGGCCGTGTCAAACCGTCCGCCAAAGCCTGTAATTTCTTTCCAGCCAATTTTCACGGCAACAATCAGCACGGCGAGCGAGATCAACAGGAGGAAGAGATTGATGAGGGCCGCGAGTGTCTTTGGCATCATCATGATCAGCATATCAATCGCAACAAATCCACCTTGGCGGAACGCAGACGGGGCCATTAAGCCCATCATCCAAAGCATGCAAAACCGTGCCGCCTCGTCTGGCCAAGGCAGCGCGTTGTTCAGGACATAGCGAAAGAAAACTTGGATCAGAATGGCCAAAACCATCAGGGCCACGGCAAACGCGCCGATGCCGCGCCCAACACGCAAAACGTGGTGATTCGCGAAACTAAGTGGTGCAAGCACCGCCAACAGTCCTCCCAACGGACCCCTCCCTATATGTCGCCCAAAATGGGCAGATCGCACTTTTTAGGCCGCTTGAAATACCCCGAACTTGCCGCCGAAGAACCCCAATGGGTTACCGTCATTGAACTGCGCATAAGTGACTTCGCCCACCACGATCACATGATCGCCTCCCGGGTGAGTTGCCACATGTTTGCATTCGAGCCGTGCCAAGCAATTGTTGATCAACGGCACGCCGTGATCGTTTAGTGTCATGTCCAAACCGTCGAACGCGCGTTTGTTGCGGACAAAACCCTCGCAAACGCTGGCCTGATCGTCGGCCAGAATGTGGATCGCGAAATGCCGGGCGTTTGCAAAATCATCGAACCGCTTGGAACCTATCGCTGGCGACCAGAGCACCAAAGCAGGCTCCAGCGAGAGCGACGAAAAGCTATTGGCCGTGATCCCAACGGGACCATCATCAGTGGTAGCTGTCACAACCGTGACGCCTGTCGCAAACCGCCCAAACGCATCGCGCAAAAGGCGCGTGTTGTCAGGTGTTGGCGCAAAGGCGGTTGGCATGGCGAGGTCCCTCATGCGACTTCGCGACCAAGGGCCGCGGTATAAAGCTTGTACCAAGTATGGCGGTCCATCTTCACCTTGAGCGCGTGAGAGATTTGCGCGATGCGGGTCAGGTTATTGGTCCCCATCACAGGCAAGATTTTCGCAGGATGTGCGAGTACCCAAGCGACGGCAACAGCGGCGCGGTCCACGCCGTTCTCTGCGGCAATCATATCAAGCAAGCGGCCCGTTTCATCATTTGCGGTCATCAATGACCCGCCCCCAAGTGGGGACCATGCCATGATGTGCTCACCGTTCTTTTGGTGAAACGCAATGTCTCCATTTGTCAGGCCCTCATGCGCACCGAGTGAAACCTCGATCTGGTTGGTGACCAATTTGCTTTTCATGCCAGATTGCAGTAATTCCCAATCCCAAGGGCGGAAGTTTGACACGCCGATATTGCCAACCTTGCCAGAGGCGATAACGGCATCAAGTGCCGTACCAGTCTCGTGGTGATCCATAAACGGATCGGGGCGATGGATCAGTAAAAGGTCGATGTGGTCGATCCCCATGTCGGTCAGCGAGGCGTCAACAGAGGCGTGAATATGCGCGGCACTTGTATCATAATATTTGACAGGCACATCGCTATATTTGCCGCAGGGGGCCACGATATCACATTTGGTTACGATCTGCATTTTGGCGCGCAAAGACGGGTTCGCCATAAGCGCTCCACCGAGCACAGCCTCGGCGGTATATTCGCCATAAATGTCGGCCTGATCAAAGGTAGTAATACCTTGTTCAAGGCAGGCCTCAATCTTGGCCGTCACACGGGCTGGAGAGGTGTCAGTATCGTCACCAATGCGCCACATCCCATACACGATACGACTGACTTCAAGGGAGGGAGAAAGAGTAATACGATCCATTAGCGGCGGGTTCCTGCGGCAAGAGGTGTCATTGGAGCGGCGGCCGGCACGCGGCCATAGGCCTGCGGCAGCGAGCATGTTTTGAGGTGCGGCATCACAAGGCGACCAAAGTGGTCTGCCTCTTCCAGATGTGGATAACCAGAAAAGATAAACGCGCGCATCCCCATTTTTTGATAGGTCTCTATCTTGGACAACACCTGATCGGCGGAACCTACAAGTGCGGCCCCACAGCCAGAGCGGGCACGTCCCACGCCTGTCCAAAGGTTCGGCTCGATGTAGCCGAATTCATCGGCCAAGTCGCGGTTCTTGGCCTGATGTGACACACCAAGAGAGCCCGCATCAAGTGCGCGCTCACGGATCATGCGACCATAGTCGTCGTCGAGTTTCGATGTGATGTATTCCGCGTATTCCTGCGCCTCTTTCTCGGTGTCGCGCACGATCACATGCACGCGCAGACCGTAATCGAGGGTTCGGTCGTATTTCTCGGCGACGGCATTCACGGCCTTCATGCGGCCTGCGAGCTCATCTTCTTTCTCAGGCCACATCAGATATACGTCACAATGCTGACCGCAAAGCTCCAGCGCCATCGGGGAGTAGCCGCCGAAATACAAAAGCGGGCCACCCGTCTGGTAAGGCACAACAGGATCGGTAATCAGACCTTTGAAGTTGTAAATCTCGCCCTCGTAGTTGATCTCTTTTTGGGTCCACGCCTGTTTCAATAGCTCAACCACTTCGCGGGAGCGTTGGTAGCGGTATGCACTGTCTTCATTTTGACCCGGAAAGTCGGAACTGATGATGTTGACCGTCAGGCGACCCTCAAGCATGTGGTCCAACGTGGCCAATGTGCGGGCCAGCATGATCGGCTGCATCTCACCACAACGCACAGCGGCGAGCAGGTTGATGTCCGTCGTGATCGGCGCGCAACCTGCAACAAACGATAGCGTATCTTGGCCAACCTGATAGGATGATGGGCACAGGATGTTCCGAAAGCCTTGCTTCTCAGCGGTCTTTACGATGTTGGAACAATGCGCCCAGCTAGAGCGCAGATCGCCGTCAGGCACACCCAAGAACTGGTAATCATCTGAACAAAGCGCCGCGAACCACGAAACCTCTGACGCGGTCAAATCAGATGATGTGATTGGTACGACGGTCATCCCGTTCCCTCCCGAGGCTCCGCTTCAATTTCCTCTTGCGTAGCATCCGCATTGATGTAGATCAATAGTGTATCAATTATTTTTAACCCCGCCAAAACGGACATGAGCCAGATGCCATTGACGACGCAAAATCCAAATGCATTGCCTGCCTATGTGCAGATCAGCGAACTGTTGATCCGCGACATAAGCGGAGGCCGCTTAATGGACGGTGAGCGACTGCCGCCAGAGCGCGAGATGGCGAAAACCTTGTCCACTTCGGTTGGTACTTTGCGCAAAGCACTTGCGATATTGGTTGAAAAGAAGCTGCTTGAGCGCGTGCAAGGGTCTGGAAACTACGTGCGCCACGGCGGCGATAGCAATGCAATTTACGCCATGTTTCGGTTGGAATTGATCGTAGGCGGTGGGCTCCCACGTGCAGACATTCTCGACGTCAGTGCAATGAAAAAACCTGCGCATCTCCCCGCGTTTGGCGCATCAGATCGCGCCACGCGGATCAGGCGGCTGCGCTATCTGAATGATACAATTATCGGCGTTGAGGAAATCTGGCTCGACGGATCGGTGGGCGAGCTCAAAACTAGTACCGTTTCTGATTCCCTTTACCGCACATATCAAAAGCAATTCCGCCTTTGGATCACCCGCGCAGTTGACCGCGTAGGCATCGGGGCCGTGCCCGATTGGGCGCCTGCGCATTTCACCAAACCTCAAGGCACGATGACAGGCTATATTGAGCGGCACAGTTGGGGCACGGCCCCCGAGGCCGTCGAATTTTCACGCACATGGTATGACACAGACCGCGCGCTTTATGTGCAGCGGCTAAAGTAAGGATCGACAATGACAAGCTATGGAATGATCGGTTGTGGCATGATGGGCCAAGAGCATCTGCGCAACATCGCTTTGCTGCCTGACACCAAAGTCACGGCGATTTTTGAACCCGATGCGCAAATGGCGCGGGCAGCAGTTGCCTTTGCCCCAGATGCCAAGTTTTACGACAGCATCGAAGCGCTGCTCGCTGCCCCCGAACTTGACTGCCTCGTGATCGTCAGTCCGAACTTCTGCCACTTGGACCAACTTGAATTAATCGCCAAAACGCGACCTTTGCCGATCCTTGTCGAAAAACCGCTGTTCACGAACCCCGCCGATGCAGAGCGCGTGAAAGCGTTTCGCGACACCTATCCCGCACCCGTTTGGGTCGCGATGGAATACCGCTATATGCCGCCAGTCGCCGCATTGCGAGAGGCCGTGGAGGCCGCGACAGGTGGCATCAAAATGCTGACCATCCGCGAACACCGCTTTCCGTTTTTGCAAAAGGTCGGCAACTGGAACCGCTTTAACGCGAAATCTGGCGGGACGTTCGTTGAGAAATGCTGCCACTTCTTTGACCTGATGCGTCTGCTGACCAAATCCGAACCTGTGCAAATCATGGCAAGTGCGGGCCAAAGCGTGAACCATCTTGATGAGGTGTACGATGGCCAGACCTCCGACATTTGGGACAACGGCTATGTCATCGTTGATTTCGCAAACGGGACGCGGGCGATGTTAGAGCTGTGCATGTTCGCCGAAGGGTCGCGTTATCAGGAAGAGATTTCTGCGATGGGTCCAAACGGCAAAATCGAAGCGCTGGTTTCTGGCCCCGGCCGTTTCTGGCCCGCGCACTTGGGCGACGCCCCGATCCCGCAAATAATCACCAGCCCCCGTGATCCCAAAGGGCCATCCGTGCGCGAATTCCCCGTTGATCCGTTGTTGCTAGAAGCAGGAGACCACAACGGATCTACTTTCTACCAACACGAAGGTTTTCTCGCATTGGTTCGTGGTGAACGAACGACACCTGATGTTAGCGTTGATGATGGTTGGATAGCTGTCGCAATGGGCATGGCCGCGCAAGAAAGTGCTTTATCTGGGCAAGTCATCAATATGGTCGGTGCTGTCAGACGAATGCGAACTCGTCTCTGAATGGCCAGTGACGGTCGCGTTATGCCGCACAAAGGCCGCGCCACTCGTCAAGAGCAGCGGTGCGGTTGACCTTGAAGTGATCGCGTTAGGAGATGTTTCGGTCTTGATTGAAATGGTTGTGAATGGAAGCGTGGACAGCAACGAATTTCTGCAAGGTTCGCATGCGCCTGAAGCGGATCATTGCACGTTCTCTTCGTCGGAATGGCTGATGTGAATTCTCGGCCCTGTTGTTCAGCCAGCGGCCAGTTTCCTGTTTGTCGGCGCTGCCGATGACCTTTATCGCCGCACCATAGGACCGCAGCTTGTCGGTCGCGATGACATGAGGCGGACCAAAGCAATGCAGCAGCAGACAGCCATCGTCTGCGGTATGGCTAGCTTGGCTGTGGTGAGGCGATTACACACACGCCGACACGGCACCGCGCTGGTATGCGCGTGAGCATTTGGGGATAATTTGTCAATCTTGGTGGGGGCTGGTTACGCAATGATACGCTGATTTGTCTCGCTGAGCGTCTCGCTGAAACAATTTCAGGTGCACTCAATTATCGGCTAAGTCATTGATTTATATGGTGCCCCCACACGGCTGAGACATTAGTTCATCTCTCGTAGTAGGAACTGTCAATCTTCTAACACTCTGATTTCATTACATACACATATCTGTAGTTCACATCAATACGGCACATAATGGTCAGTAATATGGTCAGTACTCTCAGTGCGACGGTTGTTTGCCATACTGGAGGGTAGTATCACCGTAAGCCCCCTCTGCGTGGGCCATAGCGGGTGTAGGGGTAGTACGTATATGTGCAGCTACACACACGAAGGGTTTTGGCGGTCAGGGTAACATGCATGGATTACCCTGTACGTATAGCTTTCACTCAAACATGCATAAACTCTTCCTGTAGAGATGAGCAGCACCAAAACAACGTCTAACACTTTGTTATGTATTACATATTCATTCTGTCAGCCAAGTATTCGTAAACCATTAGCCTGTAACTGATTGAGCGTCAGCCTAGTTCATACGAGGAGTGTGGGGATGTTCTTTTTAATCTTTCTTCTTCGTAAAGAGAGTAAGAATGTAGTTAGTGTAGGAAATGTAGCCCAATCAGAAAAGTCCCCATAGAAAATATAGTGAGGAGGTTTCCCAAAAGGGCTACACTAACTACACTAGCTACATCAGCCTACAAAGAAGGGCTGGATACCCATCCAATATAGCCCGCTAGACAGTCGCTTCTGATAGACATCCTTGATGCCATCAATGGCACGCTTGGACTGGACAGCTAGGACGGCACTCTAGCCGTTAATCACCACTACAACGGCAATGGATTGCCTGAAGTCTACAGAGAGCCTTGAATAGCGGTGCTGACGACCATTCACTGGTCAACCTAGGGTCAGCAACTTACTGCTTCTAGAAAGTGATGTCGTAGCGGATACCAAATCCACGAAACAGACCTTGATTGCTGTTGTAAATGGCATCAATCGCCTCAAACGGGAGCAGGTAGTATGGATCTGTCGGAACAACTCCGTGATAGCAGTGGAAAACCGTCCCCTGACTATCAACACAAGGAATATTTTCCTTATACCCAGAGAGTGCCAGGTCGAGAGACAGTGTTAATCGTGCTGAATCGGATGTCTGTATAATTTTCTGGATATTCATACCCATCGACGGAGTGGACTTGAACTTCGGTGTATCAATCCCTGAAGACACGTTCACAGTTAGCAGAATGTCTGAACCAACTCCCACCACAAAATCCCCATCGAAGGTTGGGCGCTTTCGGACATAGAAATGTGTGCCGTCTGCAATATCTCGCACACCATATTCCGAAGTATATTCATACTGATAAGTATGCACTGGGTTTTCAGCTATACCGCCGCCTGTCAGGTAGATAAACGATATGCCTAGTGCTTCAAACATATCCATCGAATACTTCACTTTTGTTCTTCTGTAGTGGCTGCATAACAACCACCACGGTCACCATGAAGGACTTCTTAGCTTACTGCAGTAAGCCAATAGGGTTTAGTGCTGCCGAAGCGTTCAATAAACCGTGACCATAAACTGCATCTACTCCAGCAACACCTAAATCATCTGCTGTATATAGCACCAAGAGGGTCCTCTCAGGAGCCGTAAGGTTGGGAAACTTTTGAACGGTTAAAGCTACTACACCTGCTACCCTAGGGGCTGCGTAAGAGGTGCCCTCTCCAGTATCAAGGATGGAGTTTCCATCAGCAACTATGAAGTAATCCTTAGCATTATCACCCGCAGAAACTGAATAATTAGTTAGAGTTCCTCCAACTGAATCATATGATCCTACATAAATAGTTCGATCCAGATAACTATAGTAATCCGAATCTAAAGAATACATTATGTCAGTACAGGTATCCGCAGTGTTTCGGTCACCAGCAGTCCCGCAGGCATAGTTTATACTTAGGGCATTTATTCCCCCATTATTTCCAGCGGCCTCTACAATTACTGCATTTGGGTTGGCTGCAGCTAGTGGCTCCAGATAGCCGGTCACAAATCCAGCAGCGTCAATCATTCCCTGAACCTGTGAGGATGAATCTGTAATATGCCACCCAAATGATGCGTTCACAACATCAGTGTCTGTGTCGTAGTATGCCTTAATATTTTTGAAGTAGTCATCTATCTCTGATTCAATAATAGTAGCACCTGGAGCCACGGCTCCGACGATGGATCCGGTGTTTGCGCCATGTGTGAACTCAAGTTCGTAACCCGTGCCAATATCGATATACTCATCGAAGCTCCCACTGAACCAGTCCACAACTCTCACAGTTGCGCCTTCGCCTGTCCAGCCAGCGCTGTGGGCGGCCTCAAGGCCTTTGACATTTATATTGGCATAACTGAAGTCGACGTCTGCATAACCCGGATCAAAGTAGTAGGGGTGACTGACGTCTGAGTTAATATAGTCGATAACAGCATCGACCTCATTTTGAAAATCACGCAAATACGTACTTGCATCAAATGAAGATGTTGTACCTTCGGAGAAACTGGCTGCTGACGTAATGCCAGGTATCAAGGAACTTCCATTGCTCTCTAGGGCGGCAATAACAACATCAGTCACGGAGGATCCAGACTTAATACTCCAAGCAACAGTCTTAGTGTCTGGGTTGTAAGTAATGGAGGTTGTGCCCGTTGAATAACTGTAACCGCCGTCGGGTGATTTCCTAAGCGTAAAGGTGAGGTCTACAGGAGAGAACCCACCAGCCGCAGCTGTGACCACTATCGAAGAGCCATCTGTAGCCACACTATCGACAGTGAATTTTTGCCCATTAATTTCGAATGTGGCTCCAACCTCTGTGGGTGTGTCAATGACGGTTTCCCCACCACAAGCGGAAAGTGCTAGTGATGCCGTTAGCAGTAACGTTGCGGGTATAAGCTTCAATTCCGCACCTCAAAATTTTAGGGTTGATTACAAAAATCTGTTTTTAAGTTGTGTAGATTTATTTCAGAAAATAATGAAAAGATACCCCAATATGGAAATAAAGTATCTAATTGATATGTTACGCAGCTGTATTAAAAAAACAAAAGCCAACCACATTATGTCGCCGAAGTGTCTGACGTCAGCGCCTATGGGTCCAAATAGCGTTATTTGATAAGAGAGTGTTTTTGGCTCATCGTAACCACTGAGGAGTGGAGGATGAGACAGACAACTGGAACACGCAAAAGCCCCGGCGAGAAGCTGGTCAAAGATATCAAACAAGCGACATGACCGAGCAGCAGTTATGTGGGCAGCAGAAGACCAAACTAATTTCTTATCTTGGAAAGATATGGCGATACCAGCCGAGACGGATTCATTCGGCCATAAAATAGGGGTCCTACACACCCTCAGAGGCACACTGCAGGCATAAGCCTGAACAAAACCAACACAGGTAGCCTAGACTTAATTAACCTTCAGTGAGGCTGTACGGTCCTCCATCAGCTTGTGTCAAACAGCCCGACGTCGGGGACTTTCAGACAGCCAAAGCCTTATAGATAGCACCACGGGAACAACCCAACTCTCTGGCAATAGCAGTAGCACCCATACCTTCGGCCTTAAGCTGCTTAATCTTGTCGTGGTCCAAGGACATAGGACGACCCTTATAGACACCATTGGCCTTAGCCTTCTCAATACCAGCCTTCTGTCGTTCCTTGATGAAGCCCAACTCCATCTCTGACACCATACCAAGCACTGTTAGCATCATGGCTCCCATAGGGCCTGAGGTATCAATGGCAGGTTCTAGTACCTGTAGGGAACAACCACGTTCACTCAGTTCATGGACAAGGTTGAGGACATCTCTGGTGTTACGGCCTAGTCTGTCCAGCTTATGCACACACAGCACGTCACCTTCTTGTAGGAAGTCTATGATGGTAGCCAACTCTGTACGACCTTCTGTGGTGCTACCAGACTTCTTCTCTGTGCGTACGGGGTTGCAACCAGCCTTAGTGAGGGCTTCCTTCTGAATGTCTGTAGACTGTGAGAGGGATGAAACACGTGCGTAACCAACTTTAGCCATGGGATTGTATCCTAACTGTTTATTATGATTTTTAAACTAGGTATACACTACCGTTCATTAAGTCATTTTGAAACCCTGTGTGTACGTTATTCAGGGTGTTTTAGGTGTTCACTGAGAGTGTGCTTAAAGTGAACACGATAGGTTCAGCCCCACAGAACAAATACCATCTGTGAACGTCGGACAGCTAGCTATCCCGCCTTCACACGATGTCGCTAAGTTAGGGCTACAAGAGCCTGAAAGGCGACCTACAGGGGAATTTGAGTAACTGCCTCCACCGAGGGATGTGGGCCACTGTAGAAAATAGCCTTCTAAAAAAGGACGTCAGTATGACAGTATCATAAAAAAAGACCCCACGCCTTGGAAAGCGCAGGGCCAGATGCGTTGTCTTAACGACAACACAGGGAACTAAAAATACGCTGACGTTTAGCGTCTGGATCACCGACACAGAATAAAAGTTGCAATCATTCAATGGGAGACAAGAGAATATGGCGACCTCTCATCCTCGACCATCAAAGCCATCGCACTACCTCCTTTACAACATCATCAAGGAATAGGTCTGATGGCGAAGCTGGAAGTGTTATACAATGATGACTGCCCAATATGTCGTCGAGAGATCAAGCATTATGCTGGCTTATCTGATGATACCGTCGAGTTCGTCAAAATCACGGAGCAGTCAGCCGCTGATTGGGGGCTAACGCCAGATCAGGCGACACAGCAAATC
>ENA-OREM01000916-OREM01000916.1-marine-metagenome-genome-assembly--contig:-NODE-916-length-16698-cov-4.305517_pt1 | contig 16698 bp, 20 predicted proteins | sample MGYA00248623_ERZ508561 | MGnify/ENA primary metagenome ERZ508561 (study PRJEB26227, sample SAMN06264494) | marine metagenome | isolation source: Columbia River Estuary | place: USA:Columbia River Estuary...
TTTCAAATTTAATGATTTTGAAAACACTCTCTTAGTTTTTGTCTAAATCAGTACACTTTTTGCTGACGATTTACAATCTCAGGTAAATTATCAAATAGAGAATATTTAAAAAAAGCTTTGATAAAAAAAATGAATGGTCCATATTCTGATAAATATAAATCAATGATAAATAGTATCTACAACACAATCATAGACTCTATGAAAGGGGATGAACTAAATTTAAAACTAATACAATCTATTCTTGACAACTACTCTTCAGGAGTTTCTTATAACACAATGAAACGACATATTAATGTTTTAATTAATGAAGCCATTTCAATTGGGATGGAAGGAAATCCTATGAAAAGTATCAAATCAAAAAAAGCAGTTGCAACATTAAATAAACCTTTTGAAAATATTTCTGAAGTGTTAGATGAAATTAAAACTTATAATTCAAATTTGTTTCTATGCTGTTTAATGACCTACGGTTGTCTATTGAGACCTCATAGAGAAATACGAGAGTTAACTTGGGGAGATTTTTCTGATGATTTAGGTTTTATAAATTTAGCAGGTAACCGAAACAAATCAGGTCGAAATAGAATTGTTCCTGTACCAACTTATGTAAAAGAGTTGCTTGTAAAAGGAGAGCCAAATCATAATATTTTTTCTTCAAAACCTCAGCCTATGAATGATGATTATTTTAAAACGCTTTGGAGTCGTTTTAAGACACAATCTAAGACTTTACAAAAGGACCAAACCCTATACTCTTTTCGTCATTCAGGAGCAATTGAGATCTTTAAACGAACAGGCTCTTTGGCTAAACTGCAAAAGGCAATGGGGCATTCTTCTGTGAATGTCAGTTTAACCTATTTAAGAGGTTTAGAATTAGCTGATTTAAAAGAAGATGATATGCCTATAATATAAAATTAATAACAATCAATTTTATTGTCTTCAATATATTCCCAAAAATATTCACCTTTTGATTCCCATTTATCAAATTCATTTTTTAAACTATAATATTTATTAAAATTATAGCTCCAACCTCCATAAATATAACTTTTATATATGTTTGTTTTAAAAAAAACAATACATAATAATTTATTATCATACTCGTACCATCTAATTTTATCTATCGCTTTGTCATTATAACCCCCAAATGATGCACCTAAATACCTGCCTTTGCTTTCAACTAATTTCACGGCTTCATCACAACTTATTTTTGAGTCAGGTGTTTCCGTTTGACCATTGTTAGATCGGCTTTTGTATCCATAATATGTCTGTCCGTATGAAAATAAGGATAAAAATATTATTAAATTAAATAGTTTTTTCATAAAAGTTCTTTAACAATATCTATTTCTAAAATGACTTTATCGTTAAAATCATAAAAATATAAAATCTTATTTTCATATTTAATTTCTCCAATAAATGTTGAGTAAAACTCACCTAAATTTTTTTCTAAATAAGTAAGAAGTTTAGAATTAAAATCATCAAGTGAAGTTTTTGATTCTAATAAATCATTTTTTAAATTCTCATCATTATTTATGTCTGCAATTCTTAATAATCCATATACACTATCCATTTTAAAACCATTATCAATTTCATCAGTAAAATTTGACAAATCTATAGTTTGATCCAATGAGAATTTGCTGCCGTTTAATGAGAAAGTAAAGTCGTCATATTTACCATCAGAAAAAACGAATCTAAATACAACTTTAGATTGTAATTTCAATTTATTTATAAAATCAAACCTGTCTAAAAATTTTGTATTATTACTTTCGACTGCATTCCACCAAAGTAATCCGTTATCATCATAAACACGAAAATTTACTTTATAATAGAATTTTTCATTATCAAAATACATAAATAATTCGTTTAAATCAGATAAGGAATGAGATGTTTGAGTTCTTAATTCAATAATTAAATCATCTCTGTCATTTTCATCTTCACCCGTGCTATTTTTTAACTTTAGTAATGCTGAGTTATTTTCTATGCGTAGAACACAAAAGTTATCTATTTTACCTCCATCATTAACTCTTATTGAAGTTTTTTTGTATCCATCAATAGGATTACCGCTAGAAAGATAGACCCATTTTTTTGTAGCTTCTAGCATTTGCTCTTCTGTAGGTTTTTGACTAAATGAAAATATTGTAAAAGATAAAAAAATAAATAACAAAGCTTTTTTCATAATTTTAATATTTATATTATGAGTATGTTTTTTTTATGATTAAGAGTAGATTAATATGTTATGGTTTGTGTTTAAAAAAGTGATTTAATAGAGAAAATTAACAAATCTTTTCTTTTCATCAATGTTCCATTGAACTTGATAAGTATTCCCTTTTATTACATCAAGCAGGATGAAGTTATAAATATTTTGTGTAGGATATAATTTGTATCTGCCATTTTTTGCAATTGATTCATAAGCTAATCTTTTTTCTATTGAAATTGGTTTCCAATTTTCAATTTGAGTTGGGCTTAAAATTGTATCTTTCTTTATAATTTCTTCCCAATACTTATAATCTTTATTATATTCTTCTGTTATTTCGTCAACTGATTTTGATATTTTGCGGTTGCTCAACACTACAACTGACGAAACTACATCTCCAACACCATATTGAACTTGCCATAATTGCCCATTTGAAGTATCAAGTTTTAAAAACGTATACATATTTTGGGTTGGATATAATTTGAACCTTTCAATATCCTCCTGTCCAAAACAAGAAAATGTTATTAATAAATAAAATAATAGATTTTTCATATTCTATATTTATAATGAAATTAGATATAATTATTAATAAATTATTCAATATATGAAAGTGCTGATTCCAACAATTGTTTCTTAATCTTAACTATACTATCGATTCCAATATAATCAAACTTCTCACCATTAATTTCTATTGTATATTTATTTCTTGCCGAAATAATCTTGCACACAATTTTCTTGTTATTGTCGTCAACTAATACATTAAAACTGTTTTTTTGGTCGCGATAAGTAATTCTATCTGCATCAATTTTTTTATTGTGTACTAATATTGTTTTAACTGTATGATATATTTTAAGTTCTTCGGCAGTAGTTACAACCATATTACCACTTTTGGATTCTGCTTCAACTACCTTATACAAAGCAGTTTGGATTGAACTTGAGTTAATTAATGACTTTATTTTATCTTTAATTGTATCTGTCATTCTTTTGCCATCCATTCTATTAAAAACAGCTTTAATAAAATCATCTGATGGCTCTGAAAGTTCCTCTGAAAGTGCTTTATCAAACCCTTGCATAAAGTAAATTTCTTGAATATCATCCATTAATTCTTTGAAATTATTACCATAAGTAAGATAACTTCTATGAATTTTCGAAAGCTGCTCGTACAATTCATCGTTTAATTCACTTAAGTCCAATATTAAATAAGGAATTTCACAAAGATTATTTGATTTATTTGCTTGATTAACCGCATAAAACTTCCATTGTATTCCATTAGTTAAAATTCCGATTTTTGAATTTTGTAACTTAGTAAAGTACCCGTTTAGCTGATCTGCTTCTATATCAGTTAATTTTTTTCCTAATGTCTTACATTCAATTATAATTTCAGGATTTTTCTTATCTTTTACAATCAAACCCATATCTGCTTTGTCTCTCTTATTGCCCCAACCTGCATTAATTTCTGTTAATACATCATCTTGAATACTATACCCTAAAATAGTAATTATTTGATCTATTAGATACAATCTTGTTTGTGCTTCATTTGTGCATTTTTCTTGAATTTTTGAAAAATCAATTTTTGAAAGAGATTTTTTAATTGCAGTTACAATTTGTTTATTTGTTGTCATTTCGCTAAAATTATTTTCCCAAATATAGTAATTTTATATTTTTTTAAAATAAATTTCATAAAATGAAAAACGTTTCGGATCGAAATTTGAAATTATTAGATATACTTTTAGGCCCGTTAGAAAAGACTGATCCATTACAAGAAATAAATCGAATATTCAAATTATATTTTGACAAATTAATTTTTGTTGATGATCAATATTTAATGAATACTTTCAGAGGAATTGTAGAAAATAAAATTTACTGTTTAATAATAAATGATTTTAGGTTTTATGATTTAGAGAGTTATACTGAAAAATATCCTTACCATCTTCAAGATTTTCTAGGTGATGTTCCTGACTCAATTGAAGAAGATTTTATAGATAAATGCATTTCTGAACAAAAAAGTATATTAGACAATACAGTAAAATATTTCTTAAAAATTGAAAATAATGAGCCCATTAATGCATTACAATTTGTGAATGAAGAATTTTTTGAAGAATTTATAAGTTCTTCGAAAAGAAAAATTGATTTTTTATATAGTAAAAATGAATTGTTGTCAAATGCTAAAATGAAAAATATTGAATATGAAAATCCATATCCTAATTATTTTAATTCATATGGATATGAATTATTTTTAGCCTTCCTAAAAAATGATTTTGATACTGATAAAATTATTTTAGCTAAATGCAGTTTTTGTGTAGATCAATTGATAAAAGACAACTTGATTAATAAGGATTTACCTCTTAAGAAAATATTTGATTTTCTAATTGAAACATTTGATATTAATATGGGGACATCAACAAAATTTAAATCAGATTATAGTATCAAAAAGTATATTGAAAATTATATGCTACTAAAATCAAAGTTTGAATAGATATAATACCGTACCCAAAAAGATATAATACCGTGTCCTAAATAAAATTTCAAAATTTCAAAATTTGCAAAGTAAAAAGCCAACAGATTTGATCGAAATCAGAACCCATTGACTTTGTAGTTTTAAGACACTTCAAATATAAGGAATTCTTTATTTTAAATCAAAAAATTGGCATAAATCTATTGCCAATGAAATAAAGTATTTAAATCCCAATTATATTACTTCTGAATAATAGTAAGAAGCTATTAAACGAATATTCCCATAATGGGAGCAGGAATAACTCTGCCTAAATTTAAGGTTTCGTCTTCTATACAATATAGAAGATTTGGCAGGTTTGGCAAACCTTAACTCTTAATTAATTATAAATGGAAAAAACAATAAAAATAAGTTTTATGGAATCTGTAGATTCAAGTAATATGAGACCTGCCGAAGTTCGACAAGTTTTAGAATGTATTAAAATAGGTTCTTGGAAAATTAAAATAGACCCAATTCGACAAGCATTTGAAAAAAGGGAATTAGTGCAAGCAAATAGTTTAAAAAGGGCTTTACCTGCTTTTACACCATCAGGAACTTTTAAGGAAAGAAGAAAAAAAGAAAGTATAGACTCCTACTCAGGACTCTTGCATTTAGACTATGACAAAGTTGAAGATGTTGAAAGATTAAAAGAGAGCATTATCGGAATTCCCTTTACATATTCAGCCTTTATTAGTCCATCAGGTAAAGGATTAAAAGTATTGGTTAAGACAGATGCAATATTAGAGACGCATACTGAGTTTTTTAATGCATTAAGAGCATACTATGATGGAATTGTAGGATTAGAATCTGATGGGGCTGTCAAAGATGTTACAAGACTTTGTTTTGTATCTTATGATCCTGAATTGTATTTAAATGAATCATCTGAAATATATACCATTCAGAATACCCTGCCTAAAAGCTCAGTTGATATTTCTTGGGTATGGAGTTTTACAGAAAATAAAATAGAATTTAGAAATGGGAATCGAAATAATTTTGTGCATTGGTTTGCTTGTAATGCAAATAGATATGGTATAGATATAAATGAAACGATCTCATTTGCTTCTAATTATTCTTGTAACTCATTTAATTTAGATGAAATTGAAAGTACAATAAAACGTGTTTATAAAGAACATTTTGAAGAATTTGGGAAGTTCAATAGAAAAAATTATAAAATTGAATCAAATAAAGTCCCAAAAACAATATCTACAGAAGGTAATATTTTAAATTATAAGCAAGCGAATAAATGGATAGAAGAAGCTAGGTTAAGACCAAATCCAAAAAAGTTATTTGGTACATTTTGGTTTGAAAATGAGGTATGTATTTTATTTGCTGATACAAATGTTGGCAAGTCAATCCTTGCAATGCAAATTAGTCATAGCATAAGTAAAGGAGAAAATATAGAAGGATTTGAGTTAGAAAGTGAAAGTCAAAAGGTATTATACTTTGATTTTGAACTTTCAGACAAACAATTCCAAATTCGTTATACAAATGAAGAAAATCAAGCCTTTAAATTTGATGAAAACTTAATAAGAGTTGAAATTAATAGTGATTCGCTTTTTGAGGAAGATATTCCATTTGAAGAAATACTTATCAATTCTTTAGTAAGCTTAATTGAAAAAACTAATGCGAAAGTATTAATTATAGATAACTTAACTTATTTGAGTGCTGAAAATGAAAAAGCAAAAGAGGCTCTACCTTTAATGAAGAAGTTAAAGAAAATTAAAAATAAGTACGGACTATCATTATTAATTCTTGCACATACTCCAAAGAGAGATGCTTCTAAGGGAATTACAAAGAATGATTTATCAGGGAGTAAAATGCTAATTAATTTCTGCGATAGTGCTTTTGCAATTGGGGAAAGTTTTCAAAAAAATGGATTACGTTATTTAAAACAAATTAAAGTTCGCAATGCAATTTTTGAATACGATTTAAATAATATTGTTCTTTGTCAAATAAAGAAATCTGACAGTTTTCTTTTATTTGAATATATAGGTTTAGACAGTGAACAGAAACATTTACGAATTGTTTCTAAAGAGGAAAAAAATGATATGATAGTTAGTGCAATTGAATTGAATAAGCAAGGCTTTTCAAATGTTGAAATAGCTAAGCGTTTAGGTGTAACTGAAGGGGCTATTCGAAGTTGGTTAAAAAAACACAAATCGTAAGCCTCTTAAAGTTCGTAGTAAATAAATATTACGATATTACGATTAATACTAAATTATCGCTCGTAAAATCGTAATTAAAATATATTACGATTACTACGATTGTTACGAATAACAGGGGGTTTTACTCCCTGTTATTTATTTCACACTCGAAGACAAAGGGTAGTGTATTCTCTAAGTAAAATTACATATATAAACTACAAAATTACAATAGTCCTAACTTATTGGCTATCAATAATTAAAAGGTTGATTTAAATAAAAAATAAAATATGCTTTTATTACATAATAATGTTGTTCATACAACACATACATTTTTGGATAATACCCTTCCATAGAAAGTGATTTTTATTTAAAGGGTGGGGTTGTCATTTATAAAAAAATTGTTAGATTTTTTTGGCTTTTTACTGTCAAAAAATTGACAATTTTATTTATATTTGCTTGTCTAATTGTCATAAAAAAAGCCCTCACATTTCCGTGAAAGCTTGATTTTACTAGTGGTCCCACTTGGGCTCGAACCAAGGACCACCTGATTATGAGTATTGAACTGATTTTTTTGAGTATCTTCTGAAACCCTCATAAACACTACCTTTTTAAAGATGAAATTCTTGTAAAAATTAATTCTTGCAAACATTCTTGCAAACATTTCAAGATTAAAACGCTTTTAAACAACCATTCGTTTCGAATAATATCTTTTTATCCAAACTACCGATGTAATGATATGTTGTAAACCGCTGTTTGTCTTTGTGACCCATCATCTCTGCAATCCTCTCTAATGGAACTCCATGTTTGGCAAGGTAATTTCCGTAACTATGCCTTGAGGTGGATATGGTCAAAGGAATGGGTAATCCAATTTTAACTCCTATCACTTTTAGGTGTTTGTTATATCCTTTACACATTTTAGAAACCTTATTTTGTATTGTTGTCTTCTTGGGTGGGGTTCTAAATCCTCCAAAGATGTATTCACTTTCTCTATTTCCTATTCTGTCTATTAATTCCCTTAAAGGTTTTATAATTGGGATAGAGAGTTTTCTGACCGTCTTTGTTCTGTTCTCTGTTTTCTGTCTCACAAATGAAATAATATCATCATCTATATCGGTCCATTTGAATTGTAAAACATCTGACATATTACTGCCGTTGCACAAAAAACAGACTTTCCAATGATCATGTGCATTCTCTTGGTATTTTGTATCAAAAGAGTTAAAAGTCATTAAACTATTAACCTGATCCACAGAAAAGATTTCCTTCTCTGTATTGTACGTTTTAATAGTGTATCGGTTTTTGCCAAACGGAAACTCATATGTATGGTCTACCATTTTATGATCTCTGCCTAAATTAATAACTGCTTTGAGATTTCTCAAATAAATACCTAAGGTGTTGTAGTAATTTTCTAATCGACTTTCTCCATCTTTTTTAATTCTTCCATTTATGTAAAACTGTTCAAAATCATGCAAGAAATCCTGAGTTACATTTTTTAATAATAATGAGGAATCAAAGGTTCTAATCATTTTTAAAAGCGTCTTATAATGACCCTTAGATTTATATTGTTGATTTTCATCAAGTTTCTTAATTTTCAGTTGAATTATATCGACTAATAAATGATCTTTATTGTTTTTTGAAGTATTGGAATTTGAAAGTTGACGTTTCAATTCAATTATTGAAAATGGCTCTAATTTTGCAGCTACTTTTCGAGCGTCATAAGTAAGGTCATCCAATTCCTTTATAAAATGAGATAATTCTTCATCGACCTTACCTTGTTTTATCTTTTTTATTTGAACTTCAGTTAATGACGCATTCAATGAAATATGAGTTGTTTTTCGGTTGTGTGTCACCCGCAATCTTACAGGAATTTCTCCATTTACTTTCGGTGTTCTATAATCAAAAACTTGTTTTATTGTTGTCATACTTTTATTGAAAGTTTTAACTTAACCATTGATTCTTCCTTTTTGCTGATTTTATTTTTTGATATAAATTCATTTAAATCTGCAATTAAAAACTTATTAGACTTCCCAATCTTATAAAAATCGATACTCCTCATAGAACACATTTTATATAAATGTGAAACGGAAATACCTAAGTAAGTAGCAGCTTCTCCAATTGTCATTAATTGTCTATTCATTCCTTGGTTTTTTAAAAATATAGATAAAATTATTTTTAAAATCAAGCCCCCTAATTTATAAAAACCCGGTTCTATTGCCGCATTGACATCTATTTAATTAGTTGAGAATTTAAAAATGGTTAAGAAATATGTAAACATGAATTACAACTAAATACCATAAAGGTTCGATTCCTGGAGGTACCACATTAAATTCCCGTAACAACCTGTAATATATGGTTTTACGGGTTTTTTCTTTTTAATGGTGTGCTCAAAAGTGTGCGCAGTTTGTATCATTACATAACGATTATACCGTTATAAAAAGGATCACGCAGCAGCATCCAATCTACTTAATACATCAGTCTCCTTATATAATACCCTACCACCAATTCTCTTTGGGATAAGTATGTTTTTCTTCTCCCAATTATTCAAAGTGACCTCTGTGACATGAAGTAATTCTGCCGTTTCACTTCTACTCAAATACTTTTCATGTGAGTTATTAAAAGTAGTCTGACCTATTGCCTTCTGTCGGTTCAATTCTAATTTGACACCTTCTTTAACAATTTGGATTAGTTCGTCTTTTGTTACATTCAATATTTGGATCATTTCTTCTTTCATGATTTTGATTTTTTAATAAGAATCATCTCAATTTGTGATAAAGAAAAATTCAATGGTTTTATCTTTTATACTATTGTGATTTTTTTAGTCTATTTGATTTCTTTCACCATCATACTGATCAGCATAATTTAAGGTTTCTATCATAACATGTGAGTCGTCATTTAATTTCATATAATCTCTAACCTGTTCTATACTTAGACTTGTTGTTAATTTACATTCGACATCAGGTAAACAAAAATCTCTACTGTATCCAAACTCCCATATCATAAAATGAGAATCAGATGGTTGCATTAGCGTTCTGTGGAACTCAATAACATCAGAACAGATCTCTGCTCTGAATTTAAAATAGTTTTTTGTTGTATTAACCGCATTTTTTAAAAGTTGATCAAAAAATTCCTCTTCAGAAATTGGATTAGAATTATTTATATTTTTATTCATAATATTTAATGTTCAGTATTATCTCCCTGTCCACGGTTTTAGTTTAATTAATTATTCTTTAAAAATTCATTTGTTGTTTCGATGTGTTTATCCAACAAGGACCAACTCATTTTTTTAAATGTACTCTTCGTTGATTTCTTGTAGATATTATCTTTCATTTCTTTGATAAAACTATCATTAAGTGGATCTGAGGGATCTAACTTTTCAATCGATAGACCAGGTTTAATACCTGTTTTTTCATACAATACTTCATACATCACTTCCGTTAGTTCTAACTTATGTTTTTCTGTAGTAATGATACAGTCATGGATTGTAAAAATTGGAGCATTAGGGCACCTTTTATGGAATTCTGGAACCACGCAATCCAATATCAGATAACTCTCCACACGCTGCAGAAGTAAGGAAAAATTTCTCTTTCCAATTGTATCCATAATCTTGAGAATAAATTGATTTACAAAAGGATAAAACTTCTCTAATAACCGAACTCCTTCCACCAATTCTCGATGTTTTCTATTGTTTTGAAACAACACATACATGATATCCTTTTTGATCGATTTACGTTGAGCATCCGTGGGAGGAACTCCATGTTCCAATTCAAATAAATGTGAATAGAAATCTTCTTGAAATGGAGCGTCTCTAAATTTTTGAAATTCGTGATGATCTCTAATTGTTATCTCATCTTTCCCTAAATACTTTCTTTGCTCAAAGTGCGCAAACATTAATGGAGAAAATAGATATGATATAACATATTTTATAATTTTATCAGATAATATGGAATTCATTATTTGATGAAATGATAACTCATCATTAGTTTTAAAGAAGTCATAGTTTAATATACTTGATAATAGATATACTTGACTACATTTAAGATCTACTTGAACTAATGATTGTTTTTCATAAGTTAAATACTTCTTAAGTGTTTTGGAAAGATTCGTTAACGTGGAATTGTATCTCCAATTAGTTGACGATTTTTTTTGCCAATACTGATTGTTTTCAATATCATTTATTGTCAATAACCAGATTCCAATTTTATTTTTTAGAACCAGTAACTGATTGTCGTTTGTTAATTCTTGACGCAAGGTATCGTATATGTGTTTTACATGATTCTTGTACCCTTTTTGTATTTCTAAGTTGTGGTTGAAGTAACTATCTAATAACTGGGTTTTAGAGGGTGCTGTTTTATGTTCTCTCCTTATGGTTTTTAATACCTTATCTGGTTTTTGATATTGATCGTTTAACCTGATTTTATTACACCTCACACCTTTTAAATAATTGACATCTAACTCAATCACATTTTTATCTTTTAATAGATCTAAAATCAATTTATAATCTCTATTTAAGATCATATTGAGTTCTTTAGAACACAATCCGGTGTATCCATTTTTATCAAACTTTTTAATATTTTTATGTGTTGCCACAACTCTTGATATCAAATGATATATTTTCTCTTTAACATATTTCTGTCTTCGATTAGAGAGATTCAATTCTTCAATCAATTCAAGTACGTTTAAATTATTTGGCACTAAAACTTTCATTATTTTAGGCTGCTACAGTTAATTCTTCTACTTCCTTGAACTCACTATTGATAATCTCTAAATCATTCTGATTGATCTCTTCAATTGTATTTTCAAGAACCTTACAACCCACCCTGTGATAGTGAGATGAAAGTTCGGTACCCAAGTATTGTCTGTTGAGTAGTAATGAAATTCTTCCAGTGGTATTAGCACCTCCAAAAGGATCGTAAACCAAATCTCCTTCATCAGTGGTCATAAGAATTGGTATTACTGGAAGAAGTTCTGCCATCAATGCAGGGTGACCTGTTGGAAAAGCATCGTATGCAGGTTTATTTTTACCAGTGGCACACTTAATCATATGATCCACATCTTGAGCTGCAATGTGGTTGTAAATCTTCTTATAAGGTTTTGAAAGTGATTTTGTTTTCTTGGATATATTTCCATTTTTATCAACATCTTTAGCACCAGCCGTAATTCTTACCTCTTTTTCCTGATCCGAATATTTTAATAAATTATATTTTGATTGTGAAGGATCTACAACGAACCATAAAATATATTCAATCTGATTTATCGGTCTTTTTACTTTTTCTCCCTGCGGATGGGGATTTGGTTTCGACCAGATGATACATTCCTTGTATTTTAGTTTTGTGTGTTTTAATATCGCTGCTTTCACCAACCCAGGAATATCCATGGCACAACCATTGTCATAGGTATCACCGATATTTATAAATGCGTTTGACCTTTTATTAAGAACTCCTTCTACCTTCCCAAAAATCTTTCCAACATTATCCGCAAACTCTTCAGGTGTCTTTTCGTGACCCAATTCAGATGACAAGTTTTTCTTATCATAACCTCGCAACATATAATATGGAATGGAAGTAAATAATGTTGCTATACTTTCTGAGAATGAAGAGATGTCTGTAATATCAACACAATTCATTTTAAAAGAAGTTGCCTTATTCGGAATTACAAAGGTGTCCTTATAATTGTTTTGAAGGTTCTCTTTTTCTTCAATAAATTTATTGACTTGTTTAATAGTAAGATCTCCATTTACTAACTGTTCTGTAAATCCATGATTTTTGGTTAAATCAATCTCTTTTAATTCACTCAGATATTTTTCACAGTCAGATAAACTCCACCCTTTGTTCACAACTCCGTTTAATAACAGATTGTTCTCAAAGTCATTCTCGATAATTTTATCAAACTGGCGGATTGACTTGGGAGATTTCCAACGGTAGTCAAGTTTTTCCTTGATAATCGCGTAACGATCGTAAGATTTACCATTGTTTCCTTGACCTTGACGTTTTTCAACCGATTTAAAAACCTGTAAAACCTCTTTAGTGAGATCGTTAGTGGTTTTTAATCGATACATATTAAAGGATAAACGTAAATCGATAGATGGTTCTACATCTACAAATTGAACTTTTACTTCTTCCCTACCTAAAGCACTTAGTAACTTAAGTCGGCGATAACCATCAATTAACTGAAAGTCTCTTGAAATGATTAAAGGTAATAACTGTCCTTCCTGTTCTAAAGAAGATTTTAACTGGTTTTCAGAATCATCGGTTTGTGTTTCATAGAAGTTTTTGAATTCTTCAACTTTTACTATTTGATCGATTTTTACAACTTCGAATTGTTCTCTTAAATTTTTCATGATATAAAGTTTTAAATTATACCACAAAGAAATTGTGAATGAAATAGTTAATAGCAAAGTGCAGGACTGCACTTCATCAAAATGAGTTAACCTGAGACTCTAAATTCAAGAAGGTCTTTAGGGATAATGATGTGTTTATCCGCAACGTCTATATAATAAGATGTAACAACTGATGATTTATTACCCTCCCCTTCGATTTCTGTTGATGAAATAATTCGATACTTTTTAGAGATTTCTTCAGAGGGAATGTAGTTAATCATTCTTTTATTAATTTTTGTGTGTCTTTGTGGCATATCTGCCAGATAACTATCAATTTCTTCATCATATATCACACCAGATAATTTCTCATGCAATGATTTGAATTTTTGACGAGCATCATGATAGTTACGATATCCATTAAAATCTGTTAAACCTATTTTTTTACCATGATTAATGAGATAATATAGGTAGGTTATTTTGGTCTTCTTTGCTCTGACATCAAAATGGAATTTATTACCTCCAATGTAGATGTCATATGTCTGTGGCTTAACCTCAATTGTAAGTTGCTCATCAGTATAATCAAAAATGTAGTTGTCATTATATTCTTCACTAATCTGATTAAGTATTGACTTTATTTGAACAATTACATGATTTTGGACAATGTATGTGGCATTATTTAGACAAAACAAACAAATATGACCCGAACTTATTTTGAATTTTGTTTCCTTCAAATTCTCACAGAATGAATTTATACAGGGCTCCACTTCCATGTGAATAGACTCATTCAACCTAACATCCTCTAAATCAACCTGACTCAAGTTTTGGAATAAATTTTCAATTACTTGATGAGCAAGACCTAAGTGCGGTCGATTCTCAGTTACCTTATCCCAACCACTTGACTTGATAATTATATTTTTGTCTTGATAGAAACTTATCCATTCCTTAACTGTCTTTAACTTTTTATTCGGAGTATCAAGGGGTTTAGCTGAGACAATGACAACAAATTCATCTGAGTCTAATCTTTCTTCATTTCGAACTAAATCTGATAATGACTTTAAATTATCTAGAGTGATTTTATTTAAAGTATTATGAAAGTCGAAGTACTCGGTCTTATTAGAAAACTCAATTAAGTTGAATTTCAAAGGACCAATCTGACTTGAGAGTAAATCCATGGCTTTATCCATGCTCTCCCTATTTCTATGACTTAGATGTACAATATTAACTTTCAAATAGTTTATTGGATTTATTTAAAAGTAAAATTAGCAAATACTGAATTCACAGGCAATTATTATTTTATTTTATGTATTACACTATTTATTAATAAACTTATTCAGATATGAAAAAAGACGTTATGATTTCGCTTCGATTAACACCCAATCAATATGTTGCTTTACTGGAAACATTAGTAAAAGAAAAAAAATCTAAATCAGAATTTATAAGAGAATCGATTAATCGTTCTCTGTTTAGAATTAATGATAAATCTTGTCGTAAAAAAAAGATTTTAGAATGGATTGATGAACTTTAGTTCTTATGATCTTAAGTTTAGGTCTTGATATGATGAATCAGGATTTGGTTTCAAATTTAATTGGCACAAAGACTGTTGGGATATTGTACCGTTTGTAAACTATCCACAGTTTTTAATTATTTTTCAAGTAGACCTTAGTAAGTGTTTCACCCATAGTGTTACATAGAATTTCCTGTGGGTGTTGCGTTAATGAGAATTGTTCCAATTGATCGTGGTATAGTTTAGATTTAGATTCTGAGGTAATTAGGTAGTAATGAAAATACTCATGGATAACGGTATTGATTAGTTCTCTGCGTATTACATTGTTATCCCTATAAATTGTAATTGTATTGTTGTAGAAACAATACTCTCCCGCTAGATGAGATTTACCTTCAACTAAAGTCAGTAGTGGTTTTTGTTTTCGAATTGGATATAAATAGAGACACCAGTTCAACACATCCTCTGCCAAATGAAATTGCCAGTCTTCACCGTCACCAGTCAAGAATTTAATTAGCTCATATATCAAGTTCAAAATGAACAACCCACCAACAACAAAAAAATAAATTGTGAACGAATTATACACTTTTGCATTACTTGCTTTTACTGCATTTTTCACTATCATAAATCCGTTAGGCACAATGCCTATTTTTATGACAATGACGTCTTCTTTAAGCAAAAAACACAGAAAACAAACAGCTAAAAAAGCAACAATTGTAGCATTTTTTACGGTACTTGCATTTGCTTTTTCCGGACAAATTCTTTTTAAATTCTTTGGAATTTCTGTGAACAGTTTTAGAGTTGTTGGAGGTTTGATCTTTTTTATGATGGGTTGGGATATGTTACAAGCCAGATTAGGTCAATTTAAACACACAGATGATGAAGATAAAATTGACGCATATGTTGAAGATATTTCAATTACACCTTTAGCAATTCCAATGATTTGTGGTCCAGGAGCAATTACTAATGCTATCATTTTAATGGATGACGCTGCAGATTTCACTCAAAAAGGAGTATTAATTTTAGTAATTGCATTGGTTTTATTAATTACATATTTAGTTTTGGTGGGTGGAAGTAAAATAACAGAAAAACTTGGGTCTACTGGCAATAAAGTTATGATGCGTTTAATGGGTTTAATAGTTATGGTAATTGCTGTAGAATTTTTCTTTAGCGGTTTAAAACCTATACTAAGAGGAATATTATATAACTAAATGAAAAATCCAAAAACTCATATTTATTTTGTTCCTGGCTTAGCTGCAAGTTCAAAAATATTTGAATTCTTGCACTTTCCTTCTGAAAATTTTGAACTTCATTATTTGGAATGGATTTTACCTCTTTCTGAAAAAGAATCAATTAGTGAATATGCTAAAAGAATGGCTTCTTTTGTAAAAGATGAAAACCCTGTTTTAGTTGGTGTTTCTTATGGAGGAATCATAGTTCAGGAAATGAGTAAACACCTTCACACTAAAAAAGTAATCATAATTTCAAGTATAAAATCAAATATAGAACTTCCAAAGCGCTTAAAAATTATTCAAAAAACTAGAATTTATAAATTATTTCCAACCTATGCTATTGAAAATATAGAAGGTTTTTATAAATATGCCTTTGGAGATTTTGCTAAAAAACGTGTGAAATTATACAAGGAGTATTTATCTGTTCGTGATGCTGATTATCTAAAATGGGCAATTTATAATGTATTGCATTGGGAACAAAAAAAATCGTTAAATTCCATTGTCCACATTCACGGTGATAATGATACTATTTTTCCTATTAAACATATTAAAAATTGTATACTTATTGAAAATGGAACTCATGTAATGATTATAAACAAAGCAAAAAAAATTAGTGCTATTATTATGGATTCACTTAATTAATTGTTAAATTGAAAATCCACAAGATTGTGAATCAAATTTATTTGTAATTTCACAGCACTAATTACTACTACTGTGGAAAAATCAATTAAAATTTTAGGGTTAATTGCCATTAAAGACGCGTTTTCAGCATTAAAAGCGTCTTTGTTATAAAAAGCTTTTTCTTTAACAATCCTCTCTGCTTCTTCTTGAAGTT
>ENA-OREM01000920-OREM01000920.1-marine-metagenome-genome-assembly--contig:-NODE-920-length-16640-cov-2.476061_pt1 | contig 16640 bp, 15 predicted proteins | sample MGYA00248623_ERZ508561 | MGnify/ENA primary metagenome ERZ508561 (study PRJEB26227, sample SAMN06264494) | marine metagenome | isolation source: Columbia River Estuary | place: USA:Columbia River Estuary...
GAGCGGAGACTTGTCCTTCACGAAGCGGGCGGCGGAAGCGTCCAGCCGGCGACGCAGGGTGATGACCGCGGCGAGGCGCACGGAAGCGCTGTCGTCCTTGGCGACGGCGTCGAAGGCGGCGGGGGTCTTGCAGAGGTGGTCGATGGCGAAGGAGCCGGCGTGACGGAGCACGGGGTCGGCGTCGGCGTTCTCCTTGAGCATCGTGAGGACCTCCGGGAGATACTTGTCCGCACCGAGACGGGCCGCGGCGATGGCGGCGAAGGAACGCACGCGGGGCGAGGGATCGAGGATCAGCTTGCCGAGCGGCAGGTCGTTGCCCTTGAGCGAGGCTTCTTCCAGCGCGCGGACGGCCTGGGCGCGGACTTCGGCGTCGGCGTGCGCGAGCAGCGGGACGAGACGACGGGCGGCGGCGGTGCGCGCTTCGAGGGAAGCCATCGGGGTCGGGCCCTTCCAGGCACCACCGGGGGCGATGGCCGCGCCGCGACGGGCGAGGATACCGAGACCCCAGATGCCGTGCACTCGCTCGAGGGCGTGGGCGGACTGGGTGGCGGCTGAAAAACGATCCGCGGCGTCGGGACGACGGGTGAGTTCGATCTGGGCGCGCAGGCGGACTCGCTGGTCGGCGTGCGTGAGGAGCGCGGCGAGTTCGGCGGAAGAGGCCTTGGCGATGCCGCCGTTGATGAGCGCGGCCACCGGGGCGACGGCGTCGGGCTTCATCATCTTGCCGGCTTCGAGGGTCACGAGACGGCCGGCCTGGTGGGATTCCCAGCCGGTGATGAAGTCGGAGACGACGAGGCGTCCCTTCCAGTCATACTCGACGTCGGTCGCGGCGACGCCCCAGAGCAGCTGGTGCGAAGACGTCATCTTCATGCCGGCGCCCGCAGGCTCCATCTTGAAGGACCAGATACCGGAGGCGCCCGCGGAACCGCGGTAGTCGCAGATGTGGAAATGACCGGCTTCGGATTCGAGGAAGCCCGCGCCCGGGTGATAGGTCAGGCCGGAAGGACCGGAGCTGATGTAAGCGGAGGGCGGGATGATGAAGGCCGGCTGGGCGGGGTTCTGGAGCTCCCAGACCTTCTCGGTCATCCAGCGCGAGAGCGGACGCTGCTCGAGGCCGATCGAACGGTGGAAGGTGTGCATGGCCTGGTGCTCCATTTCCCAGCCGGAGTCGGCGCCCTCGACGACGTAGACCACGCGGGCGGCGTCGCCTTGGTCGGAATTGTTGTCGACGGAGAACGCGTTGCCGAAGTCATCGAAGGCGATCTCCTTCGGATTACGCAGGCCGAAGTGGACGACTTCGAAGTTCGTGCCGTCGGGCTCGAAACGGAAGACCGCGCCGCGGTTACGGGAGTCATACTTTTTCCCTTCCTTGGTAGTGAGGTTGAAGCCACGGTCGCCGATGGTGCCCCAGACGCGGCCGTCAGGACCGATGGCGAAGCCGTTCATGTCGTGGCCGGAAAGCGAGATGCGCACGCCGAAGCCGTCTTCGATGACCTTTCGGCCCGCTTCGACGCCGTCCTGCTTGGCGTCGTGCAGCATCCAGAGTTTCGGAATGCAGGCGAAGTAGACCGTATCGTCCCAGGCCATGACGCCCGCGCCGGTGCCGTCGAGGACGTCATTGAAGCCGCCCGCGAAGACCTTGTTCGTGGTGAAGGTGCCGTCGGCCTGCTCGCCACCGACATGCCGGATGAGCTCGGACTTGGCGGTCATCCATTCGTGCGAACGCTTGGCTTCCCACTTCTTGTGCAGAGCGACACGGTCGGCGGTGGTGACCGCGGCGAGGTCGTCGTGATACCAGTAGAGGTGATTGCGGTCGTCTTCGACACCGAAGCGGAAGCGGTGCGTCTCGGCGACATACACGGAGCCGTCGTTACCGAAGCCGATCGCGGTCGGCGAGGTGACGCCGGTGACCTTGCGGTCGGCGGTCGTCTTGAAGGTGGCGCCAGGGACGAGCGCGGCGCTGCCTTCGCCGGGCACGCGCACGAGGCTGCTGTCAGCCTTGGGCTTCGGGCGGCCGCCTGCCGGGAACTTCGGCTTGGCGTCATTGGAGAAGACAAAGTGGTCCGCGGCGATGAAACCCCAGGAGCCGGTTTCATTATCGACGATGCGGATGACGCCGGTCTTGCCCTTGAACTCCGCGATGTCCCAGACGGTCTCGCGCAGGGTCAGGTCATTGGCGCCGGTCGCCTCGCGGACGACCTTGCCGCCGACGAGGAGTTGGACGGCGGTCTTGCCGGGGTGGTTGCCGCCCGCGACGAGGAAGCCGAGCTTGGGAGACGCGAGTTTGATCTCGGGCGAGGTCAGCGTGCCGGTGGCGGCGTCGCCGCGCAGGCCGGAACAGACGAGGGCGTTACCGCCATAGTTGCGGAACTCGCCGTTGACGCCGTCGACCTTGCCGGCGATCGGCGCCAGGCCGAAGCCGGTACCGGTCGTCTGCCAGCTGTCGAAACCGTCGCCTTCGAAGGCTTCGATGACCTTGGTCTCGGCTGTCAGGACGGACGCGCCGAGGCAGAGGGTGAACGCGGCGAAGAGGGAGGACTTCATCGGGAAAATAGGGGTACACCCCAGAAAAGGAGATGTTCCCCGCAGGTCGAGCGTGGCTTCCAAAAACCTGCGATTAACCCCTGATCGCGTGCAGGACCTGGAACTTCGCCCCGAAATGCGCGGGGTGCGTCAAGGCCCGCAGCCGCCCGGTGGCCTCAGAGTCGCCCGAGAGGGCGATCCGCTCCATCTCGGCACCGGCATACTTGACGAAAAAGGCCTCCTGACGGTCGAGGCGGACATTCCGGAAACCGGCGCCGGCCAAGACGGATTCAATGCGATCCCAAAGCACGTGGCAGGTAAGGTCCTGCGAGCCGAGGTTCTCCAGGATCGCGCCCGAAAGCTGATGGCTGCGATAGGCCCGCGCGGTGCCGGCCGGCGATGACTCGAGGCACTGCGCGATGGTCTTGCCGTAATCGAGCAGGATCACGGCACCCGCCCAAGACCCGGCGAGGAATTTCCGGAGAAGATCTTCGGCGGCCAGCGGGGCGTCGATGATCCAGCCTTCTTCAGCATCAGGCAGAGCACCGGCGAACTGCGCCGCCGCAGAGGTGGAGAATTCCGCGAGAGGTTCCACGGTGAGTTCGGCGCCATCGACCCGTACGCCGAGTTCGCGCCATGCTCCGCCTTGGCGGACAAACCGATGGAAGGGCTGCGCATCGAGGAGTTCGTTCGCGACGAGGACGCTGCGAGCGGGGAACGCAGGATCAGCGCCGAAGCGGAAGGTGCGCAGTTCGGCGAAGCGCGACGCGACGCCGGCATAGTGAGCCTGCCCGGGTTCGGCGCCGACCTCGACGAGGGCGTGCGTCTGCAAGTCGCCGACGAGGGACTTCGCCGCTCCGGCGATGAGTTCACCGAACATGGGGCCGAGCGCGGCCGCGGTGGTGAAGTCCGTACCGGCAGCCTTGCCGACACGCGTCCGATCCGCGACGTAATATCCGAGCCCGGGGGCGTAGAGGGCCGCCTCGACGAGGCGCGCGAACGAGACCACGCCGCCGCGGGCCTCGCGACGGAGCAAGGCGACGATGGCGTCATGTCGGGCCGCGGGCTCCACGCCAGAAGCGTTATGCGGTCTTTTCCGCTCCGCCAGACGAATCGGGATTGAGCCGACCTCCGAATTGGGCTGACTGCAGGCAGATGATCCTCGCGATCGAAAGTTCCTGCGATGAATCGGCCCTGGCGCTCTTCGACCCGGCCCGCGGTCTCGTGCGCGAACTGATCAGCTCGCAGGCGGCGGAACATGAGAAATACGGCGGCGTAGTCCCCGAGCTGGCCAGCCGGATGCACCTCTCCGCCCTGCCCCTCCTGCTCGCCGATTTCCGCGCCGAACTCGCGTCGGCCCAGACGATCGCGGTCACCCGCGGCCCGGGCCTGCTGCCCTGCCTGTCGATGGGCGTGACCCTCGCCCGTTCCCTCGCGCTGGCCCGCGGCCTCCCGATCGTCGGCGTCAATCACCTGCGCGCCCACGTGCATTCGCCCTTCATCGCCGTGCACGCGGCGGACCCGGTGGGTTTCGCCGCGGCCCGCGCGGCGCTGCTCCCGCATCTCGCCATCGTGGTCTCCGGCGGCAACACGCTGCTGGTGAAACTCGACGCGCAGCTTCGCCTCACGGTCGTCGCGCGCACGGTCGATGACGCCGCGGGCGAAGCCTTCGACAAAGGCGCGAAACTGCTCGGCCTGCCCTACCCCGGCGGCGCGCTCATCGAGAAGCACGCCCAGCAAGGCGACGTCCGGAAATTCGTCTTCCCGCGCGGCATCCCCGAGAAGGCCGACCTCCGTCTCAGCTTCTCCGGACTCAAGACCGCGCTGCGCTACCAGCTGGAAAAGATGTCCGATGCGGACGTCGCCGAGGCCATGCCTGATCTCTGCGCGGGCTATCAGCACGCGATCATCGAACAGCTGGTCTCCAAGACCGGCGCGGTCCTCGACCTCGGCGGCTACAAATCCGCGGGGCTATCCGGCGGCGTGGCCAACAACCGCACGCTCCGCGCCCGCCTTACGAACGCGGCCCAGCAACGCGGACTGCCGATGCTGGTCGCCGAACCGAAGCACTGCGGCGACAACGCCGGGATGATCGCTTTCGCCGCTTGGGCGGATGTCGATCTGCCCGTCGGGGCCGGGGCCGTGCCGGCGGCGAGCCTGACGGTCGATCAGGTCTAAGCAGCCAGCTTGACGAGTTCGGTGAAGGCGCGGAACTGGGGATGCGTCGCATCACCGAGCATCGCGTAGAAGACGGTCTCCGTCGGCAGGACATGCGCGCCCGCCGCCCGCAAAGCTTCGAGGCAGGCCTGTCCGTCCACAGAACGACGACCGGTCACGGCGTCGGAGAGGATCGTGACGCCCAGGCCCTCGCGGAGCGCGTCCATGGCGGTCTGGTAGACGCAGACCGGGATCTCCAACCCGCAGATCAGCAGCTGGCTCACCTCGGCCTTGCCGAAGGCCTCGGTCAATCCCGGCGCCCCGAACGCCGAGAAGGCGGTCTTGCCGAAGACGGCCCGGTGCTCACCCGCGGCGGCGAGGAGCTCCGGATGGGTCGGACCGAGTTTGGCGGGCACCTGTTCGGTGAACAGCACGGCGACCCCCAGGAGCTGGGCGGACGCGACGGCCAAGCGACAGCGACGGAGGCAGGCCTCGCCCTCGGGCATGGCCTTCAGGAAGGTCGGCTGGACGTCCACGACGAGCAAGGCGACGCCAGCGGCAGGGGTTTCGGACATGCCCGGCAGACTGCCCGGGAGGGCCAATAAGTCAGCCGCAAACCGCCGTGAATGGGGTTGCCCGCCCCGCCCCGCCCGACTTCTCTTAGCGGTCATGGACTGGCAGGTTAAACCTATCGCGCGCGTCTGCGCCGCTTCCGGCAAGGAACTCCACGTCGGCGACCTCGTGACGTGCGTCGTCTTCAAGCCCCTCGGCGGTAACATCGAGCGCCTCGACGTGCTCAAGGAACACGCCGCGAGCTTCCAGCCGGAGGGCATCCTCCTCGGCCGCTGGAGCCGCGAGGTCAAGGAACGCGGCGAAGAAGACCAGGCCCAGCGCGCCCAGCTCCTCGCCTCCCGCGAAGAGTTCTTCCTCTCCCTCTACGAAGACCCCGCCGACCCTTCGGGCGACAAGGGCGTGCTCAAGCACATCCTCGCCATGCTCCTCGAGCGCAAACGCATCATCAAGCAGGTCGGCGCCGCCGCCGAAGGCCAGCTGACGTACGTCCACGCCGCCACCAAGCAGACCTACCTGGTGCCGATGATCGACCTCCAGCCCGCCCACATCCTGCAGGTCAGCGCTTCGCTCGACATGCTCGTCGGCTAAGCCTTTCCATGACGTCTCTCCGCCTCCTGTCCGCCTTGGCCGTCCTGCTGCTGGCGGGCTGCAAGAACCACGACATCCCCGAGGAGCTCGCCTCCATCTTCGTCGAGGCGCCTCCCTCCGTCGGCGGCTCGATGAAACAGGAAGTCACCCTGCCGGTCAGCCAGTTGAAGCTCTCGGTGATGACGCGGGCGCTGGTGCCGGCCGAAGAAATCCTCAACACCCACCCGATCACCAGCGGCGAACCGGACCTGCGTCAGGAATTCCTGCTCGTGCAGCTCGACCGTAAGGCCGCGGTCGACGTGATGAACTACACCAAGGAGGCCATCGGCCGTCACTTCGTCCTGGTCATCAACGACGCCGCGGTCGGCATCATGCCGATCGACAGCCAGGTCGTTGACGGCAACCTGATCTTCCATGTCGAGAAGAAGGGCATGACCAACACGCAGGCGGTCATGGACATCAGCCGGCGTCTCAACATCTCGGCGCTCAAGATCCGTAAGATCAAGGAGTCCGAACGTCCGTGAGCCGGCGGTCCCGCCTCACTCTCCTCTTCCTCGGCCTGGCGACGGCCCGTTTGCTCGCCACGGAAATCGTCTGGCCGACGACCCTTGACCTGACCGCCGTCCGCTCGGCGCAGGACTACCTCCAACCGACCGTTTCCGGACGGCTGGAATCCGCCACCTTCGGGATGGTCCGCGAAGAGGGCCAGCGCTTCCACGAAGGCGTCGACATCCGCCCCGGCCGACGCGACCCCGCCGGCGAGGCGCTCGACCTGGTGCGCGCCGCGATGGACGGCCAGGTGGCCTACGTGAACCCGCACGTCAACGGGCCCTACGGCAAGTACGTGGTCCTCGTCCATCCGGGCGCGGAGCTCCCGGTGTATTCGCTCTACGCCCATCTGGCCTCGGTCGATCCGGCAGTGAAGCTCGGTGCTTTCACGCGCCGCGGCACGACGCTCGGCCGCATGGGGCGCACTTCCGCCGGCGCGAGCCCGATCACGCCCGACCGGGCGCACCTCCACTTCGAAGTCGGCCTCGTCCTGTCGACGGGCTTCAATCACTGGTACGCATCCCAGCCAGAGAACCGCAAGAGCCCTAATCTGCACGGGCTGTTCAACGGACAGAACCTCATCGGGATGGACCCCCTGCCCTTGCTTGGCCAACGGAGCGTCGACGTGCTCGCCCTCGTGCGTCGCCAAGCGACGGCGCTGACGGTCGTGCTCCGGGCCGCCAAGAAGCCTGACTTCGTGGCGCGCTATCCGGCCCTCGCGCGCGGCGAGCGCGGCAAGGCCGCCGGCTGGTACGTGGAGTTTTCCTGGCAAGGCATGCCGCTGCGCTGGACGGCGCTCGAAGCCGGCAACCCGCGACTCCCCGCGCAAGGCTGGCAGATCGCCGAGGTCGACCTCACGCAGCGCCCCTTGCTGATCCGTCATAAGCTGCTCGCGGCCGACGGACGGAAGCCGGGCGAACTGCTCACGCAGAAAGTCGGCATCCTGCTCTCGACCGCCCGCTGAAGCAGGGAGTGTCGAGGAGACCTTTCCTGCCACCTGCCACCCGGGGCCGCCACCTGCCACCCGAAACTAATAGTGCGCTAATTGAGACCTGGATCCTCGGGCGAATCCGCTTCGAGCCGCAGGTCCGGACGATGCGCGGCCAGCAAGTTCTTCCAGAGGTCCACGCCTTCGAAGTCGGCGCACGCGAAATCGAACGGACACACGACCCACGCGTTCATGCGGAGTTCGTTCTCGAGCTGTCCAGGCGACCAGCCCGCATAACCCACGTAGGCGCGCAGAGCGAAGCGCCCCTCGGCGGCGAGCCGCACGGCTTCTTCCTGATCGAGGCCGAAACGGACGTCCGGCGCGGCGTCTTCAGGGAAGCACCAGCCTCCGAAGGCGAGTCGGTCCGTGGCCACAGGGCCGCCCTCGAAGAGCGGCACGCCTTCCAGCGGCGCGAGGTTCACGGCGGCGTCGATCTGCCCGAGTTCGCGGCCCAGCGGACGGTTGATGATCACGCCGAGCGCGCCGTCCTTGGCGTCATGCGAGTGCAGCAGGATGACGGTCTCGCGGAAAGGGTCGTCGCGCAGCTGGGGATGCGAGACCAGCAACGAGCCTGCCAACGTTCGCGGCGTCCGCGCCATCAGCGCGCGAGCCGCGTGACCTTCACGCCGGCCTGGCCGAACATCTCCGCGACGAGCGGGTCGTTCTTGTAGTCGTGACGGTAGCGGACCTCGGTGATGCCGGCGGCGGCGAGGATCTTGGCGCAGTTCACGCAGGGGAAATGGGTGACGTAGCAGACCGTGCCCTGCAGCGAGACGCCTCGCTTGGCGGCGTCGGCTACGGCGTTCTGTTCGGCATGGACGGTCGCGAGCTCGTGGCCGTCGCGGACGTGGGAGTCATGCGGCGCGCCCGGCAGGAAGCCGTTGTAGCCGGCGGCGACGAGGCGGTTGGGGTGCTTGCCGGTGGAGACGACGATGCAGCCGACATGCAGGCGCTCGCAACTGGAGCGGGAACTGACGAGCACGGCGGTGGCCATGAAGTATTCATCCCACGTCGGGCGGGAACCCCCGTTGACGAGGGCTTCGAGCTGTTCGGCGAGGGACGGGGGCTGGCTCATCGCATCCACAGGCTGTCAGCCGGCACCCACCCGAGGCAAGTGGCAGTTACGCACAGGATCGTCGCCAGGAGCATCAGGACGGCCGCCCGGCCCAGGAACGGCAGGAAATCCGCCGGTTGCGCGGCCTTGCGGAAGGCCAGGTGCTGCCAGATCGCCAGCGGCAGCAGGACCATCGGAGCCCAGCCGAAGACATGGCCGAGGCAGGCCAGGCCGAAGACCGAGTTGAAGCCATGCAGGTTGCGCGCGAAGCCGCGCCCGAAACGCACGACGGTGGTGCGCTTGCCGACGGCGAGGTCGGTCTCGTAATCGCGCGCGTTGTTCGCGACGAGGATGTTGTCGGCGAGCAAGCCGAGGCCGAGGCCGGCCAGGAGCGCGGCGACCCAAGGCATCGGCGGCGTCTGGCAGGCGCAGTCGCCGGGAGTCGGCAGGCAGACGGCCCACGAGGTCAGGACGGTCGCTTGGACGCCGAAGCAGCCGATGACGAAGACATCTCCGAGCCCACGGTAAGCCAACGGGAACGGGCCGAGCGTATAGGCGAGGGCGCAGGCGATCGCCAGGAGCCCGGCCAGCAGCAACCAAGGCGAGAGCAACGCCACGGGCGCACCGAGGATCAGCGCGAGCCCGCAGGCGATCCAGATGCCGCGACGCATGGCGTCGGGCGTGATGTCTCCGGCGGAAACGGCGCGACGCGGGCCGACGCGCGCGGCGGTGTCCGCGCCGCGGACCGAATCCCCGAGGTCATTGGCGAAATTACAGGCGACCTGGACGCAGAGGGCGAAGCCCAGGCAGCTCAGCAAGGTCAGGATGAAGACCTGATCAGTCCAGAGACCGGACGCACCCGCGTACGCCGCGACCACCGCCCCGCCGAGCGCGATGGGCGCGACGGCCGCCACCAAGGTCTTGGGGCGAGTCGCGGCGATCCAGGCGCGGAAGGTCGACATGCTGAGGCTGAAGGTGTCAGGCCACGAACGGACGGAAACAAAAAAGCCCCGCAGGGCGGGGCTTTTTCGGGATGCCGCAAACGGCTTACTGCTGCGGCAGGGCTTGGGCGGTCGCCGGGACGCCACGCGACTGGAGCCAGTTGGCGGTCTGCGCACCGGCGGTGTCCGTGAAGTAATTCTGGCCGGTGACGAGCGTGTCATTGCACCAAGAGACGTGGCCGTCGCCGTAGACGATGTGGCCGCCTTCCGGACCCCAGCAGGAACCGGTGTTGCTGCCGTCCGCGGCAGGCCAGACGCCCGCGTTGCTCAGACCGCGGCTCCAGGCGAGGGGCACGGCGACGGAACCGACGACGCCCGAGGACGTGCCGGAGTAGACGGTCCAGGAGGTGCCGGTGCCGGCGGTGATCGCGTTGATGAACAGGGTGTCGATCTGGACGACGCCGGCGTTGGTACGGACGACGTTCTTCGGCAGGTTCGGGATGGTGTTACGCTCGAGCATCGCGTCGCCGTCGACGAACCACAGCTCGCCGGAGTCGAGGGAGGCGCCGGCCGCGAGGTTGGCGGCGTATTCCGAAGTCTTGGTGGCGACGTTGCCGGCGGCGGTCCAGGTGCCGGTACGGGTCATGACCTTGCCGCCCTGGGCCCAGTTCATGTAACCCTGGCCGATGGAGCGGAGCTTGTTCAGCGCGCTGTTCTTCTTGGCGGAGCGCATCACGCCCTGCACGCCCGGGAAGAGGACGGCGGCGAGGACGCCGATGATCGCGATGACGGTCAGCAGCTCGATGAGCGTGAAGCCTTTGCGGGAACGGGAGACGGTGGTCATAGATTTAGGGGTATGAAGAAAATAGGCCATTAAGCCCCCTTTGGGAAGCCGAAAAGCGTGCCTTATAGGGTTAGTAAGGCAGGGGGAATCGGCCGGTCAGGGACGCGACGATGCCCTGGGCCTCGGCGATCTTGGCCGGATCCTGCGGACCGGAGAGCACGATCGAGATGGCCTTGGCGATTTCCTTCATTTCGGCCTCCTTCATGCCACGGGAGGTCACGGCCGGGGTGCCGACGCGGATACCGCTGGCCTGGAAAGGGCTGCGGGTCTCGTCCGGCACGGTGTTCTTGTTGGTCGTGATGTGGGCGGCGTCCAGGGCGAGCTGGGCGTCCTTGCCGGTGACTTCGGGGTGGCTCTTACGGAGATCCAGCAGGCTGAGGTGGTTATCGGTGCCGCCGCTGATGAGGTGGAAGCCGAGCTTCACGAGCTCGTCGGCGAGCGCCTTGGAATTGGCGACGACCTGCTTGGCGTAGTCCTTGAACTCCGGCGTGGCGCACTGCGCGAAGCAGACGGCCTTGGCGGCGATGACGTGCTCGAGCGGGCCGCCCTGGGCGCCGGGGAAGACGGCGGAGTCGATGGCCTTGGCGTGCTCGGCCTTGCAGAGGATGAGGCCTCCGCGCGGACCGCGCAGGGTCTTGTGCGTGGTGGTGGTCACGAAGTCGGCGTACGGGACGGGCGACGGATGCACGCCTGCGGCGACGAGGCCGGCGATGTGCGCGATGTCGGCGAGCAGGAGCGCACCGTTTTCCTTGGCGATCTTGCCGAAGCGGGCGAAGTCGATCTCGCGGGCGTACGCGGAAGCGCCGACGGTGATCATCTTGGGCTTCTCGCGCTTGGCCATCTCCTCGACTTCGTCGTAGTTGATGCGGCCGTCGGCGCCCACGCCGTAGTGGACGGCATTGTAGAGCTTGCCCGAGAAGTTCGCGGCGTTGCCGTGCGTGAGGTGACCGCCGTGCGACAGGTTCATCGTCAGGATCTTGTCGCCGGGCTTGATGGAGGCGAAGTAGACGGCGGCGTTGGCCTGGCTGCCGGAGTGCGGCTGGACGTTGGCGTGGTCGGCGCCGAAGAGGGACTTGGCGCGGTCGATGGCGAGCTGTTCGATCTGGTCGACGTTCTCACAGCCGCCGTACCAGCGCTTACCGGGGTAACCTTCGGCGTACTTGTTGGTGAGGATGCTGCCCTGGGCCTCCATGACGGCGGGGAGCGTGAAGTTCTCGGAGGCGATCAGCTCGATGTGCGTCTGCTGGCGCTTGAGCTCGGCCTTGATCAGGCGGTCGATCTCGGGGTCCAGCTGGGCGAGAGGGATGCGGCGAATGGCGGTCATGTTGGGAAGGTGAAAGGGCAAATCGTGAGAGGAAACGTGGCAACGGCAAATCCGCCGGGGTTATCCACAGGAGGACTCCATCTTGTCCACGCGGCGGGTATGCCGCCCGGCTTCGAATTCGGCGGCGAGGAAGGCCTCGACGCACATCAGGGCGGTCGGGAGGTCGACGTATTTGGCCCCGAAACAAAGGACATTGGCGTCGTTGTGACGGCGGCTCAGGCCGGCGGCGTCGGCGCTCTGGACAAGGGCGGCCCGGATGCCCCGCATTTTATTGGCGGCGATGGAGATGCCGATGCCGGTCGTGCAGACGAGGATGCCGAATTTCGCGCGACCGGCGACGACGTCGGCGCCCACGGCGTGGGCGTAGTCAGGGTAATCGCACGAGGCCTCGGTCTCGGTGCCGCGGTCGAGGATGGCGTAGCCTTTCGCCTTGAGCGCTTCGCTCAGGCCGCGTCGCAAGGCGAGGCCGCCGTGGTCACTGCCGAAGGAAAGCGTAAGCGGGCTGGTCATCGCGAGAGGTTCTGCCGCAGAAACTCCACCATCGCAGGGACGGCTTCAACCATGGAATCACGGCATTCCTCATACTCACGATAGGGCCCGCCGAAAGGATCGGGGATATCGCGCGGGACGTCGTCCGGCAGGACGTCGCGGAGCAGGAGCACGAATTCCGGCAGGGAGTCGAAGCGGGCATGCAGGGCCGCCAGGTGGGCTTCGGACATCCCGAAGATCACGACGCTGCGGTCGACGTCGGCCTGGGTGAGCAGGCGGCTGCGATGCGCGCCGACGTCCAAGCCGATGCGCTGCATGGCCTTGAAGGAGTTGGTCGAGGCGGGCAGGCCGGACTCGGCGGCCAGGCCGAACGAGGCGACCTTCAGTTTCTCGAGCCCCTGCCCTCGCTTGGTCAGGGTCGCCCGGAGCAACGCCTCCGCCATCGGGCTGCGACAGGTATTACCCGTGCAGACAAACGTGACGGTGTCTCGCTCGACGGCCATGACCCCAAGATGGGGGATTAGCCCCTCGGTTCAAGCGCTCAGAGGACTCCGTCGCGCCGCAGCTGACGATAGCCGATGTCCCGACGGTAGTGGCAGCCTTCGTATTGGATCTGCGGGACGACGGCGTAGGCGCGGCGGGCGGCTTCCTGCAGGGTCGGGCCATGGGCGACGACGCCCAGGACGCGGCCGCCGGTGGTGACGACCCGACCGTCGGGGAGGCGCTTGGTGCCGCCATGGACGATATCGACGCCCTCGGGCAGGCTGGCGGGCAAGGTGATGGGGTCGCCCTTGCGGATCTCGCCGGGATAACCGCCGGCGGCGAGGACGACGATGATCGTGGCGCCGGGGCGCAGTTTGACGGCCGCCGGTCGGAAACGTCCGTGCGCGATGTCTTCCATGATCTGCACGGGGTCGGTCTCGAGCGAAGGCATGAGGACCTGGCACTCGGGGTCGCCGAAACGGACGTTGAACTCGACGACCTTCGGGCCGGTCGCGGTGACCATGATGCCGACGTAGAGCGTGCCGCGGTAATCGATGCCGTCTGCCTTGAGGCCGCGCAGCGTGGGCGCGATGATCTCCTCACGGAGCCGACGCTCGACTTCGGGCGTGACGACGGTCGTCGGAGCGTAAGCGCCCATGCCGCCGGTGTTGAGGCCGGTGTCGCCTTCGCCGACACGCTTATGGTCCTGGCTCGGCGGGAGCATCAGATACTCCTCGCGGCAGACCATGAGCATGATCGACGCCTCTTCGCCCTGCATGAACTCCTCGATGACGACCTCGTCGCCCGACGCGCCGAAGACCTTGGTCTCCATCATGTCGCGCAGCGCGGCCTCGGCTTCGGCATGGGTCATCGCGATGACGACGCCCTTCCCTGCCGCCAGGCCCGAGGCCTTGATGACGATCGGGACGGGCTGCTTACGGACATACTCCAAGGCCGGAGCCAGGGCACGGAAAGTCTCGGAAGCGGCGGTCGGCACCTTGTGGCGCACCATGAAATCCTTGCTGAAGGCCTTGCTGGCCTCGAGGCGGGCGCCAGCGGCGAGCGGACCATAAGCGGGGACGCCCGCGGCTTCGAGGGCGTCGACCACGCCGGCGGCGAGCGGGACTTCCGGGCCGACGATCACGAAATTGGACTGGGTGCGGCGGACAAGCCCGAGGACGGCGGCGGGGTTGGCGGCATCGATATCGAGGCATTCGGCCTCGAGGGCCATGCCGCCATTACCCGGGGCGACGCGCACCTTGGCCACCCGCGGGCTGCGGAGGCAGGCCTTGAGCAAGGCGTGTTCGCGGCCGCCGGAGCCGAGGATGAGGACGTCGAGTTTTCCCTGCGTAGCCATGTCCCTACTACTGCGGGGTGTCGGGATTGATGTGAACCAAAAACAGGGCCGGCCCGTTTCCGGACCGACCCAGCCTAAATTGGTGCTCAGGCCGGGACTTGAACCCGGACACCTTGCGGCACATGCACCTCAAGCATGCGTGTCTGCCATTCCACCACCTGAGCAATAAAGGAAGGTGCACGCTGGAACTCCTGACGGTGGGTGCAAGTAAAAAGCGATTGTGCCGATGCTTGCCAAGCGGACTTCTTTCTAAACGCTCACTTCCTCAATGTCCTCCGACTCGGCAGAAAACAACCCTCCCAAGGAAAAGTCCTTCGAACTGGACCTCTCTTCCCTTGGTTTCGGGCCCTCCTGGGTCAGCGGACCCTCCGAAAAGGTCAGCTCCGGCAACGGCGGCCCGCGTCGCGATGGCGATCGTCCGCGTTTCCGCGACGGCCCCGGCGGCGATCGCCGCGGCCCTCCCCGCGACGGACAGAGCCGTGGCCCGCGTCGTGATGGTCCTGGCGGCCCCCGTCGCGATGATCGTGGCCCCCGCCGCGACGACCGCGGCCCTTCCCGTTACGATGACGCCCCGGTCTTCCGTCCGGTGATTGCCAGCGCCTTCTTCCCCGACGACGCGAAGTTCGAGATCCTCGGCGGCGCGATGAAGAAGAGCAAGATGACCTACGAGCTCTTCGAGGTCGCCCGCCTGATCCTCGATAAGGAAGACCGTCTCTCGATCGTCATCCGTCACCTCGAAGCCGAACAGCGCCCCGACGCCCTGCTCGCCGTCTCCGTGCCCGACGGCCATCCCTTCCTCAGCGAAGGCGACGCGGTCTCCCACGTGATGTCCCGCCACCTCGACAAGTTCTTCGACGTGGTCGAAGTCGAAGTCGAAGCCCCGAAGGGTTCCTTCCTGATGGTCGCGAAGTGCCCGCAGACGGGCAAGCTGCTCGGCGCCCCGACGCACCACAGCTACCAGCGCAATCTCCGCGAGCACCACGCCCGCCATTGCCCGAACGTGCCGTTCGATGCCTTCAAGGGCCGCCTCGAGATGGTCCGCGAACAGGAGCAGATCGACGCCTGGCTGAAGTCGATGTCCACCCGCAGCGAATATGCCCCGAAGGACCGCAAGGAAGGCGAACCGGAACGCCTCGAGTCCCTCGACGCCGCCCGCGGCTTCCTCCAGGCCTTCCGCAAGGACCTCGTGGTGAAGACCCATCCGTGGGTCCGTTTCGCCGGCCGCCTGCTCGAAGAGCTGAATCCGGGCCCGCTCCGTGATTCCGTGCGCTACGCCCTCGAACAGCAGCGCGCCTTCCCGCTCGACACCGCCAACGGTATCCGCGGCCGCCTCCGCAAGGAAGGCTTCCACCTCTACAAGAAGGGCTCCAAGGGCATCACCTACGCGTGCTCCGTCCGCCGCCGCTGCCGCGACCCGAAGTCCGCCTTCAGCGATCCGATGGCCAAGCTCTTCGACTCGCTCGATCGCAAGCCGGCCCAGCAGGCCAAGGACCTCGTCCTCGCCCTCGCCGGCGAGAACGCCGAAGACGCCGCGAAGACCCAGGTGCTCACCGATCTCTCGTTCCTCATCGGCGAAGGCTACATCGCCAACCTCCCCGACGGTCGTCTCTTCGCCCAGCCCATCCTGAGCAGTCAGGCCCAGGCCAAGGAAGAAGCCGCCAACGACGAGGCCGCGGACGAAGCGAAGTAAGCGCGAAGGCGCACAGCGCCTTCGAGGGGACACGTGGGCAAGTGGGCACGTGGACAAGGGGCTGATTCAATAGGAAAGCGGTAACCGGAAAGTTAGCTGAGGCATCAACACCCCAGCCAATCATCCGGTTTCCGGTTTACCTTTGAGCCATCACTCCCCCTTGTCACCGTGTCCCCTTGCCCACGTGCCCCCCGTGTCACCGTGTCCCCGTGTCACCTTGTCCCCGATACTGCCGCTTATTTCCAATTCTCCGCGATCCACGGCGTGGGCAGCACGCGGCGATACCACTTGCCGCTGCGGCCGACGAGCGCGTCGGGCGGATTGGGAAGCCCGTGGAAGACGACGATCTTGGCTTCGGCAGGGATCTCCGGCGTCTGCCAGAGCGAGAACGGGAAATACTTCACGCAGTGCTTCTTGAAGCTGCGGCACCAGGTCTCGGGCCAATAGCTGACCTTGCCCTGCGCGGTGAGATGCGCGGTCAGATACTCCTGCTCGTTGCGATGACGCTTCCGGACGGCATCGAGGTTCGCGCGGAAATATTCAAGGACGTCGGGATACGCTCCGGCGCGCCAGCGATACACCGAAGAGTTCCCGGTGTAGTCGCCCTTCTGCCAGTCGCGGATGATCAGGAAGTCGCCGGGATGATCGAAGAAGCCGTCCATGTTGCCGACGATGACGATGTCGATGTCGAGGAAGAGGATGTCACCCTTGAGCTCGGGACCGCCGGGCGCGGTCAGAGCGGGCGAGAACGAGACGAGTTTGGTCCAACCGCGCTCCGGGGCGCCGGCCGGCAGCTCGAGGCTGGGAATCGGGAAGGTCTCGATGCCGGCGTTGAGCCCGGTCTTATCGTCCGTGAGGCAGACGAAGCGATGCGGGATGGTCAGGTGGCGGCTCACCATGGAGTGGAGTCGGTTGACGTATTCCGGGCCGTACTTCTTGCCCCACTTCATGCAAAGGATGGTCGCCATGCTGCCGCCAGCGTGGGGATTCCCCGCCGATGCTCCAGCCTGTTATGACGGGCCACCCCCTTGCGCCTCCCCTGCCCCCGGGCATACCATGCCTTCATGAGCGACGATTACG
>ENA-OREM01000928-OREM01000928.1-marine-metagenome-genome-assembly--contig:-NODE-928-length-16536-cov-4.887235_pt1 | contig 16536 bp, 16 predicted proteins | sample MGYA00248623_ERZ508561 | MGnify/ENA primary metagenome ERZ508561 (study PRJEB26227, sample SAMN06264494) | marine metagenome | isolation source: Columbia River Estuary | place: USA:Columbia River Estuary...
TTCGACAACATGATTTTCAAGGTCAAGTTGGAGTTGGAATTGAAATTTTCGCACCGTTTTTTAAATTTGGAATGGAAGTAAAATATTCTCAAGGAATTGTGAATTCATTCGTTCCAGAAAATACGTTTATCGCCAATCCTATTGATAAAATCTACAACCGTACTTGGTGGTTTTCAATTATTTTTGAAGGTTAATGTCTCAAAAAATTCAAATGTAGCGGGCATTTTAATTACCGGGGTTATCTCAATATTCACCCTTGGATTTATACAAGAAGGGATAATTCCAGGTAGTGTAGCTTTAGCAAGTAAAATGGAGGTTTCTTTTGTTAATTCCTATGGACTTCCTTTCAATAGTGGAATGGTTTTTTTCTTCCTTCTTCTGGTGGGAGCCTGTTCTTTTGGTATTTATTATGCTCGTAAAAAGCAGAAGGCCTTATGGTATAATGCCATTATGGGACTTACGGTTTTGTTAATTGGCTACAGCTCATTTGCGGTGATTGTTATTCGTTCCAATGCGAACACTCCCTTGGATGAAAACGACCCGGAGAACCTCGTAACGCTACATTCATATTTAAAACGTGAACAATACGGTAAAACCCCCTCCCTGTTAAGCGGACCCTACTGGAATTCCTTGCGGTTAAATGAAGAATTGGGCGCGAATGGCCAGCCGGAACTTACAAGTACGGAAGGGTGGAAAGATATGTCTCCATTTTATTTACGACGCTTTGTTGTTTTGGACAACGATCGAGGAGAGGACCAAAATGAAATTAAGGCATTTGTAAAGGAAATAGACGCAGAAGAGTGGGTTAAAAAGAATCAGGGGAATTATACAATAGCGGAAAAGTACTATGAAAGCAATAGCTCAATTAGAAAAAACTTATTCTAATATAGTCAAATAATTGCTTTAAAAAGTATACTACTCCTTCAAAGCTTTTGCATAAGCTGCTAACACACGCTCGCGGGCTTCTTCGTGCACCACAATAGGTTTTGGATATTCCAAACTATCAAACTCGGGCACCCATTGCCTAATGTATTTTAATTCTTTATCAAACTTTTCAGTTTGTAAACGCGGGTTGAATACTCTGAAATAAGGCGCTGCATCGCAACCACTTCCACTAGCCCATTGCCAGCCACCATTATTCGCAGCTAAATCAAAGTCTAATAATTTATGTGCGAAATAAGCTTCGCCCCAACGCCAATCAATTAATAAATGCTTGGTTAAAAAACTTGCCACAATCATACGCACTCTATTGTGCATAAAACCAGTTGTATTTAATTCACGCATACCCGCGTCCACAATTGGGTAACCCGTTTTGCCCTGGCACCAGGCTTCAAATTCTTTTTCATTATTGCGCCACTTAATTAAATCATATTTTGGTTTAAAAGATTTTCCTTCGGCTATATGTGGAAAATGCCATAAAATCATATGATAAAAATCGCGCCAAATTAATTCATTAAAAAAAGTGGAATTTAAACTTTGTGTTTCTAAGGCTAATGTTCTTGCCGATATAGTGCCAAAGCGCAAATGCACACTTAAATGCGTGGTAGCATTTAATGCAGGAAAATTTCTTTGCTCGGTATAATTTTTCACCAGCTTAGTATCATAACTCATAGGAGGAATGACTAAATCTGTTTTTTCAAAACCAATTTCTTTTAAAGTAGGAAGTTTAAAAGCCTTCGTATCTAAAAAATAATCGAGTAGTTTTTCGGAAGGATGTTTTTTAGGAATTTTCTGCGCCCAAACCGCTCTCCATTTATTCGCATAAGGCGTATAAATAGTATAAGGCTTGCCATCGTCTTTAATTACCTCGTCTTTTTCAAAAATAACTTGGTCTTTATAATGATGATAATTGGCGCCTTTTTTTATGGCAAGCGCTTCAATAGCTTTATCTCTTGCATTCGCCTTCGGACCATAATCATGATTCGTGTATACAGAGGCTATATTAAATTCAGTAAATAATTTTTCAAACACTTCAATGGGTTTGCCATATTGCACCCAAAGCGATTTTCCTTTTGCAACCAATTCTGTTTGTAAACGAGTAAGGGTTTGATGAATAAAGTCTACCCTTCTATCGGCCTTGTCTTCGGATTGATCTAAAATATTTTTATCAAAAACAAATATAGGGAGCACCTGATGCCCCTCTAATTTGGCCTGATATAATGCATAATATAATCCAACATTATCCTGCCATCTTAAATCTCTTCTAAACCAAAAAACGGAGACTGCCTTTTTCATAATTTGTTTAACAATTTAAAACTTAAATAGTTGGGTTTTATATTTAATTTTAGGTATGCAAATTAATAATATTATTGCTGCCTTAGAAAATTGGGCACCCCTAGCTTGGCAAGAGCCATATGATAATGCAGGCCTCATTGTAGGCAATCCCGACCATGAATGCAGCGGCGTTTTGTGTTCTTTAGATTGTACCGAGGCCGTGGTGGACGAAGCCATTGCCAAAGGCTGCAACTTAATTGTGAGCCATCATCCCATTGTTTTTAAAGGGCTGAAGCAATTTAATAGTCATCATTTTGTATCGAGAGTAGTGGTGAAAGCCATCCAAAATAATATTGCCCTTTACGCTATTCATACCAATTTAGACAACCTACTAGATGGGGTCAATAAAACCCTGGCCGACAGGCTTCATCTAGAAAATAGGAGAATTTTAACACCCAAACCAGGTTTTAAGGACCAAAATGGTGGAGAAATTGGTTCGGGACTGGTGGGCGAGCTTCCTCTTGAAACCGACGAGGCAGCATTTCTACAATGGGTCAAAGAAAAATTGAATTTATCAGTCTTAAAACATACCCATTTTATAAAAAAGCCATTGAAAACCATTGCCTTATGTGGAGGCTCGGGCAGTTTCCTAATCAATGATGCCAAGGCCCAAAATATTGACTGTTTTATTACCAGCGACCTTAAATACCACGACTTTTTTGAGGCCGATGGCCAGATTTTACTCGTAGATATAGGCCATGGCCAGAGCGAACAATGGGTGGCTTCCCTAATTGTTGCAAATTTAAAGCTTAAATTCCCTACCTTTGCCGTCCTCGAATCCTTGGTAAACACAGAACCTGTGCACTACCTTAAAGATTGAGGTTCACTTATTTAAGAGCATCCAAAAAATTTGAAAATATGGCATCAGTCAAAGACTTTTCGGTTGAAGAAAAATTAGTTAATCTTTATAAGCTTCAAAGAGTAGATAGTAGCATCGATGAAATTGAAATTCTTCGTGGTGAATTACCTATGGAAGTAAAAGATTTAGAAGATGAAGTTCAAGGTTTGCAAAACAGACAAACTAGAATTGAAGAAGAAATTAATGGCATCACTGAATTTATCGATGAGAAAAAAGCAATGATAAAAACAAGTGAGGAGTTAATTGCTAAATATGAAAAACAAAGCGATAACGTTAAAAACAATCGTGAGTTTGAAGCCATCAACAAAGAATTAGAAATGCAAGGCCTAGAGATTAAATTAGGCGAAAAGCATATTCGCGATGCAAACGAAGAATTAGGAGAAAAAATTAAGATCTTGGACGCTGCTAAGAAAACAATTGCTGTGAAAGATGGTGTTTTAACACATAAGAAAAGCGAATTAGAGAAAATTATTGCAGATACTGAAATTGAAGAGAAGGAATTAAGAAAGAATAGCGAAGATGCCCGTGGCCATATTGACGAGCGTTTATTATACAGCTACGACCGTATCAGAAATAGCTACCACAATGGCTTGGCTGTTGTAACAGTAGAAAGAGATGCTTGTGGCGGTTGCTTTAACTCTATCCCTCCTCAACGTCAAAGTGAAATTCGCTTGCACAAAAAAATCATCGTTTGTGAAAACTGCGGTCGTATTTTAGTAGAGGAAGATGTTACCAAGGAGTCTAAAAAGAAATAGAACTAAAATAGTTTTAAAAAATATACACGAAAGGGTGGCCTAACAGCTGCCCTTTCTTTATTTTTACCCTATGAGAAAGTGGTACTTAGTTATAATTTTATTTTTGGGACTGGGCGAAAACCTATCTGCTCAATTACAATATAATTGGAATGATAAGTCTCAACAAATTTACGATGCCATTACTTCATTAAGAATTCCTGAAGCTAGAAAATGGTTAGAGCTGGAGAAAAAAACAAGTCCTCAAAACTTAATCAATCCATTACTTGAAAGCTACGCCGATTTTTATCAATTATTTTTTAATGAAAGTAGAAGCGACTACGAAAAATTATTTCCTCAATTTGAAAAGCGAATGCGGCTTTTTGAATCAGGCCCCAAGCAATCACCTTATTATTTATACTGTATTGGTGTAACACATATACATAAATCAATAGTGGCAATTCGTTTTGACAAAAACTTCGATGCTGCCTTAGATTTTAGAAAAGCCTACCTGACATTTAAAGACAATAAAAAAGCCTTTCCCAAATTCACACAAGGCGATGTTTACTATGGCTTAATGACTACCATTATTGGCACTGTTCCTAAAGCCTATCAATGGATGACAGGTTTGCTAGGCATGACTGGTAAAATTACCGAGGGCAATGCCTTAGTCCTTAAATATATTAATAGCAAAGATGAATACAGTGCTAGAACTAGAAACGAGGCTTTGATTGTGTATCCTTATATGTTGATGAATTTTGAAGGGAATAAAGCAAAAGCCTTTGCTTTTATAGAATCGACCCCCTATGATTTTAAAAAAAATCACTACCATTCTTATATGGCCGTTAATTTATATTTAAATAATCAGCAGTCTGGCAAAGCATTGAATATTATACAAGAAATGGAAATGTCTGAAGCTTATCTGCCACTTCCTTTCTGGCAATATGAAATAGGCTATGCTTATATCAATGAATTAAAATTAGAGAAAGCACAAAAAGCTTTCACAGAATTTATTTCTACTTTCAAAGGTAAATTTTATGTGAAAGATGCCTATGAAAAATTAAGCTGGATTGCCTACATACAAGGCGATACTAAAAAAGCAGCAGCATATAGGAGCAATGTTTTATCTCAAGGCAATCAAATTACCGATGCCGACAAACTCGCTTTTCAAAATGCTAAAAAAGGCAACTGGCCCCACCCTGTTTTATTAAAAGCAAGATTACTCAGTGACGGCGGTTATCAATCACAAGCCCTTGCCATTCTTGCAGGTAAAACCTCCAACGACTTTACCACAGATGCCGATAAAACTGAATTCGCTTACCGCCTTGCGCGCATCTATGATTTAATGAAGGACGACGAGAATGCGATACGCTTCTATAAATCGGCCATAGAAAAAGGAGAAAACCTGACTGAATATTTTGCAGCCCGTGCCGCTTTACAAATAGGCTTAATTTATGAGCACAGGGGCTTATTTTCTAAAGCCATCGAGTATTTTAATACCTGTATTGCTATGAAAAACCACGCTTTCAAAAATTCCTTAGACCAGAAAGCAAAATCAGGCATACAGCGCTGTCTAAAACAGTAGTCGTTCTTAGTAACAAAATTTGTGCATCATTTTCGGGTAATGTATATTGCAGCTTGCGATGTTAACCAAATTAGAAATACAAAATTATATCTTAATAGATCATCTAAGCATTGATCTATCCAACCAACTCTCTGTAATCACAGGGGAAACGGGTGCGGGTAAAAGTATAATCATGGGTGCCCTTGGTTTAATATTGGGCGACCGCGCCGATAGCACTGTTTGCAGGGAGGCAAGTAAAAAATGTTTTATAGAAGGAATATTTAAGCTAAACGATGCTAAAATTCATAGTTCGTTTTTTGAAGAAAATGAAATTGAATTAAACGATGAGCTTATTATTAGAAGAGAAATTAACGCACAAGGAAAATCGAGAGCATTTATAAATGATACACCGGTTACACTTACTATTTTAAAAGATTTAACCAGCAAACTAGTAGACCTTCACCAACAGTTCGATACCATGGCCCTCGGCGATACCGATTTTCAACGAACCGTTATTGATGCATTGGCTTCTACCCAAAAAGAATTAGCGGAATACCAAGGCTCTTTTACTAAGTGGAAAGAAAACGAGAAAAAATTACAAAGTCTTATTACGCAGAAAGAAGATTTTGAAAAAACAGAAAGCTATAAACAACATTTACACGAAGAATTAGCCGCTTTACAATTACAAGAAAATGAATTAGAAAACTTAGACCAAGAATTAAAGTTTTTAGAAAATGCGGTGGGTATTAAATCGCAGTTAGCAGCATCCATTCAAATATTGGACCATTCCGATAACCCCATTGTGCAACAACTAAAACAAATGGGTCATAATTTAGAAAGTATTGTGAAATGGCAGCCCGATTTTGCGAGCATTGTAAGTAGGTTAAAAGCTGCACAAATTGAAATTGCCGATATCGCTAGCGATTTAAATTCTTGGCAAGATAAAATAGACTTTGACGATAAAAAAATTGCCACTATTCAAGAGCGCCTTTCTCTAGGTTATAATTTATTGAAAAAACATAAAGTACAAACCACGGCAGAGCTATTAAGCATTGCTGCACAATTAGCAAAGGATTTATCTGAAGTACTGAACTTGAATGATCAAATTAACGAGCTTACTACCCTAGTAAAAAAATTAGAGAAAGAAGTGATTACAGCAGCTGCTGGGTTAACTGCTAAGAGAGAAAAACAAATGACTCCACTTACTAATAATGTCAATAAATTATTACATCAAGTGGGTATGCCCAATGCTAAAATAAAAGTAACCATTGACGAAGTACCTTATCATTTATTTGGTAAAGACAAAGTAGATATATTATTTGATGCTAATAATACCCAAAAGTTTGAGCCTATTAAAAAAGTGGCAAGTGGTGGGGAATTAAGCAGGTTAATGCTTTGTATAAAATCATTGGTGGCAAAATCGGTGGACCTACCTACCATGATTTTTGATGAAATTGATACAGGTATTTCTGGAGAGCCTGCTAAACAAGTGGGACTTCTTTTACAAAACCTAGGGATGGCCAGACAGGTTTTATGTATTACCCATCAACCTCAAATTGCGGCCAAGGGCAATGCACACTTATATGTTTATAAAGAACAAAAAGGAAGCACAACACATACTTATTTGAAAACTTTGGATGCCAAAGAGCGTGTCCTACATATTGCTACTATGATAGGCGGCGACCCGCCAAGTAAATCGGCCTTAGACAATGCCAAGGAACTACTAGCTTCCTAGTGTATTACTAGTTTAATATTGTCTTTATATAAGATATTATAATTATTTTTACAGCAAATAAATAAACCATAACCAATGGCGTACAATTTACTAAAAGGAAAAAGAGGAATTATTACAGGTGCTTTAGATAGCAATTCTATTGCTTGGAAAGTGGCCGAGAAAGCACATGAAGAAGGTGCCACATTTGTATTAACCAACGCCCCTATCGCTATGCGTATGGGTGAAATTAATGCACTTGCAGAAAAAACAAATTCTAAAATTGTACCTGCCGACGCTACCAGCGTTGAAGAGTTAACCAACTTATTTACGCAGTCACAAGAAATTTTAGGCGGTAAAATTGACTTCGTTTTACATTCTATTGGAATGAGCGTGAATATTCGTAAAAAAATTGCCTATCCTGAATTGAACTATGATTATTATGCAAAGGGTGTAGATGTATCTGCAATGAGCTTACATAAAATGTTAAGTGTTGCTTATAAGATGGATGCCTTGAACGACCATGCAAGTGTGGTAGCCCTTACTTACGCTGCTGCTCAAAGAACCTTCCCTTTCTATACCGATATGGCCGATATTAAAGCATTACTTGAATCTATTGCGCGTAGTTTCGGATATCATTATGGTTTAAGAAATAAAGTGCGTGTGAATACGGTTTCTCAGTCTCCTACTAAAACAACAGCAGGAACAGGCATTAAAGGTTTTGGCGACTTTTTTGATTACGCCGATGCCATTGCCCCTTTAGGTAATGCTACTGCAGAAGATTGCGCTAATTATTGCGTGACCTTATTCTCTGATTTAACTAAAATGGTAACGATGCAAAACTTATTCCATGATGGTGGTTACTCTACTACTGGCGTAAGTGATTTAATTATGAAAAAAGCGGGTATCACAGAAGCCTAAACACAGAAGGATAAAATGAATCAAAAAGAACTAAACCCAAAATTAGTAGAAGCGATAGGATACTTTGGCTCACTGCTTAGTTGTATCACTTTCATACCACAGGTTTATTTAACTTGGGAAACAAAGAATGTAGAAAGCTTAAGCCTACTAATGATACTTATTGTGAACTTTAGTTGTATTGTTTGGTTAACTTATGCCTATTTAATTAAAAGTAAACCAGTACTAGTGGCCAATACCATTGTACTTACATTAAGTTTGATGTTGCTATATTTTAAGTTGACTTTTTAGGGAGTTTAATACTCGTCTTCGTTGAACATAAAATCTTCGTGACTTGGATAGTCTGGCCAAATGTCTTCAATACTTTCATACACTTCACCCTCGTCTTCTAACTCTTGTAAGTTCTCGACTACTTCAATGGGTGCACCACTTCTAATTGAATAATCAATCAATTCATCTTTGGTTGCGGGCCATGGAGCTTCTTCTAAAAAGCTGGCTAATTCTAAAGTCCAAAACATAGCGTTATTTTTTGCAAAAGTAGCCGTATAAACGATATAACCAAATCTGTTTTTTCTACAGGATGTAAACAAATCTTTAAATTTTGTCAAAATTGACTGGGAATTGCTAGGTTTGTAGCATGGAGCAAACGCCAAATCTACTAGTAGCCAAGGACATATGGAAGCAATACGGGCCCGTATCTGTGCTCAAAGGCGTTTCCTTAGAGGTAAGTCGAGGAGAATTGGTAAGTATTGTTGGTCCTTCAGGTGCCGGCAAATCGACTCTTTTGTACATTGTAAGCAGTTTAGAAAAAGCCGATAAAGGACAGGTGTTTTTTGAGGATCAAGATATCACCCAGTTATCTGAAACGGCACTAGCCCATTACCGAAATCAAAAAATTGGCTTCGTTTTTCAGTTCCATCATTTACTTCCTGAATTCACAGCCATTGAAAATGTTTCTATTCCAGGTTGGATTGCCAAAATGCCTTCCACACAAATACATCAGAAGGCCTCAGCACTTTTAGACTTTATGGGCCTATCAGATAAAATGGATAAAAAACCACATAGTTTATCGGGTGGAGAACAACAAAGAGTAGCCGTAGCTCGTGCTTTATTAAATAGCCCTGCACTTATTTTTGCAGATGAACCTACAGGAAATTTAGATAGCGAAAACGCAAATGCCTTGCATCAATTATTTATTCGTTTAAGAAACGAAATGAATCAAAGTTTTTTAATTGTAACGCACAATGAATCATTGGCGGCTATGAGCAACCGAAGTTTAACAATGAAAGACGGGAAGTTTTTATAAGACTTGACTCTTATTTAGTCTGATATTTGTCTCTTATATTTATACCCTTGGTTTCCAAGGAGAATCTGGCACCCCATTCAAATGACCAATATATCTTGACAAGACAAATAAGTAATCACTTAGTCTGTTCAAATATTTTATGACCATGGGCTCTACAAATAAATCTTCTTCTTGTAAATTCACGCACCAACGTTCTGCTCTACGACAAACGCAACGCGCAATATGGGCAGTAGAAATAGCTTGATGTCCGCCTGGTAAAATAAAAGACTTCATGGGTTCTAAGACCTCATTCATCTTATCCATCAAAGATTCTAAATAAGCAATGTCTTCTTCTTTTAAATCGGGAATTTTTAAAGAAGGCTCTTTATCCGGATCACAGGCTAAAGAAGAACCCACTGTGAATAATCTGTCCTGCACTTCTTTTAAAACAGTTTTAATATCTGCGTTAGTAACTAAATCGCTTAATAAGCCAATGAAAGAGTTTAGCTCATCTACAGTACCATATGATTCAATGCGAATATGACTTTTAGGAACACGGGTGCCTCCTATTAATGAGGTACTACCTAAATCGCCTGCTTTTGTATAAATTTTCATAATGCTTAATTAACCCAGCTTTAAAAATCTGTAAAAGACTCCCGGGGTTTTGATACTAACAAAACTAATAAAATAAAGTTCAAATAAGAATACTAGAAATGAGAAACATTCTTATTCAGGGTATCGGTTTCCACATGACCGTCTCTTAAACGCACCACTCTGTGTGCATAATGAGCAATGTCTTCCTCGTGGGTTACTAAAATGACCGTATTACCTGAAGAATGTATTTTTCCAAAAAGCTCCATGACTTCCACTGAAGTTTTAGAGTCTAGGTTTCCAGTGGGTTCATCCGCTAATAAAATAGAAGGGTTATTGACCAAGGCGCGTGCAATAGCCACACGTTGAATTTGACCTCCACTTAATTCATTGGATTTATGATGACTTCTATCTGCCAAGCCAACTTTTTCAAGTGCCACCAAGGCTCTTTCTAATCTATCTTTTTTGGAAATGCCTGCATATACTAAAGGAAGTGCAACGTTTTCAGCAGCTGATAAACGAGGCAATAAATTAAACTGTTGGAATACGAAACCAATTTCCACATTTCTAATACCTGCCAATTCATCATCGGTCATCTTACTTACATCATGTCCATTCAAATTATACATACCGCTTGTTGGCGAGTCTAAACAACCTAGAATATTCATAAGCGTACTCTTACCACTACCCGATGGACCCATCAAGGCTACATATTCATTTTTAAGAATATCAAGGTTAATGCCCTTTAAAACTGGTATGGCTTGACCCGCCATGAAATAACTTTTTTCAAGCTCTCTTAATTCAATAACTGATGACATACTATATTATTTACTTATTACTTTAGGTACTTTAAAGAATGTTCCGTCTGTATCCGGCGCATTTTGCAAGGCTTCGGCTCTTGAAATAGAACCCTTCACCTCATCTTCACGCAGCACATTTTTAGCATCGCCCATATGCATTAAAGGGGCAATACCTGTGGTGTCTAATTCATTTAGCTTTTCAACAAATCCTACTAAATCCTGCATATCGGCCACTAATTTGTCCATTTTTTCAGGCGCTACATTCAATCTAGATAAATGGGCTAAGTGGCTAACTAATTTACTATCAACTTGCATAATACAAATGTAGTTCAAAGCCCCCTACCTACAAGGCGCATTTGTTAAAAGGTCAAATGACGCAACCAGTGGCAAAAAAAATACCCGAAAATGGAAAGTTTTTTTGAAAATAGTTGCATAACTAACTAATTTTACAAAAATGCTTTATATATGCAACGTTCAATCAAAAAAGTAGCCGTTTTAGGCAGTGGTGTAATGGGATCACGTATTGCTTGTCATTTTGCAGGCGTGGGTGTAGAAGTATTGTTATTAGATATCTTGAATCCGGGTACGGAAGAAAGCAAAAATGCTAAAGAAAGAAATAAATTAGTAGATGGTTCTTTACAAGCAGCTATTAAATCAAACCCCTCTCCTTTATACTTACAAAAATTTGCATCCAATATTAGCACTGGCAATTTCACCGACGATATGGCTAAAATTGCCAATGTTGATTGGATTATTGAAGTGGTGGTTGAAAGACTAGATATTAAAAAACTTATTTACGATCAAGTAGAGAAATTTAGAAAGCCAGGCACATTAGTAAGTTCCAATACTTCTGGTATTCCTATTCATTTAATGGCCGAGGGACGCAGCGAAGATTTTCAAAAGCATTTTTGTGGAACGCACTTTTTTAATCCTCCACGCTATTTAAGATTACTTGAAATTATTCCTACCGCTAAAACCGATCCTGCTATTATTGATTTTCATATGCATTATGGAGATGTGTTTTTAGGAAAAACTACGGTGTTATGTAAAGACACACCTGCCTTTATAGCCAACAGGGTTGGGGTTTTCAGCATGATGAGCGTTTTGCATATCATGGAAAAATTAGAATTAAGCATTGATGAAATAGAAGCTATCACAGGGCCTTTAATGGGTCGTCCTAAGTCTGCTACTTTTAGAACAGCCGATGTAGTAGGTATTGATACTTTAGTAAAAGTTGCCGCAGGCGTTGCGGCTAATTGCCCTAACGACGAAGCTAAAGATATTTTTACTTTACCTCCTTGGTTAGAAAAAATGGTAGCGCAAAATTGGTTAGGGGATAAAACAGGCCAAGGATTTTTTAAGAAAATTAAAACCGCAACTTCAAAAGAAATATTAACACTGAATTTAAAAACTTTTGAATACGAGCCGCGCGTAAAAACTAAAATGGCATCTATTGGAACCGCTAAAGCCATTGAAAGTTTACCGGGCAGAATAAAATCTTTATACCAAGCAAAAGATAAAGTGGGTGAATTTGTAAGACAGTTTCATTTTGCATTATTTTCTTATGTGAGTCATAGAATTCCAGAAATTAGTGATGAATTATACCGCTTAGACGACGCTTTAAAAGCAGGTTTTGGTTGGGAGATTGGCGCTTTTGAAACCTGGGATGCACTTGATATTGCAACGGTTATGACCGATATGAAAGCAGGCGGATACGCAGTGGCAGCTTGGGTGGAGAAGATGTCTCAAAAAGGATTAAGCTTCTATAAAGTACAAGATGGCAAACGTTATTATTATGATGTAGCCACAGAAGCGTATAAATTAATACCAGGCGCCGATTCATTTATTATTTTATCTGACTTCCAAGAAAAAACTATTTGGAAAAACAGTGCTTGTCATTTAGTAGATATTGGAGATGGTGTAGCAGGTTTTAGTTGGAACACCAAAATGAATAGCATTGGTGGAGAGGTATTAGAAGGATTAAATAAATCTATTGCCCTTGCGGAAGAAAAGTATAATGGACTAGTCATTGCCAACGATAGTAATTTATTTAGTGCAGGTGCAAATGTGGGTATGATATTTATGTTAGCCATTGAACAAGACTATGAAGAATTAGACATGGCCATTCGTACTTTTCAAAATACAATGATGCGTGTTCGTTATTCTTCTATTCCTGTAGTGATTGCTCCTCATGGTCTTTGCTTAGGTGGTGGCTGTGAAATGAATTTACATGCCGATAGTATTTGTGCTGCAGCAGAAACCTATGTGGGATTAGTGGAATTAGGTATTGGTGTTATTCCTGGTGGAGGCGGTACTAAAGAATTTGTTTTACGCGCTTCTGATGAAATGCATGCAGACGAACCAGAAACTATTACACTCAATAAAAGATTTATGAATATTGCTACTGCCAAGGTAGCTACTTCTGCAAGTGAAGCCATGGATATGGGCATTTTAAGAAAAGGGCAAGACTTTATTGTACTAAATCAATCACGCCGCATTGCGAATGCGAAAGATCAAGCACTACAATTATTTAAAGCAGGCTATACACAACCACAACAAAGAAAAGACATTAAGGTACTTGGAAAAGCAGGCCTAGGTGCACTTTACGCGGGTATCAATGGAATGTGGAGAGCAGGTTATGCAACTGATCACGATGCTTTAGTCGCTAAAAAATTAGCCTATGTAATGTGTGGTGGCGATTTAAGTGAGCCTACCTTAGTAAATGAGCAGTACTTACTTGATTTAGAAAGAGAAGCCTTCTTAAGTTTATGTGGACAGAAAAAAACATTGGAAAGAATACAATCGGTAATTACTTCTGGACGTCCTATAAGAAATTAGGAGCTGCTATTAATTAGATATAGCTTAATTAATTTTGGTACAATATTTTAGATTAAATATTGCTACTTCTATTAGTTTTTACATTATTTTATTAAGTCAATAATGGCTTCCTCCACATTGGGATAATCAAATACAAAACCTGCGTCCTGTATTTTTTGCGCACTCACATTCGTGCTTTTTAATACTTCTATACTCATCTCTCCTAGTATTATTTTTAGTAGAAACGAGGGTACAAAAGAAGGGAAATAAATTGGATAAGTATTTTTAGCAATCGTTAATACTAATTTTTTATTCGTCACCGTATTCGGTGCCACTGCATTATATACCCCTTGCACAGCAGGCGTTTCAATAGCATATTGAATCATTTTACATAAGTCTTGATGATGTATCCAACTTACTATTTGTTTACCATTACCCAGTATTGTAGCTAAAGCAAACTTAGCAGGCTTTAAAAATTCGGCAAGCGCTCCGCCTTTTTTATTAAATACAATACCTATTCTTAATGTCACTAATCGAATACCCATGCTTGCAACAGCTGCAGTGCTCTGCTCCCATAACTGACAAGTATTACCTAAATAAGAGTTATCAGGGGTATCAGTTTCCACAAAACCATCTTGCAAACTTGCAGGCGTGTCTGGACCATACCAACCAATAGCAGAAGCTGCTATAAATGTTTTTACTTGGTGTTTATTTTCACTTAATGCTTTTACTAATAAATTACCCGACTGCACTCTGCTATCTAGAATGGCTTGTTTTCTTTTCACTGACCACCTTTTATCTGCCACGCCTTCTCCTGCTAGATGCACAATAGTATTTGCTTTGGCTAAAGCCTCCAGGTCCATTTCCCCTTTCTCAATATCCCATTTTGCATAAGACAAATGAAGTCTGCTAGACCTTTTAGGGCTTCTAGATAATATAATAACCTCATAACCAGTAGCCAAAAACTGCTTAGCCAATGCCTGACCAATCATGCCCGTTCCGCCTGTAATTAATACTGTTTGCATGCTATAAAAGTACATGAAAATTGACAACAAAAAACCCCACCTTTTTAAGGGGTGGGGTTACAACTAAAATCAACTGTACACAAAAAACAAGTTTAATCTGGTTTTTTACCGTCTAAAAAAGTATTAATGGTAGAGATTTGTGTTTGGTTATTCTCATCTTTTTCTACTGTATACTTACTGTAATAGTTTTCTACAGAGGCCATGGTATTGCCAAACAAATCTAAATTTCTTCTTACATAAGCAGGCACTGCATCAAATTCATTATTTGGATCGGATGCATTGTTGATATTGAAAGATAAGTTTCTTAATTTCTGAATACGCTCAGCTACTTTTCTTCTTTGTTCTTCTGCATCATCCATTGGCATATCAAATGAAGAAGAATGTTGCTTTGCATTATTTTGATTAGCATTAAAAGAAGACTCCTCTCTCATCACCAATTGCATTGTAGGCTCTTCTTCCATTCTAAAGGAACTTTCGTATACAACAGGCTCTTGAACTGGAGCTGCTTGCATGGTTATCTCAGCTACTTCTACTATTTCTTCTTCTACTCTTTCTTCTACTAAGTCTTCTTCTACTATTTCTTGCATGGTAACCGCTAAATCATCTTGCATAACCATTTCTTCCATTTCTTCCATCTCCACCATTTCTTCTTCTTCCATTTCTTCAAACTCTTCCATCTCCTCCATCTCTTCTAATAATGGCTCTTCTTCAGTATGCTCTGCATAAATATTTGTAGGCTTCGTTAATATGAAATGATTCGTTTCAGCCACTGGCGCTTGTAATTCACTTACAATCACTTCCTCCTCGATTTGTTCTTCTTCAATCGCTCCCAACTCTTCTTCTAAGTCTTCTTCTTGAAAACTTGCCATTATAACCTCTTCTTCAACTTCATTTACTACTACTTCTTCTTTAATTAGTTCCACCTCTTCTTCAAGATCTTCTCCCTCATACACATCATTGATTTCAAAAACAATAGGTTGACTTACCATTTCTTCCATCACTTCACTTGCAGCAATACTTATTTGCGCATCCATTTCAGCTTCATATTCTTTCTCTGAAATTTCATCTACTTCATGTATACTCATTACCTCTTCTTCCACTATTGCAGCTACTTCCTCAATGGCTTCTAAGGCTTCTTCTCCTAATGTAAAATTACCGTCAGCTAATATAGGCTCTTCTGTTCTTGGCTCTTCTGTTGGAGTTTCGGCTACCGCTTCGGTAGGGGCAGTCATTATATTATTTGTATCATTAGCTGTCTCTTCAGAAAGCAATGTCATTACAATTTTTTCTTCAACAGGAGCCTCAGCTTTTTTTGGTGTTTGCTTTTGAAATCACAACCTCAGAATTGATATTTTGACCTTTGTTTCAAACGTTTTTGGAAAATTGACCAGCTTAAAAGAAGGTTTTGAGGTGTAAATCTCTGCGAACATGCGCTTTGCGTGTAAAAAATTTAGTCTCCTTAAAGGCTGCAAGAAGACTGGCATAGAACTTGCAAAATTTCTTCAAACGAAAAGCCCTATCTACCGCCGGAGCGCTGCTATGAACCTTGCTGATTTTCAACCATCCAATTCAGCCACACCAACCCCGATTGAACCGGCCAGCTGGATGCGCAGTGCGCTGCTGTCTTTGGCTCTGTCTGAAAAAGGCCCATCCAAAAATAACCATGCGCTTTTGCGCAAGCAATTTGTTTTTTCAAATTGCGTGATTCAGGCATTCGAAGCGATTTTAAGCGCCAATAAAATCACCACAGAAGAGGCAAGGCTGGTGGATGAACTGATTCAGACCTATTTATGCGATGACCTTCTTTTAGCTTTGGGTGAAGATTATATTTCAGTAATTCACCGCTTACTGATGCCGTTTTCCGAGGCGGTAGAAGCGCCGCAAGCGAAATCAAAACCAAGCGCGCGCATGGCCGTTTTCACCGAATTTTCAGTTACAGACGCACCGGTAAATTTTGTTTA
>ENA-OREM01000944-OREM01000944.1-marine-metagenome-genome-assembly--contig:-NODE-944-length-16150-cov-4.896659_pt1 | contig 16150 bp, 13 predicted proteins | sample MGYA00248623_ERZ508561 | MGnify/ENA primary metagenome ERZ508561 (study PRJEB26227, sample SAMN06264494) | marine metagenome | isolation source: Columbia River Estuary | place: USA:Columbia River Estuary...
ACTAATTCTTGGTACTGACTAAACATATCATATGTTGCTAGTCCTCCCATTTTACTTGCTGACAACAAGTAAGCATTTGTGTATGCTAAATTAAACGGTTCGTACATTGATCCACCAGTACCGCCTTGTGTTCTAGCACCTACAGTTCTGCGAAATATCTGTCTTACTTCAATAACTTCTTGTGGTAGTGTATAAACGTTTTGATCTACAATTGTAGGCATAAACATATATGATTCTTCAACTGAATTATCTGAACGCTGTCTAAATCTTGTCAACGCCTTTGTAAGTGCTGTTTCGTAGTGTATAGGATCGAGCTCTACGTCAACCATACCGCCTCCTAAGAAAGCAGCTACATAGTCAAAGACTTCTTGTTTTTGTGTTGATAAATTAGACATTTCAGTTCTCCAATAGTATTTATCCTACGGATAAATATGTATATGCCAAGACTGTCTTTATATAAACCCGAAAAAACAAATGATTTCCATTTCCTTGACAAACAAATCGCGGAGATGTTTACTGTAGGTGGTACTGATATACACATCCACAAATACTTAGGATCTGGTAATTTACCAGAAGGTGAAGCCGATGCTGTGCAACCACAGTACGATGAATTAAATCCTACTAACATACAGGACTTACTATTTTTAGAAAATAGAGATAGAAAGTATGACGTAGATGTATATACGCATAGAGCTATCTATAATGTACAAGATATAGACTTTGATCTAAGTCAATTTGGATTGTTTTTATCAAACGATACATTGTTTATGACTGTACATATTAATAGCATTGTAAAGACTATTGGACGTAAACCATTGGCAGGTGATGTAGTTGAATTACCGCATCTTAAAGATGAACATGCACTAAATGATGCATCAGTTGCTCTTAAACGCTTTTATGTTATCGAAGATGTGAGTCGTGCAAGTGAAGGATTTAGCCATACTTGGTATCCGCATTTATACAGGCTAAAACTAAAACAAATTTACGATGGTCAAGAATATAAAGATATTTTAGACTTACCAGCCGATGAAGAATCTGATACTACATTACGTGATGTACTTAGTACCTACGATAAAGAAATGCAAATTAATAATGCTGTGATTGCACAAGCAGAAGTTGATGCTCCTTTGTCTGGATACGAAACCAGTCACTTCTATACTGTAGAGCGCAAAGAAGACGGAACAGTTGCCCTGGAAGAAATTGACGGAGAAAACCTCACAAGCGAAATTATAAACAGTGTCGAAGGTAGAGAAGGATACAGTGGTTATCTTGTTAACTACGGTGATGGTGAGCCTCCAGTAGGTAATGTATTTGGTAATGGTATACAGTTTCCTACAACAAACGAAATTGGTGATTACTTTTTACGTACTGACTTTTTACCTAATAGATTATTTAGATATGACGGATCACGCTGGCTTAAGGTAGAAGACAATTTACGTGAGACACTAACGAATAACAACAACAGACAAACGCAAAAAGCAGGGTTTATTAACAACACAAAGCAAAGTCAGATCGGCGGCGAAGCAGTTGAAGAAAGACAAAGCTTATCTAAAGCACTTAGACCAAAGGCGGATAATTAATGCAATTTTTTTATGATGGACAGATAAGACGTTACGTAACGCAATTAATGCGCCTGATGAGTAATTTTCCTGTTAAGTACGGTGACGGTACAATTAAAACAGTCCCGGTTATGTATGGTGATTTATCAAGACAAGTTGCGCATCTTATTAAAGATAATTCAGAGAATAAATTACCAAGTGCGCCTAGAATGAGTGTGTACATTACCGGATTGGAACAAGATAGAGATCGTACACAAGATGCTACGTTTATTGATAAACTAAATTTAAAAGAACGTGAGTATGATACCGATACTGGTAGCTATCTTAATACACAGGGTAAAAATTACACAGTAGAACGTCTTATGCCTGCTCCGTATATGTTAAGAGCAAACGTAGATGTGTGGACATCAAATACAGATCAAAAATTACAAATTATTGAGCAAGTTGGTGTTTGGTTTAATCCTACTCTTGAATTGCAAACAACAGATAACTTTGTAGACTGGACAAGTATTACTACACTTGAATTAGAAAACATTAATTGGACAAATAGAACTGTGCCAATGGGTTTAGAATCAGAAGTTGATATTGCAACTTTAGGGTTTAAGATTCCAATTTATATCTCACCTCCTACTAAAGTAAAACGCTTAGGTGTAATACAAAATATTATTACTAGTTTATTTGACGAAGAATCAGGTAACATCGAAGAAGGTATTACCCGTCCACAAACTAATGCATACGATGATAGTATCACTGCCGGTGTTACAGAAAATGAACACGGACGTAAGGCTGTAACAGAATCAACAGATCAAATGGCAAACGTTAACTATCTAAACTATCCTGTATATGTTGAAGGCGCATCTGCTAAAATTATTAGACGTGGAGTTGTAGGTGGCATAAGTTGGAGAGATATTATCGAGTCATCTCCTGGTATGTTCCAAGCAGGTCTAAGCAAAGTATTTGTTAATAACAAAAACTCATCATCTATTGTTACTGGTACATTTAGTTTAAATCCACTAGATGATAGTATGATATCAATTAATTGGGACATGGATAGTTTTCCGCAAGATACAATTATTACAGGTCCTACGGGTGACAGAACAAGTATAGATTACATTATTGATCCGTTAACTTTTAATCCTACTACAATTAAAATTGCAGGCACACGCCTATTGCTTTTAGATGATGTCGGAAATGCTGACTCAGTTGAAGGACCAGCTGCTTGGCGTAATACTGATAATACTAACTTCGTAGCAAGTGCAAATGACATTGTTGAATGGGATGGTGCTAAATGGCATATTGTGTTTGACGCAAGCGAAGCAACTACAACTACATATACTACAAATCTAAATACAAGTGTGCAATATAGATATAGCGATAGTAATTGGTTACTAAGCATTGACGGTGAATATCCAGTAGGCACTTGGAGAATACAGCTGGAAGACTAATTACTTTTATGTCCGAGATAATTTGTAGTGGTGCTCTTTTTTATACGTTAAACACAAAACGATTTTTACTGCTTTATAGAAAAAATGGTAAACGCAATAACCAATGGGGTATTGTAGGAGGTACTAACGAAAATAAAGAAACACCGTGGGAAGGCTTACAAAGAGAAATTATCGAAGAAGTAGGCGCACTACCTGAAATTATAAAAACTATTCCATTAGAAACTTTTATATCATCAGATGAGAAATTTCAATTCCACACATATTTGTGTTTAATTAACGAAGAATTTATTCCACAATTAAATAGCGAACATGACGGATATGCATGGGTTGGTTATAATAATTGGCCAAAGCCGTTACATCAAGGACTGCGTAATACTCTTAACTCTAAAACAAATAGAACTAAGTTAGAAACAATTTTCGAAATAGCTGATTTATTTAACCAATGATAATTACTTGTGTAACTCTAGGATTAGTTGTTGGCGGTATATAATCAGGTAATGTGATCTTACCTGACTTAACTGTAATACTTAAATTTCCATAATCTACTGCATAACCTGAGTCTAATACTGTAGATCCTTGATCATAGTTTTCTGCACTATCAACCTCAACAGATGAAACTTCGTCTCCAGTTACTGTCCATGTATCTGCGGCTGTTTGCTCTGCATATAATAGTTGATAAAATTTAGATGTTGTTACACTACCACCGGATACTCCGTTTACAGTAACGCCAGTATCGCCTTCGAATGTTACATTACCAGAACTAATTCTTCTTGCATATATTCGATCACCATCAGCAAAGATTCCACTTGGTATAGTAATTGTTCTTGCAGCAGAACTATTTAATCGTAATTCTAGTTCTGCATCTGAAACAATAAGTGTTGTGTTTGCTGTGATCTCTCTACTAGACATTACAAAGGAAATCCTATTGCTACTCTTTTACTTTTTTCAATTTTTGCTTCTTTGTCAGTATCCTCGTCATCGTACCAATATAAAGAAGTGTCAGTATACGCTGTTCCGTTTCTGTTAACATTTGACGAATATTCAACGTACCCTGCCGAGAATATTAAATGATCTGTGTCAGTACCGTTTGCGTCAGGAAATCCGTTGGCATCAATTTTTACTCCAATTACACTACTAGCCGGTATTCCTGTAGTCATAAATTTTAAGTTATAAATTCTACCCATCATAGTAGGAGTTTTTGCTCTAGTGCTGGTTAAATTTCTATAATTATTTGTAGAATTAACTGAGTCATCGTACACATGGTTACCGTTATAACTATTATAACTCGAGGTCGCTGATCTATATATAGCTTGATCACCGCTAAGTGAATTTGATATATCAAGAAGGTCAGTTTCATTTGTAGTAACCTTTGATTCAATACTACCGCCGGCATCTTCAATTGTATTTAAATTTGCGTAACCACTTAGTGCCCAATGTTTACTTGACGATGCTTCTAGATCCGCAGGGATAATGTCTCCCATACCTTTAAAATATATAATTTTTTCTAATGAAAAATTTAGTCTTTGTTCGTTAACTTCGGGGTTTGTATCAGAATCTGAAAAATTAACACCCCATAGCGAATGCCTATATACTGCCCCTATATATCCAGCTGTGCCAATATCTGTTACAATTGATGTTGATCTTGCACTGTTTACGCCACTGATATCAACTGATGTAACAGACTGAAATGGTCCTGTAAGTTTGTGCATCTTTCCGCCATATCCGATGCTGTTGGTTTCAGTGGTAGTAGGAGCGTCAAATTCATCAAGTGTATATGTGATATTGTTGATGCCATAATCAAATTCTTGCCACTGTGATTTAACATAACCACTGTTGCCTAACATATATCCAGTTGTTAAAATTGCGCTATCACTTAATGATAATGGATTTTCTGTTTCGCAGATTGCAGTAAAATCATGCCACGAATTATTTGTATTTCTACATTGTATAGCAATGTGTTTGCTTGTGGCTGATATAAAAATATGTGCAGGACTTGTATCATCAACATAATTTAGTCTGTCAATACAAAGATTCCATACATCAGCACTAGTATCTGTATAAATACCTTGACAATTAGAATCAGTTAGACTAAACACTATCTCACCTGTGGTATTGTTATGAGATACTACTGTGCCTTCGAACCAATACTCGTCATCAGTTGTGTGAATTAATCTAATTAATTGATGCTCATACAGTGTGAATGATTGTGCAGCAGCAATAGTTATTGTCTCATTAGTACTCTGGTTTTGCCAGTATCCGGTGCTAATACCGAAAGTATTGCTGGCAGTTGCTGTTGCATATAGATAATCAGCAGCCGTTATATGATCGAGTCGTCTATGCGGAAATATAGGATTAGTTGATGTAACAGTAGTTGTACCAGTAAAACTTTCTGCCAATTGAATGTGTAAATCAAGTGCATTAATCTTTATTTCTTTAGTGCCACCGCCGGTAGCATTAGCACTCTGATACACTTTTTCCATTGTGTTACCTACAGCAGTTTTTTCTGTCCAACCGTGAGCAGTAATAAATGTATCAATTGCTGTCATTACATTTGTGTATAATCCAGTTTCTTGGCTAACTATGATTTCTGCTGAATTAGATCCTAAACTATTTGTTGTTACTGTCATTGTTTGTCCTTACTTTGGAAATGCTACTGCTGCGCTTTGTGATCTAAGTATTTCATTTTCTTGGAAAGCACTTCTATCAAGAATTCTGTCGCTCGGAACATCTTCGTGATCGTATTTTTGCTGATAACTGAAAACTATGTGATCAATCGATGATCCGGTATCCTCAGCAAACCCACTAGCATCTACTTTGATAGATAATACATTCATAGGCGATAAGCCAGTTGTTACAAATTTAATATTGTATATTCTACCTAGTAGCGACGGTTCTTGAGTTGACCATGAAAAATCCTCACTAGCTGTATTGTATTCATACGGTTGATCTACATAAATAGTCTGCGCAGTTTGATAATCTGCAATTAAGGGTATTCCGCCTCTAACGTTTGTACCTAAAAACATACCAGGCCAGTTATCTAACATAAAGTTATCACTATCTAATATACTCATTGTAGTAGTATCCGAATAATCACTAGATGCACTACCAGAGAAAGCATAGTGCTTCGAGCTGTTAGTTTCATAGATATCCGGTATTACGTCTCCCATTCCTTTAAAAAACACTTTTATAACCTGTAATGATGTAAATCTAGAGAAACTGACATTTGTGGTGTCATAGTCACTGTGATATCTAGCTACAATTGTGTTTGGTATCGCTCCTAGGCATCCATCTGCAACACCAAGAGGTGTTGCTATTTTAGTAAATCTAGTTGCATCAACGCCAGTTCTGTTTTTTCTAGTAGATGGCTGTGAAAATGGTCCAGTCCATATTTTAAAATGTCCTTCATGATCATTTATTTCTGGTAGATCTGGAAAAGCTGATTCAAAATAATTTTCACTCTCGCGGCCAGTACTAGTAGAGGTTATAGATTTTACAAAACCACTATTGCCTAGCATATACCCAGTTGTTAGGATACTTGCATCACTAAGTGATAACGGGTTTTCTGTTTCACATACTGAAACAAAGTCATGCCACATTCCGTTGGTATTTTTGCATTGAATAACACAGTGTTTTGAACTAGCGCTAATATAAACATATGCAGGACTTACTGTGTCATGGTAATTCATAGAGTGTGTTAGTAAATACCATTCAGTTTCACTAGTTGTTCCTGCACCATGATATCTTTTTATATCTACTGCTCCGGTTATATTATTATGACTTTTTACTTGTGCATCAATATATTCCCCGGCATTATTTTTAGATTGTAGTCTAATAAATTGCCCTGTATATAATGTTTCGCCTAATCCTGCTGGAATAGTAAATGTGTAGCTATCTCCATTATATTGCGATAAGGCAGCTGATATAGAATTATCTGTAGCTCTTGAGGCTGGAGTTATCCCTGCTGTAATAAATTCACCAATAAAAGATGCAGATCCAGAATCACTTGTAAATAAATTTTCTGGATATTTTAAATGTCCGTTATGCATCCAGCGAAACGCTTCGTTAGTTGCTACAACTGTATTTGTGCCAGTGAAACTATCAGCGTGTTGAATAGTAAGGTCAATTGCATTAATCTTTATTTCTTTAGTGCCACCACCTAATGCATTTGCAGAGGTATAAACTTTTTCAAGGTCGTTGCCAACGCCTGCTTTTTCAGTCCAGCCATGTGTAGTAATAAAAGTATCAATTGCAGACAAAACTGATGCATATCGAGTCTCGTCATACACAGTAATTTCTGCTGAGTTAGATCCTAGTGTAGTTGTTGTTACTGTCATTGTTTATCCTAATACTATTACAGGTGTTAATCTAGGTTCAATACCAGCCGGTTGTAGAGTTACAACTCCGTCTGTAGAACCTTGGTTTACTACTAGTGTTACATCGCCATAGTCAAAACTAAAATTTGCTATTTCAGTAATTGCGGTGCTTGTATAATTATTATTTAATTCTACGGTGCTTGTTGCACCAAAGTTATACCCGTCTAATATCAAAGGAGCAACTGTTGGAGATGATAATGTGCTGTTTGCATAATCACTATGCGTAAATGTAGTAAAAGCTTCTCCGTAATCTATTTCTGTTGATCTCACAAAAGGCGATGATAAATCTGCTATACCTGTATCGACTACTGTATTTTGTTCTGAAATTACTGTATCTGTAACGTTACCTGTTACTGCCCATGTATCAGTACCAGTTAGTTCTGCACGAAGTAATTGATAAGTTAATGTCGAAGAGACACTTCCTGCCGAAACTGTATTAACTGTTACTCCAGTATCACCTGTAATTGTAATGTCTCCGGCGCCTATTGATCTAGCAACAAAATATTCGCCAACACTAAAAACACTTGTTGGAATAGTAATAGTTACATCACCTACAGCATTTGCTCTCAGTTCTAATCCATTATCAGAACTAAGCAAAGTTGTGTTAGATGTAATCTCTCTACTTGCCATTACTTTGGAAATCCTATAGCAACACTTTGGCTGCTCTTAATACGCTCAATAGCGTTGTTATCTTCGTAGTTTTGCCAATCGTTAGTGATTGTCGTAGTTGGTTCGTAATTACTGTAGACTGCAAATACCAAGTGATCCGTAGGTGTGCCTGATGTATCTGTAAATCCATTTGCATCAACATCTACACTTACAATACTACTTGGATAAATGCCTGTAGTTAAAAATTTCATATTATAAATTCTACCCAATAATGTTGGCTCACTGGTTTGAATTGAATGTTTTTGTTTAGGCTCTATACGATTATAAAAATTAGCGTCACTAGATTCATTTATATCGCCGGATGAAACCCTATAATTATCGCCACTATTTGTTGTGTAATAAGAGTCATTTATTAAATAATTGTCATTTTCCTTATTATCGTAAAAATTGTCAGTATTTGTTAGATTTCCTAAATCACAAATTGCAGTTCCTGATAATGCCCATAACTTTCCAGTTACTGGTTCAAATGAAGCAGGAATTACATCTCCCATTCCTCTAAAGTATGAAACCTGTTCAAAATCAGTTATTACATAAGTGTTGGATTGGCTGTTGTTATTGGTTTGCTGCACCCGGTCAAGATGCATTCTTAACTGGCCACCAATTAATTTAGCACTTCCAAGTGGCGTGCTTATTTCATTAAAAATTGAAGCCATGCTGCCGGTTCTACTTTTTCTAGTACTACTCATACTAAACGGTCCAGTTAGTTGTCTATGTTCTCCATAGGTGTGTTCGTTTGTATATAAACTTGTGTCAGGTACGTCGGCGGATGCGCTGATGCTGGCGATCCCGGAGCCGTAGCCGATTTCGTTCCAGTAATCGGCACGTCTAACCATGCCACTATTGCCTAGCATAAATCCTGTTGTTAGAATACTTGCATCTTCTACAGCTAAAGGATTTTCTGTTTCACATATTGCTGTAAAGTCATGCCATACTCCGTTGGTGTTTCTGCATTGTATAGCAATATGTTTGTCTGACGCTGATATAAAAATATGTGCAGATTGAATATCGGTTACATAATTTAGTCTGTCAATACAAATATAAACATCAGTAGTAAAGGTCCAGCCGGTGTTTGAATCTCTGGAATATGTTACGTTTATTTCACCTGTAGTATTATTATGGCTGTTTATTTTAGCATAACAATAGTTGTCAGTATTATTACTATCTATAAACTTAATTTGTTGATTTGGGTATAAAGTATTAGTTTGACCTGCAGATATATAAAAAGTAAAGGAATTATAATAGTAGCTACTTGTTGTAATGATATTGGTATTAACATGCCCGATATTGCTAGTTGATTCAGATGTAACTTTTTCATATGCATAATCTGGATAAGTGATGTGATCTAGATTTAGATATCTTTCTGCTTCATTAGTTGATGTAACAGTAGTTGTACCAGTAAAACTATCTGCCATTTGAATATGTAAATCAAGTGCATTAATCTTTATTTCTTTAGTGCCGCCACCAGTAGCATTTGACGAAATATATACTTTTTCAAGATCATTTCCTACTCCTGGTTTAGCTGACCATCCATGAGTAGTGACAAATGCATCAATTGCTGTCATTACATTTGTATACAGATTAGTTTCGTTTACTGCAATTATTTCTGCTGAATTAGATCCTAAACTATTTGTTGTTACTGTCATTGTTTGTCCTTATTTTGGAAATGCTACTGCTACGCTCATAGTATCTTTTATTCTTTCAGATTTTTCTGATGTTTCATCAGAGTAATTTTCAGTTGCGTATGGAGTTGTAGAGTCATACTTGTAATCACTAGGATAACTAAAAACTATATGATCAGATGCTACACCGCTACTATCAACAAATCCGTTTGCGTCAATTGCTATAGACAACACATTAGTAGGCGTAAGCGTCGACGTTACAAATTTCATATTATAAATTCTACCTAAGAGTGTTGGTTCACTAGTTCTCCACTGCATTTTTTGCGTAGGGGTATTATATTGGCCAGCAGCAGCGTTTCTTTCGCTATAATATGCGTAGGTGTTATTTACAAAGAGATATGGATGTCCGTGCGTAGATTGTATAGGTCCTAGGACTGTTGATGTGCCTGCCCACGTATCTAGCATTACATTATTTATAGAGTGTTTACTAAAGGTAGTTTCATCAGATAAATCTGTGACTACTGTACCTGACAGCGCCCAATAGTTTCCTAACACAGGTTCGTATGTCGACGGTATAATGTCTCCTACACTGTTCCAGTGTACATTAGTAGATATATTATATCTAAACCTGTTGTCGATATCTGCTGGTTGGTCGTATTCTTGTACAAAATCAGTATGTCGCGTAGTTACAGAAATACCAAGGCAGCCGTTTACTTCGCCTAACGGTGTAGTAATTTTGCTTAGTCTTCCAGTCCAGCCTGTTCTGCCTTTTCTAGTAGACGGCTGTGAAAATGGTCCAGTCCAGATGCGTAATCTGTTGTAATGATTATTTCTTGTTGCAGGGGCCAGGGCTGTATACGATGCTGAGAGTTGAGATAAAGCTTCAGTATCTAAGTATGTAGCATCATGATTCGTGTTACCACTATTACCTAACATATATCCTGTTGTTAGAATACTTGCATCATCTACTGCAAGCGGATTTTCTGTTTCGCAAACTGCTGTAAAGTCATGCCAATATCCGCCAGTATTTCTGCACTGAATAACACAGTGTTTTGAACTAGCACTAATGTAGATATAACCTGGGTTTATTGCAGTATCATAATTCATAGAGTGTGTTAGTAAATACCAACTCGTTTCTGTAGTACTAGTTGGTCCTTTATGAAATGGCTTAAGAGTTACTACACCGGTAACATTATCGTGGCTGTCAACTACTGCATCAAGATAGACATTTTTTGGATCGTTTTGACTTACTAGTCTAATAAACTGTCCTTTGTACAGTGTTACTGCAAGTCCTGCTGTAATGGTAATGTTATAGTTACTGTTAAATATCGTACCGGTTAAATAATTACTAGAATCTTTATCATCGGTTATAGAACTATGCGGAGAGATAGATTGCGATACACTGCCGTTAAATGTGTTTGATCCTGTTGTGCTAGTAAATAAATTTTCTGGATATTTTAAGTACTCGTTGTGTACTACTTTTTCACAGTCGTTGGTTGCTACAACTGTAGTCGTACCAGTAAAGCTATCAGCATGTTGGATATGCAGATCAATAGCATTTATTTTAATTTCTTTTACACCTGATCCTAGTGTGTTGTTTGAAGTATATACTTTTTCAAGTGCATTACCAACACCAGCCTTTTCAGTCCAGCCATGCGATGTAAGAAATGATCCTACTGCGGTAAGGGCATCGTAATACCTAGCGTGGTTAAAAACAACTATCTCAGCACTATTTGTACCAAGTGTGTTGGTGGTTACTGTCATTGTAATTGCTCCAATATTTTTTCGTCATCGATTTCAAACTCTTGCGTTGTAATTAAAACGAACCTATCGCCGTCTCGTTGAATGTTTGCTCCAACTGTTGGCTCTAAGCTTTCGAAGTTAGCAATAGCTTCTCTTTTGGTAGTTCCTCTAATCACATACACATGATCAGTTACTGGAAGACCGTATGCACCGATCTCTACAACTTCTTCATTTTCTACTTCTTCATTTTCTACTTCTTCGGACATTTAAACCTCCATTAAACAATATTGTAATTAAATTTGAGTGAGAAATTTTTACCATTTCCGGTATTCACCTCTACACTTATATAGTCATTTACTGCCATAGAAATAGCAGATGTGAAATTGTACGCACTCTTATAATCGCCTACACTTAGACTAAATGTTTGCACAAGGGTAGTATTTTTATATACTGTAAAGGCAATCGGATCACCAATTGACGGGGCTCCTGCTCCAGCTATTACACTTGTTACAGATATGTTTTCTTCTGCATAATAACGAGCGCCTTCAGTTATCGGTGTATACAATGTGCCTGGAAATAATATATGAAATGTACTTGCTGGGGCAGTATTTAATCTTGTACTATCTGGAAATACAATTCCGTTTCCGCTCGATGCAAGAGTTACATCTCCTGTAAATGTTGGGTTATTTTCAGGAGCAAGCGGAAATCCACCTGCTGTAGATCCGTCATGTACTACAATTACATTCTTATCTGTATCTACAGTTATTTCACCTTCGCTGCCGGTGAATGTAGTATGTTGTGTTGTTGTTCCTCTACGAAACTGTACCTGTTTACCTGACATTATCTTTCTCCATTGTATTTATCCATTAAGTACTATGTTAATTATTTTTTACAAGTTTCCTAATCCCCATTGCAGATAAACTGCACCGGATGTGCCGGAGCCGCCGGCTCTTACACCATGTTCTGTTATATAATAACTAGTATTACCGGAGTAAAAGTTTTGGTGCCGTATACGCGAGCCGCCGCCGCCTCTGCCGCCGCCGCCTGCTCCGCCAACGCCATAACTACCAGTTGCACCGCCACTGCCGCCGTTTGCATAATTAAAGCTAGGCCATGTTCCTAAAGGTGGTGCATCGGTGCCGTTGACACCTATGGCAGGTGATTGTGTTGGATTTATTAGATTTACGCCGCCACCTTGGCCGCCATAACTAATTTTTCTATAATATGTAGAAGTTCCGTTTTGAAAATTTCGTTTATCATAAAATCCAGAAGAAGAACTGCCGCCCTGGCCGCCATATCTACTATTAGTATACCCAGAAGCGCCGCCGCCTTGAGCGTATCCGCCGCCAGCGCGGCCACCTGCAACCGCAGTTGATCCATTAAAGTAATTACTATAGACAGTGCCGTTGCCGCCTGCGTTGGCGGTGCCGCCGTTGCCTCGTATCAATACTGTATTTCCTCTCATTAATAATGACGGGGCGCCAGAGTTTCCTGAAGTATTATAACTAGGAGACCAGTTGTAGTAAGTGTTACTACTATTGCTCGAAAAACTCTTATACCCGCTGCTATCGCCAGCACCACCAAGGCCACCGTTTCCTACAGTTACGTTTATTGTTTCTCCGGGAGTAACTACAAGATTATTTCCTTTAGCAAAGCCTCCGCCGCCGCCGCCTTTACCAGCGCCGCCAGCGCCTCGGCCGCCACCGCCGCCTCCGCCAGCGCCAATTACTGCTACACTCAAAGCAGATACACCATCTGGAACTATAAAAGTTCCACTAGAATTAAAATATTGACTACCTGTTGCCACTGTATCTGTTACTCCGACCGATACTGATGTGCTAGGAGTAACATTGTCTAAAGTTAAAATAAAAGTTTCATTTTCAGGAACAAAATCTTCTGCAAGAGTAAAAGATTTTGTGTTATAAGTACCTACTGTAAAACTACCTGTTATTGAGCCAGAAGATAGATCTGCTGCTGTAATACCTGTTACTGTGTAAGGAACTACTGTGCCGTTATCTACTGAAACTGTTGTTAATGTAACCGAAAATGTGCTTCCTTCATCTAATACTGAAGTACTACTTGATAATCCATAATATGGATCAGGACTAGTGTCATTTATTGTAATAGTCTTATATGGCGAACTTGTAGCAAAACCTTCACTATCAGTTGCGCCTGCAGTGATTAATAAAGATTCAGTACCTTCAGTAGTTTTATCAGCATTTAAAGTTAACGAAATACTACCAATGTTATCTACAATTGTAACATTGCCGGTCAGCGACCCTGCTGTTAAATCATTTGCTGTTATTCCTGTTATTGTGTATGGAACTGTAACGTTATCAAATACATCAGTAGTATTTAGACTAATTTGAAATGTAGCGCCTTCGTTTACTGATGCAGGTGCTGACCAAAAATATGTAGGATGTGTACTAGTATCTACTATAGTTTGCGTTCCTGAAGGTGATCCTGTAGCAAATCCTGCACTGTCATTTGCATCAACAATAACCTGGAAAGTTTCAAATCCTTCAGTAGTTTGATCTTCAGCAAGTGTAAACGATATAGTGCTTGTGTTATTGTTTATTATAAATGTACCAGATAAGTTACCCGCTGATATATCGTCTACGACTAATCCGCTAGTAGTATAGCCGACTGTTGTTCCGTCTTCGACATCACTAGTTGTTAATGTTACAGTAAGTGTTTGTCCTTCGTTTGCCGATACAGATGATAAAGTGAAAGTCGGATCTTGGCTAGAATCAGTAACTGTGACGCTAATATTTGATTCTCCAGTTGGAAAACCGTCGCTGTCTGGAGTGTTTAGAGTTAATGAAAAAGTTTCGCTGCCCTCAGTGATTTGGTCAGGATCAAAAGTAAATGAAACATTACCAGTATTGTTTACAATTGTAAAATTTCCCTGTAGTGATCCTGATATTAGATCAGCAGCTGATATTCCTGTTACTGTATACGGAACTGTAACATTGTCAAATACACGTTGAGTATCTAGAGTAATAGTAAGAACATTATTATCATTTTCGTCAACTATTGCTATATCAGACGATAAAGTGTAAGTAGGTGTAACACTAGTATCAATAATATTAAATGAATACGAAACACCTTTGCCGTCAAGTGTTACTGTTACAGCCTCATCGCCTTCTGTTAATCTATCTTCAAACATTTGAACAGTAATTGATGCTTGGTTATTAACTGTGACAAAATTTCCTGTTAAACTTCCTGATGTAATATCTTCTGGTTCTAATCCTGTTATGGTGTACGCATGACTACCGTCAGGAATAGTAAATGTTTCTAAATTAATTGTAAATGACCCGTCTTCGTTAACACCAGTTGTTGGTCCTGTAAGGCTATAAGCAGCTATTGCTCGTATTACAAACGAATCTAAATAATCGTCCATTCTTATTACAATGTCTCTATCTGCTAAATTTAACGCACCTGGAGCAATTGTAAATGCTAAACTTGCTGTGTTTCCGTTAACAGTAATTGTTCCATGTGTTGGATCTGATCCAGCTTTAAAAAATCCATCTGGGATATCTAGTACAGAATACGGAAGAGTTGTTCCGTCTTCAATATTAGTTGTATTAATTGTTACTGTAAATTCTACATCTTCTATTACATTTGACATATTTTTTCCTTAAAATCCAGGGTCTAAGATAAAAGTAAATGATGGCAGATACTGTTCATCGTCAAAGTTAATCAAATATCCCATCTTTACTGATATTCCTGTAGGTGATCCTTTTGACACTACAACTTCCAATTCATCTGTTAAATTTAATAATAAAGGATCGTCATAATACGCACTAACTGTACGAACGCTAGACGACGATAACGGAATAATCAATACTGGTTCATTATTTTTATAAACAGTAAGCTCAGTGTCTTGTTGACTGTTTTTATGGACTGTAAAAATAACTTTTACAATTTTTATATTTGCATCAGGATAATATTTTCCTAATGAGAACGGAGAAAAAGTATTTCCGGGTGATAAAAAATAAAAATATTCTAATGGTGCAGTCTTCATAGTCGATTCGTCTTCAAACACAATCTTACTTGATGATACTAGTGTCATGTCGCCTGTTATCTGCGGTGAATCTTCTCGTACCTGGGGAGTTCCGCCAGTGGTTATATTATCATGTACTATTGCTGTATCTTTTGTTTTGTCAACAGTTAGCTCACCTGCTACACCAGTAAAACTAGAATGCTCAGTAGTAGTACCTCTTCTAAAAACAACTTCTTTTGCTACCTCAGGGGGATCTATTGACATTATTGGTCCTCCGTATTTGTTGACGGATATGCTCTATTTGCGCCCCAAATTATTCGGATTATTCCGCCGCCGCCGCCCGAACCGCCGTTAAACTTATTAACAAAATAATTAGGACCGTTTTCAACAACTATGTTATAGCTTCCGCCTGCTCCGCCGCCACCGCCGTATCCGTAGTTTCCGGGACCGTTCCCGTTTTTGCCTCTTCCATAAACTCCGCCAGTAGGCTGTGATGCATATGCTGTTTCGCTTTGTCCGCCGCCTCTGCCGCCATTTCCTGTATCGTAAAACCACTCAGTCCCATATTGATAATTAACACTATATTGAAATGTTTGCATTGCAGTGCCACCTGAGCCTCCGCCGCCTTGTCCTGAAGCACTTGTTGTTACAGTACCGGATCCACTACCACCAGAGCCGTAATAGCCGCCTGCGCCACCGCCACCGCCCCCTGAGCTGTTACCTGCGGAGCCGCCGT